>Ga0209346_1000079_pt1 | contig 146671 bp, 131 predicted proteins | sample AutmiccommunBRH9_FD_187381 | JGI IMG/M metagenome (GOLD analysis project Ga0209346, IMG submission 187381) | Deep subsurface microbial communities from Mt. Terri, Switzerland - Autotrophic microbial communities BRH/9 (SPAdes) (version 2) | ecosystem: Environmental > Aquatic > Deep subsurface >...
CCCCCCCCGCCGATACGGCTGGCGAAGGCGGCCGCACCGCCGGTGCCCGCGATATCACCCGCCGCGCTGCCTGCCGGTGCGCCCAACGGAGCCTCGGCAAGACGCGAGGCGCTGGCGGCGCGGCTGGCATCGAACACCAATTGCGGGCTGGCATAGGGATTGATCGCCGCGCCCGGCATCATCGCGGGATTATTGGCCAGCACGGGCGCTGGTGCGGGATCGGGCTGCGGTTCGGCTGGTTGCAGCGCAGGATCGGCCACGGGCTGCACCGGCGCAGGCGCAGCGGCTTGCGGCGGCGCGACGGCGGGATTGCCAATCCCCTGCGGTTCTGGCGTGCGTGCCGAATTCATCGCCCAGAACGTGGTCGCGCCCAGCAGCGCCACCAAAGCTACCCCAACCGCAAGCCCGAGGCTGTCACCTTTCGCCTTGCGGTCGGTAACAGCCGGAAACGCCGCGCGGCTGGCGAGATCGATGATTTCCGCCGATTCGCGTTCGCGCGGATCAACTGCTTCGCTACCTGCTCCATCGCCCTTTTTCGGCGGCAAACGCATGGCCAGACGCATTATTCGGTCTCCTTGGCGAAGTGAATGTGGTTCGAAATCATCACGATCCCCGCTTGCCCGACAGCCCGGCGCTGCGCGCCGACGGAGCGGCAGGGCCGGTATTGGTCAGCGTCGCGGTATCGCGGCCCGAACGCAGGATGATCTGCGGCGGCACCCCGTCAACCACCACCGTATCCCCGCGCACGGTGAAGTTGACCGGGCCTTCATCGCCGTCATCATTGGTCACGAGAATGGCCGGAATGGCGGTTCCCGTGGGCCAGCTTAGGAACACTGCATCGCCATCGTCAAAGGCGCGGCTGGGCAGCAGTTCAACCGCGCCCGCACTGGCCCATGCGAAGTTCAGGCTGGCCGGATCGGACACCGCATAGGGATCATTCGCGGCCGCCAGTTCCAGCGGGTTTGCCGCCGCACGCAAGGCCTCCGCCTCAGCCTCGGCCGCCATTGCAAGCCGCGCTTCTTCCTCGGCTTTTTCCAGCTCGGGGTAGCGGAATCGCAGCACGTAAAGCGGGGCATTGCGCGGGGATGCGACCAGATCGAACAGGTAGGTGCGCCGGTCTGTCACCACCGTCATATTGGTGCGCGCGGCCGGTTCGAGCGGTTTGACGAACAGGATCGTCTGCGCCTTGTTGGGCTGCACCTGCCACGCCGCACTGTCCCCGATGGCGACGTTTTCGATCACTTCATCGGGGGCGAATTTGATGGTGGTCTGCACCTTCACCTTGCCATCGATCCGCACCACGGCGGCTTCATCATAGACCAGCGTTTGCAGGCGGGCATCCTGCGCCGCAGAGGGGGCAGTTAGCGCGAAGGCGAGCGCGGGGAGGATCACGGCTCGGATCATTGGTAGGTCTCCGGTGGGGTGGTCATAGCGGGCTTGGCTCCGCCTTTGGTATTGCTGGCCGAATTGCTGGCCGATCGGAAGCGGTTGCCGATGCCGCGGGTGCGCGACGTGGCGGGGTTGAGCGGCACCACCTGTCCGCCGCCAGACGTGGCAAAGACGTGTGTTTCACGTGAAACATTGCCCGCAGGCCCGGTATCATTGGCGGCAAGCGCGGGCGAAGGGGTGCCTAGGTCGACCCTGCGCGGGGCAAGGCCGGGATTGCCAGACGCGATATTCGTGCTGCGCGGCGTGGTCACGGCCATCACGGGTGCGGGCGCGGCGCGCGGAGCATCATTGCTGCGGCCATGCTGCTTGTCCGGCACCAGTCCGAACACCTGCCAGCCCGAAACCATCGTGCCCGCCACCTTCAACGCCATGAACATCAACGCCATATGCACCGCGCCGACCAGAAAGAACGCCATTGCCGCCTGCTGATCGATCTGCCCCGGCACCGCCACCAGCGCAGCGAGGATCGGCACCGCGAGTTCGAGCATGATCGACCCGCCCAGCACCGCGAACAGCGGCGCCAGCGCCATCATCGTCAACCCCTTGAGCCAGCCGGTGAACAGCCCGCGCGTGCCTTCGAACAAGGCCAGCACCACGAAAATCGGCCCCACTGCGAGCAGCAGCGCCAGCGCAATCCGCGCCGCCACCAGCAGGCCCACGGTGCCGAGCAGCAGCAGCATCGCGCCAAACCACATCATGCCCGGCGGCGAAAAGGCATTGATATCCTTGGTATCCCCGCTCGCCTGCTGGATCGCGAGGAACACCACGTCGAGTTTCTGCGCGAACACCGTCGTGGCGCTTTCACCTCGCACGCCGGTCAAGATGCCTGCGATCTGGTCCGGCCCGCCGATGAAGATGTTGTAGAAAATCGTCGAAAACGCCACGAAACTGGTGGCAAACCCCATCACCAGCCCCAGCGTGATCACCTTGGGCAGCAGCGCGCGCACGCCAAGGTTGGATCGCCCCAGCATCAGCGAAATCGCAAAGAAGCTGACATACAGCACCAGCATCAGCGTCAACGCAAAGGTCAGCTGGCCCTCGCTTCCAAACAGCCGGTTAAACGCCTGTTCGGATACCCCGCTGGCGATGCAGTCCACCGCCGAAAGCGCGGCGGCCACCCCGGTGCCCATTGACTGGGCGGCCAGATCGCACGCGGTGGTCATTCCGCGGCCTGCCAGACGGGCTGGCCGCCTTCATCCACCGCGCCATCGGGCCACTCGCACCCGGTCAGCGCAGGATACCACGCGGCAGGCTCATCCCCCACCGCTTCGCGCAGCAGATCGAGCCGCCTGACCGCGCTTTCACGGCCCGACAGGATGGTGAGCACCTCCGGCGCGCCCGACAGGTCGAGCCGCACCACCACGGATGCATCCGGCTGACGCACAAGGAAGCAGCGCGAATGCGCGGGGAGCGAGCGGATCAGTGCGAATTCGTGGCTCGTCAACCCGAACCCGTCGCAGTAATCTTCGGGCCGGGCGCGCGAATTGGGCATGAACACCATCGTCGCGGTCTGTTCGACCAGCGCGGTCGAAATCCGGCTGTCGAGCGCATCGCGCGCGCTTTGCGTGGCAAAACCGACCAGCGCGTTGCGTTTGCGCAGCGTCTTGAGCCAATCGCGGATGCGCGCGGCGAACACCTCGTCATCCAGCGCCTTCCAGCCTTCATCGATCAGGATCATGGTCGGCTGACCATCCAGCCGTTCATCGATGCGGTGGAACAGATACATCATCGTCGGCGTGCGCAGGCGCGGGTTTTCGAGCAGCGCGGTCATGTCAAAGCCGAGCACGCGCTGCGACAGGTCGAGCCGGTCGCGTTCGTTGTCGAACAGCCAGCTATGTTCGCCTTCCCCGATCCACGCCGCCAGCCGATCCGCCAGATCGCCCGGTGTCGGGCGGCGCGCGCCCGCGAGCAGTTCCTTGAAGTGCCTGAGACGGCGCAAGGAGGGATCATTAGCATAGGTGGCATCAACCGCGGCGCTGATGGTCGAAAATTCCTCTGGCCCATCGGCCTTCAACAAAACCGCGAGCCAATCGCGCAAGAACGCGCGGTTGGCAGGCGTATCGGGCAGGATGAGCGGGTTGAACCCGGTGGGCATCCCCGGCGCGATCCGGTCATAGCGCCCGCCGATCCCGCGAATGAACAGCTCTGCCCCGCGATCCTTGTCGAACAGGATGGTGCGCGGTTTGAACTTCTGCGCCTGGGCTGCAAGGAAGTTCATCACCACGGTCTTGCCCGAACCGGATGGCCCGATGACCGAGAAATTGCCCAAGTCCCCGTGGTGGAAATTGAAGAAGAACGGGGTGGCGCTGGTCGTTTCCAGCAGCGTCACCGCGTCGCCCCAGTGGTTGCCTGCGGCCTGCCCCAGCGCAAAGCCGTGGAACGACCCGAAGCCCGCCATATTGGCCGAGGATATCAGCGCGCGGCGCACGATATATTCCTCGTTACCCGGAAATTGCGCCCAGAACGCGGGTTCAAGGTTGGTATCCTCACGCACCGCAATCGCGCCGGTATCGGCCAGCGCGGCGGCGCAAGACGCCATGGCGTCATCAAGCCGGGGGAGCGAGCGTTCGCGCACCAGCACGGTCAGGTGATGATCGCCGAACCCGACCGCGCCATTGCCCAGCGCATCGCGCGCCGCCATCATATCGGCGCGTTCGGCCGCGGCTTCCTCGTCCACCGAGCGCGAACGGCGCAGCGCAAGGTCGATGCGTTCTTTCGCCGTGGTGCGTTCGTTAGGGGCGTAGCTTTCCGTCACCACCATTTCGAACGGCAGGCGCAGCAGGTTATCGAGCAGGCCGGGCGAGGTCGCCTCGGGGTAGTCTTTCAGCCCGAGGATCGCGGCGAAATCGGGCGCGGCTGACCCGCGCAGCTCCATCGCATCAAGGCCAAAACTGGCGCGGCGATAGGGCAGCATATGGCCGATATCGGTTTCCGGTGCAGGACGGCGCACCGGGCGCATTTCGCCATTATACAGCGCGCTAAGCAGCTCCAGCATCTCGGAATTCGTGCCTGCCGAGCTGGGCGCCTGATAATCCCCCAGCACCGCCGCGCCGTAATTTTGCAGCGAGGCAACCAGCCCGGTGATCGCGGCCTTGAGGCTGCGGATGTCCTTGGGATCGGCCTCAAGCTCATCCTGACGGCTGCGTGAGAACAGTTTGGAGAGGCGCTCGGGCAGGCCCGTCTTGCCGCGCGCGGGGCGGCGGATCAGGGTGACGAACTGATCGTTGATAAACAGCGATCCCCCCGCCAGCCGCTGTTTCCAGCGCGCGTCGATATGGCGCGACAGGGCATCGGGGAACTCGGCGTCCAGCTCCACCTCAACCCGGCGGCGGATGACGTGGTGATACATTACAAACCGCGCATCGAGGGTGGAGCGCAGCATCACCTCTCGCGTGGCGGCGTGGGCGTTCAGCGCGTCGGAATCCTCGGTTTCAAAAAGCAGGCCGGGCACCTGTATCGCGCTCATCACCGATCCATCGCGAAGCAGCACGGTGTTCTCGTCGATCAGCCGCGCATAGGGCAGCCGGTCGCCCACGCGCGCTTCCTTCGCGCTCCAAGCGGCGGCTCCGATCCACTTCTTCATGTCCGGGCGTCCTTACGGCGCATAGGAATTGCATCCCCAGCGTTTGAAATTGGGCACGCGCGGGCATTTGCTGACCTTGGTGATCCACAGGTCGAAAACGCGCGGTTCGCGCAGCGAAGCGAAATAGCCGACAACGTGCATCACGATTGGCACGGGAATGACCCAGAAGCTGTCGAGGATCAGGAACGCGATCGTCGTCACCATCAGGTTGATGACGAAGAAATTCATCGTCACGCCTGCAAACATTTGCGGGCGGGTCAGGGTCCGGTGGACAGGTTGGCGAACCAGATCGGTCATAGGCCGCTGATGCTCGCCACCAGCCGTGGTGCGCCGAAGATAATGAACACACCGACGATCACGGTTCCGCCATACCGCCAGTTCATCCGGCCAGTCAGCATCATGAAGCCGACTCCCGCAACGGCCATTACCGCAAGGCTCGTCGCCACAGGGCCAAGTAGAATGTTCTGCATCCACCGAAGTGCATTCGTAATCGGGTCATCCCCCTGCGCAGTCTGCGCAAATGCGGCAGAAGGGGTAAGCGCCAGCATCAGCAGCGCGGCAAGGTGGGCGGGAAGGCGAAACAGCGACATCATTTATTTATCCATACCTTCAGATACATGGCGATCATCCGCCGGTTATTGTGCAGCCGGGCGCGCATGGTTGGCAAGCCGCCCCATGATCGCCGCAACATATTGCTTTGTCTCGCGGATATTGGGGACGCCGCCCGCGCGCTCAACCCGCCCCGGGCCGGCATTATAGGCGGCGAGCGCCTTTTCCAGATCGCCGTCGAACCGATCGAGCTGTTCACGCAGGTATCGCGCCCCGCCTTCGAGATTGGCGAAAGGATCATCGGCATTCACGCCCAGATAACGCGCCGTCCCCGGCATCAACTGCGCAAGACCGCGCGCGCCGACCGGCGACACGGCGTTTTCGCGCCAGCGGCTTTCCTGCCACACCACCGCTTCGAGCAGGCTGGGCGACAGGTCGAACCGTGCGGCCAGCGCATTGATGGTGGCGGCATAGCGCGGCGGCACGCCTGCAGCATGGAGCGCCGGATCGGCAATCGCGGAGGCGGGGAGCATCAGACCCCCCGGAAAATTGGCATCAAGTTCAGGCGACGCAGCAGGCGCGCCCGCCAGCGGCCCGGCCACCCAGCGCGCGCCATCGGGGCCAAGCTCAAGCACATCGGCGCGCGCGCCGGTCGCAAGACCCAGCAGCGTGGCAGCAATCGTGACGCGGCTTATCGCGGCGAGAATCATGTCCCGGCCCTCCAGAATGTCCCCTTTGTCTAACCTAAATGACAGTCAGGTGACAGCCTCGCGTCTCTGGATGCCGCGCGCCGCTATTCCGACAGCAAAACGGGCGAGCCGCCAGAGGCAGCCCGCCCGGATACGGCGACATCGTGCAACCCGAAGGCCGCCTGCCGATTATTCGCGATAGGTCAGCTGTTCGCTGCGCATATTGGCCGGGCGAAACTCGCCGCGGTCGAGCATCCTGATCGCCTTGCGCGCCAACCGCCGCGAATCGGTGGTGGTGCCATCGGCGGTATCGAGTTCAATCACCTCACGGCTGGCGAGTGCCGCTTCGAATGCGGTGCGGGCCTTGGTCTCGTTGCCAACTTGGGCATAGGCGATCCCCAGGTTGATCAGCAGCGCAGGGTCATTGGGATCGGCAGCGCTGGCTTTCTCCAGCACCATCAGCGCCTGATCCACCCGTCCGGCGGACAGCGGCTGGGCGGCGAGTTCACTTGCCGCAACTGGCGGCTGCAATTGCGCCGCAGACGGTTCGGCCAGCGGCGCGGCGGCTATCAACGCAATGGCGAAGGCGGTCATGGACATCGGCGAAGCTCCCTCTTCAACTAACGAGCATGATGACCCGGATTGGCGATGGATGCAACAAAACTGAAACATTGTAATATTTCTGTAATGCAAAACCATAGGTAGCTGGTTTTATTGTATATTATTGTGACTTGCGCGCCCGTCGCAGCTGCCGCCACGCGATTCCTTCGTGGTCATATTTGTCTTTCTTCGGTCATAATAGCGTAACTGCCACATAGCTGTAATGCTGCAAGAATTCTGTCACGCACCAACCCTAGCGAGCATCAGGCGCACACCGTTCGTCGCGCTTGATTCGATTCTCGGCCATTGAGGGGACCGCTCGCTGTGAAAAATATTCAACGCTCTTTCGTTCTGGGTTGCAGCCTGATTGCACTGGCTGGCTGCGGAGCGGATGAAATCGTCTCGCCGGGTACCAGCGGCGACATCATCATCAACAACCCGACGCCGCCCGCGCCCACACCAACGCCGACGCCCACGCCTACGCAGTCGCTTGTGACCCCGGCTGCGGGCTGCCCGACCATCGCGTCGACCGGCGGCCTGACCGATGCCGGCACTATCAGCGGCCCGACCGGCACCTATCGGGTGTGCCGCCTGCCCGAAACCTTCAACGTCAGTGATAACCTGCCATTCGTCAGCGGTCTGCTCTACCAGATCCAGGATCGCGTGAATGTCGGCGTTGACCGCGGCTTCAACAGCACCGGAACCGCTGCCACGCTCTCGATCGAACCAGGCGTAATCCTGTTTGCGCAGGCCAATTCGTTCTTCGTGGTCAATCGCGGCAACGCCATCCAGTCGAACGGCACCGCGGATCGCCCGATCATCTGGACCAGCCGTGACAATGTTATCGGCCTCACCAACGACAACAGCCAGCAACAATGGGGCGGCGTCGTGCTGCTGGGCCGCGCACCGGTTTCCGATTGCAACACCGGTGTGTTCAACACTGATGCCGCGCCGAACGCCAACCCGCAGTGCGAACAGCAGCTTGAAGGCACAGCAGTGGCAACGCCCTATGGCGGGTCGAACAGCGCCGATAGCTCGGGATCGTTCACCTTCAACCAGATCCGCTTTTCGGGCTTTGAACTTGCACCGGGCAACGAACTTCAGTCGCTCACCACCGGCGGCATCGGTTCGGGCACCACAATCAGGAACCTGATGTCGTTCAACAGCTCGGACGACGGTGTTGAATTCTTCGGCGGCACGGTCAACGTCACCAATATCGCGGTGATCGGGGCGTCGGACGATTCGCTTGACGTTGACACCGGCGCGCAGGCGAACCTTGAAAACGTGGTGGCGGTGCAGCGTGCCAGCACCGGCGATGCGATCATTGAACTCGATTCGCCCAACAGCGCGTCACTGCCGATCACAGCGCGCCCGCTCACGCGGATGCGGGTCAACAACTTCACCTTTGTGCAGCGTTCAACCACGTCCCCCCAGATGATCCGCGCACGCGGCGGTGCGGCGCTCGGCCTCACCAACGGGGTGATGGACAAGGTTGATGGTGACGGATCGTTCTGCTTCCGCATCGACGAACAGGAAACGCTCGACGCGCTGCTGGGGATCAACTCGGTCGTCTGTGATGGCGGCACCACGCGCCAGGCCCGCGGTGATCGTTCCGCCGGTGCAAACGCCACCACCGATGCCGAAGTGCTGGCAGGCGTAACGGCGGGAACCAATGTCGATCTGGCATTCACCATCACGCTGACCGGCGGGATCGTGAATGGTGCCAATGAAACTGCGGTGACTGCGTTCGATGCGACTGGCCTTGCTGCAATCTTCACCGCCCGGCCAGGCATCGGTGCGATCCAGACAGGGGCGGATTTCAACGCGTTCCGTAACTGGACCTGCAACTCCTCGATCCAGGATTTCGGCAGTTCGACCGGCGCTTGCACGACACTGCCCGTATTCAGCTGATGTCTGCTTCGAAATGGGGGGGCGCAGCCGTTGGCGGGCGCCCCTCCCCTTTCTTTTCCGGCTGATGACAACCGGTGATTTCCCAAGGCCTATTCATGAAGGGGTCTAACATTATGACGACTGGCACGCGCCTGGCAGGGCTGCTGCTTCTGACTTCGTCGCTCACCTTTCCCGGCGTTCTGCACGCCCAAGCTGTTCCGGTTGAAACGCCTGATCCGGTAGAAACGGATCCCCCGGCGCAAGATGTGCTGGACGACCAGACCAGCAGTGATGACGAATTCGAGCAACCCGACATTTCGGTTCCCGGTGGCGGCATCATTGTGACCGGGCGGCGCGGCCGCAATCCCGAACGGTCATCGACTCAGGTCTTGAACGTGCTGTCAGAAGCCGACATCGCCCGCACCGGCGCAGGCGATATTGCAGGTGCATTGGGCCGGGTCAGCGGCCTTTCCGTGGTGGGTGACGGACGCGTGTTCGTGCGCGGCTTGGGCGACCGTTATTCGCTCGCGCTGCTCAACGGGTTGCCGCTGCCCAGCCCCGAACCGCTGAGCCGGGTGGTCCCGCTTGATATTTTTCCGACCGATGTGATTTCATCATCGCTGGTGCAGAAAACCTATTCGGCCAACTTCCCCGGAGAGTTCGGCGGCGGGGTTATCAACCTCACCACCAAGGCGATCCCGAGCGAGAATTTCCTCGACATCAGCATCGGTGCCAGCGGCGATACCGAAACGACCTTCGAAAACGGACTGACCTATTTCGGGTCGCGCCTCGACACCTTCGGTTTCGATAATGGCAACCGCGACATTCCGTCGAACTTGCAGGCCTTTTTCAATAGCGGTCTGCGCGTGGGCGATTTGTCGCGTGACGAAAGCGGGGCAATCGCCGGGCAGCTGTTTCCGCTCAATCTTGTAACCTTGCAGAAGAACAACCACCTGCCCGCCAATTTCAGCGCCAACCTTACCGGCGGCCTGTCATTCGAACTGGGCGGCGACACCTATCTTGGCGTGATCGCCACGGCGGGGATCAGTAACAAATGGCGCAACCGTTCGGTATTGAGCGAAGTTGGCAATGCCGATCTGACGCAGATTTTCGAAACGTCTAACACCTTCATCACCGACAACAACATTCTGGTGAACGCCTTGCTGGGTTTCGGCCTTGATATTGGCGAACACACGATCCGCTGGACCAACCTGTATATCCGCGACACGCTCAAGACCGCGCGGCTGGGCACCCGCACAAATGTCAATCTGGGCGATAGCGGGTTCGATTTTCAACGCCAGCAGACCGCGTGGTTCGAACGCCAGTTGATCGACACGCAGTTGGTGGCGGAGCTGGATTTCGGCAAGCTGGATGTTGACCTGCGCGGCGGCTTTGCCCGCTCCGAACGCGAGGCACCGTTCAACGCCGAGTTTGAATATGTCCGCACCAACAACCCCGGCGATCCGTTTGGCGATCAGTTCCTGGTTGATATCGGTGGCCGGCTTGGCGACACCAATCGCGCTTCGGTTTCGTTCGATGATCTTAAAGAAGATCAATATTTTGCCGGGATCGATCTGTCCTACGACCTGTTCGACACGCTAACCGCGACCGTCGGCTATGCCTGGACTGACACAGACCGCCGTTCATCCAGCCGCCAGTTCCTGCCGTTGATTTCGTGCGGGCCGATCTGCGATTTCCTGCCGCCCGAAGCCCAGCAGGACGCCATCACCGCGCTGGGCCTGCGGCGTCCGGGCGACATCATCAATGGTGCGACGCTGGCCGGTTTCAATGTTCAATTGACCGAACAGACCCCCTTCCCGGTGTTCGACGCCGCGCTTGAGGTCAATGCCGGGTATGGCCAGTTGCGCTGGGTGCCGACCGATACCATCACCGTTGATGTGGGTGTGCGGTACGAAGACGCGACACAAACCGTGGCGCTGGATCAGACAGTCTTCATTGACCCGGTGGTGGGTGCCAACCCGACCAACATCGCCAATGATTACTTCCTGCCCGGCGCAACCGTGACGTGGGAAGTGATCGACGATTTGCAGCTGCGCCTGTCGGCATCGAAAACCATCGCCCGCCCGCAATTCCGCGAGCTGGTTGAACAGACCTATTTCGATCCCGAATCAAACCGCCGGTTTCGCGGGAACCCGTTCCTGCAGGACAGCGAATTGATCAATCTCGAAGCGCGCGCCGAATATTATCTGGGCGGGCGCGACCGTGTCAGCCTGGCGGGGTTCTACAAGGAAATCGATAATCCGATCGAAAATTTCCTGATCAACGCCTCGGGCGAATTGCTGACCAGTTTTGCCAACGCGCCCACGGCTGAACTCTACGGGGCAGAGCTTGACCTTGCCTATGGCATTCCGCTCGACAATTGGGGGGGCTTGTTCGAAACTAAGCAGTTCCTGGTTCTCGCCAATTACACCTACACCCAGTCCAGCATATCGGTGGCAGCGGGTGATATTGCCCCGGTGCCGGGCAATGTCGAGCAGGACGCAAGCCTGCTGTTCGACGATGGTTCGCCGCTGGTGGGCCAATCGGATCATGTCGCCAACCTGTCCTTCGGGATCGAGGATACCGACAAAGTGCAGCAGTTCACCGTCCTGTTCAATTATGCCAGCAAACGCGTGACGCTGCGCGGCGGGCCATTGCCTGACGTGGTGGAAAATCCCGGACTTACTGTTGATATGGTGGCGCGGTCAGAGGTCAAACTGGGCAGGTTGCCGCTGGAACTCAGCTTCAAGGTGAGCAACCTGTTTGGCCGCGACAATTTCGAATTCCAGAAACTCGATGGCAACCGGATCGACATCAATACCTTCGATGTCGGGACCGCGTTCAGTCTCGGGTTGAAAGCCAGTTTTTGATGATGCCCGCAGCGCCTGCGCGCTGCGGCTTCCTCGCTCAAGCGACCTGTCGGCCTTGCGGGCCTGCGGCCCGGTTGGCTCTGCCTCATCACAGGTGGCGGGATATCATCCCAGATCGAACACATATCCCAGTGATCGCACGGTGCGCAGCGGGTTGCCGCCGCCCGCCGCCTTGATCGACCGCCGCAGCCGTCCGATCCACACATCGACGGTGCGTTCGTCAATCGGTAGTTCGCGCTTGCCCAACCCGTTGATCAGATCATCGCGGGTCAGCACGCGGTTGGGGTTTTCGGCGAAGAAGCGCAGCAACCGGAATTCATTGGGCCGCAGCACAATCGGCTCACCATCCCAGCGTGCCTGCAACGCTGCCATGTCGATGGTGAGCGCGCCCAGTTCAAACCGGCGGGTTGCGCTGCGTTCGCTGGCGCGTGATTGCAGCGCCAGCACCCGGTCAAGCACGGCGGTGCGGGTGAGCGGGCCGACAACATAATCATCTGCCCCTGCCCGCAGCGCGCGGCGGCGGTCTTCGGGATCATCTTCTTCCAGCACCATCGTGACATGCGCGTCCGCAGTGCGCGGATCGGCGCGCAACCGGCGGCACATTTCGAGGCCCGCAAGGTCGGGCAGCACCCAGTCGATAAACGCCCACATCGGCCCTTCAACCAGCCGCCGCGGGCCTTCTGGCCCCAGCCGGTCAAAGGTGAAACGGCGATGATCATGGACGAAATCCTCAAGGCTTTCGCCCAGCTCATTCGTCAGAAAGATATTGACGACATCCATGTTCAAACTGCCCCGGTTTATCGTCGGAGTGGCTGATCGATGTGACGCGATTGTGACGGGATTGCAGCAATGCGTAAGCGGGTGTCACATTAGGGCAGGCGAGCGCGAAAGTGGCAAGCGCGGGGCGAAGATTGCGGGAATGGCGCAAAACCGCCCAACAGCAACCACCCCCATCGTCATCCCAGCGAAAGCTGGGATCTAGGGCGGCAAACATTGCCCAATGACGCTCTGGGCCCCAGCTTTCGCTGGGGTGACGAGGAAGGCTTAAAGGCAGGCACAACCCCGCCCCGCTCATGCTGAGTCTGTCGAAGCATCACAAGCGGGATCGCGCGTCCTTCGACATGCTCAGGACGAGCGCGGTTTGCACCTATCCCACAAACGCCCGCTCGATCACGAACTGCCCCGGCATCGAATTGCTGCCTTCGGTAAAGCCGCGCGCTTCCAGATCGGCGGCGTGATCCTTGATCATCGCCATCGACCCGCACAGCATCACGCGGTCTTCATCGGGCACGAACCGCTGCGGGCCTTTGGACTGTTCGAACAACCGGCCATCGTCGATCAGCGCCTGAATCCGGCCCTGCGTGCGGAACGGTTCGCGGGTTACGGTGGGGACGTAAATCATCCGCGCGCGGTCTTCGTCCTCCAAAAGCGGATCGCCTTCGAGCTTCGATTCCAGCAGATCGTGATAGGCCAGTTCGGCAACATTGCGCACCGAATGCACGACGATCACTTCCTCGAACATCGCGTAAACCTCGGGATCGCGCACCAGGCTCATGAACGGGGCGAGGCCGGTGCCGGTCGACAGCATGAACAGGCGTTTGCCCGGCAGCAGCGCGTCTGTCACCAGCGTGCCGGTCGGCTTTTTGCCGAGGTAGATCGGATCGCCGACCTTGATATGCTGCAAGCGCGATGTCAGCGGGCCGTCCTGCACCTTGATCGACAGGAGCTCCAACTCCTCGGCATAGCTGGGACTGGCGACCGAATAAGCGCGCAGCAGCGGTTTGCCATTATCGCCCGGCAGCCCGATCATCACGAATTCACCCGACCGGAACCGGAAAGACGCAGGCCGCGTCATCTTCAGCGTGAACAGCGAATCGGTCCAGTGATGGACATAGGTGATGGTTTCGATCGAGAGCGCCGCGCTTTCGGTGAACTGGTCGCGGTCGATGATGGGCTGGTTCAAAACGGGTCTCAAATACAGGTCAGCGCCGCACAGCACGCGGCCGGAATAGGCGCGCAAATGGACGACAAGCGCGGCGTCTTCAAGACAGTTTAGCGATAAGGGCTAAAAGCGGGCCTTGATCGAACGCAATCAATTCCAGCCTGCGCGGTCGAACAGCTTCACCGCCTCAGCCTGATTGCGCCCGATTTCCGCGGCGTTGAGTGTGTCCGGTTTGAACGACCCCAGCGTTTCGACCGCCGAATTGGCCTTGAGACCGATGGCGGCGGGGTATTCATTATTGCCATCGGCAAAATACCGCTGCGCGCTTTCCGACGTAAGGTATTCGAGGAACTTCACCGCGTTTTCGCGATTGGGCGCGTATTTCACCACACCGGCACCGCTGATATTGACGTGGGTTCCGGCGCCATCCTGATCGGGGAAAATCACGCCGATTTGATCGAAAATCGCCTTTTGCGCCGCATCGCCCCCGGCAAACCGCGCGAGGTAATAGGTGTTGACCAGCGAGATGCGGCACTGCCCTGCGGCGACCGCTTCGATCATTGCCGTGTCATTGCCCTGCGGTGCCTGCTTGAAATTGGCGACCACGCTCTTGGCCCAGGCTTCGGCGGCGGGCGCGCCCTGATGTGCGATCATGCTCGACAACAGCGAGATGTTGTAGATGTTCGACGATGACCGCATGCAGATGTCGCCCTTGAACGCCGGATTGGCGAGATCGGCGTAAGTGGCAAGGCCATCGGGCTTGCCCGCCGCCTTGTTGTAAATGATGATCCGCGCGCGGGTCGATAGGCCGAACCACAGCCCGTCGGGGTGGCGCAGGTGTGCAGGCAGGCGTTCGGTCAGCACAGCCGATTCGACAGGGGCGAGCACGCCCGCTTCCTCCGCCCGCCACAACCGCCCGGCATCAACCGTGATGAGGATATCGGCGGGGCTGAATTCGCCTTCGGACCGGATGCGTTCGATCAGCGCATCGGCATCGGCTTCAATCCGGTTGACCTTGATCCCGGTCTGCTTGGTGAAATCATCATACAGCGCCAGATCGGTATCGTAATGGCGCGAGGAATAGAGGTTCACCTCACCATTATCCGCCACGGGCGCGCTGTCTTCGGTTTCGGCGCAGGCGGACAGCCCGGCGATGCTGACGCAGGCAATGGCGGACAAGAGCAGTTTCTTCATGGTGAATGGCTTTCGATTACAAGTTGCGAATGACTTGCAATATAAACTTGGTCAAAGCAAGGCCTAATTCTGCGCGAATGCACGCACGCTTTCGGGCTGCGGCACCGCGCGATAGGTCTCACCGGGGTTGACCGGGGCGGTGGTTTCCACCGTGATCGGCGCGCCGCCCGCGCCGCTCAACAATACCCGTGTGACCGGCCCCATAAGGTGCACATCGCGCACCGTGCAGCCTGCGCTGTCCGCTACCAGATCCAGCCGATCCGCCTGCACCAGCAGATCGACCGCGCCCGAATCTGCCCCCGCATCGGGCACCGCGCCCAGCACGCATTCCAGCGGCCACGGCCCGAACGCGGTGATAAGGCTGTTCCCGTGCCGCTCACCCGCGATCACCTGCGCTCCGCTGAAAATCGCGCCAACCGCTGCGGTTTGCGGCGCATCGTGGAGATCGCGGGGCGTGCCGAATTGCACGATCCGTCCTGCCTCCATCACCACGATGTGATCGGCAATATCAAGCGCCTCGGCCGGGTCATGCGTTACCAGCACCACCGTCGCCCCCGCCTCGCGCAGCAGGATGCGGCAATCACGGCGCAGCTTGCGGCGCAGCACGATATCGACGCTGGCGAAGGGTTCATCCATCAACAACACCCGCGGCCCCGGCGCCATCGCGCGGGCGAGCGCGGCGCGTTGTTGCTGCCCGCCTGAAAGTTCGTGCGGATAACGCGCGCCCATGCCCGCCAGCCCGACGCTGGCGAGCCAGCCCTCCACCTCGGTGCGGCGCGCGCGCGGCAGGCCAAAGCCGACATTGGCGGCGATGGTCATATGCGGGAACAGCGCGCCATCCTGAAACACCAGCCCCACGGGCCGCGCTTCGGGCGGGGGGCTATGCTGGGCATCGGCCAGCACCTCGCCGCCCAGCATGATGCTGCCGCGCTGCACCGTCAGCAATCCGGCGGCAAGGCCAAGCAGTGTTGACTTCCCGCAACCTGACGCGCCAAGCAGGCAGGTGATCTCTCCCGTCGGCGCGGAAAAACTGATGTCCTCCAGCGCCCGCACCTGACCGTAAGCATGGGCAATATGTCGAAATTCAAGGCTCAATGGCTGATCCTGCCCCTGGGTTGTAAAGCGGGCCTTGGGGGTTCCCGGTGAGCCGCCTTAGGCAATTTGCGGGAGTCGGCGCAAGCGGGGCCGGTTGGAACGCCAGCTGGACTTGGGCCGCGCTCGCCATCGCTGCGCTGGCGGGGCTGCCGATTGCCGCGATCCTGTGGGCATCGCTGGCAGGCACCGATACCGGGCCAAGCGGGACGATTGCCGACCTCGCCGCGACCGTGCTGCCAACCTACATCGCCAACACCGCATTGCTGATGGCGCTGGCGGGCGCGTTTGCCGCTGTTACCGGCACTGGCTGTGCGTGGCTGGTGGCCGCAACCGCCTTCCCGGGCCGCAGGGTGCTCGGCTGGGCATTGGTGCTGCCGCTGGCGGTGCCGGCCTATATCGCGGCCTATATCTATGCCGACCTGCTCGATTATTCCGGGCCGGTGCAGGCGGGATTGCGCGGGCTGACCGGCTGGGGGCCGCAGGACTATGGCTTCCCCGATATCCGGTCGCTGGGCGGGGGGGCATTTGTTCTGGGGATTGTGCTTTACCCCTACGTCTATCTGCTCGCCCGAACCGCCTTTGCCACACAAAGCCTCAGCCAGTTCCGCGCCGCGCGCAGTCTTGGCGCTGCGCCTGCCACTGCGTTCTGGCGCGTCGCCCTGCCCGCCGCGCGCCCGGCCATCGCAGGCGGGCTGGCGCTGGTTCTGATGGAGGTGCTGGCCGATTTTGGCGTGGCCGAATATTTCGCCATCCCCACCTTCAGCACCGGGATTTTCCGCAGCTGGCTGGCGATGGGGGACAAACAGGCCGCGCTCAAACTCGCCGCGGTCATGCTGTTATTCGTGATCGCGCTGATCGCTTTGGAGGCTGCCACCCGGCGCGGACGCAGCGATAGCCGCGACGGGCTGGCCGCGCGCGGCGGGGCAGAGCCGCTGGTGGCACTGTCCCCGCTGGGCAAGGCACTGGCGCTGATCGCCTGCCTCACCCCGGTGCTGCTGGGGTTTGTCCTGCCCGCCGGATACCTCGCCGCGCTGGCGCTGAGTGATGTGGCACAAGGCGCGGCGGGCGATCTTGCCACCTATGCGCGCGGCAGCCTGTGGCTGGGGCTGGCGGCGGCGAGCGTGTGTCTGGTCGCCGCGCTGCTGCTCGCCTTTGCGCGGGCGCGATCACCCTCACCGCTCACCGCTGGCGCGATCCGGCTGGCGACGCTGGGCTATGCGCTGCCGGGGGCCTTGCTCGCGGTCGGCCTGCTCGCGCCGCTGGGTGCCTTCGACCAGAGCCTCACGCGGTTCGCGCGCGACACGTTCGGCTGGGGCGGCGGATTGTTGTTGACCGGCACCAGCGCGATTTTGATCTACGCCCTGTCGGTGCGGTTCCTGACCGTCGCCTACAATACCGTCAGCGGCGGGCTGGCGCGCATCCCGCCCAGCCTTGATGCTGCTGCGCGCAGCCTTGGCGCCCGGCCCGCCCGCGTGCTGGCGCGCATCTATGCGCCCTTGCTTGCCCCCAGCCTTGCGGGCGCGGCGGCGCTGGTGTTCATCGATACCTTGCGCGAATTGCCCGCCACGCTGATCCTGCGGCCCTTCAACCTGGAAACGCTGGCGACCCGCACCTATCGCCTTGCCAGCGATGAACGGCTGATCGAGGCATCTATCCCGGCGCTGATCCTGCTCGCGGTGGGCCTGTTGCCAGTGCTATTGCTGAACCGATTGTCGCGGCGTTGAATGCGAGGTGCAGGCGAGCAACCCGGCGGAGACACCCAATGACGGGTGCTATTCCCCCACCGGAATGAACCGAACCGCCACCCCGCCCGATGATGCCAGCCAAACGACGAAATCCTCACCCCCGGTCACGAGCTTTTCCTCGATCACGATGGCGTAAGGGTTGGTGTCCCAATGCGCGCCTGCCCCATCGCGGTAGATTTGCGCGCGGTATTGCTTGCCGGGGTCAAGGAAGCTCAAAGGCACTGACAGATCGCGCGCATTTTCATCGGTGACAGCGCCAAGGAACCATTCCTTCGATGCACGTCCCTGCCGCGCGATGGCGACATATTCGCCCACTTCGCCGGCCAGCGCGATGCTTTCCTCCCAGTCGGCCTCGACGTCCTTGATGAACTGGAAGGCATCCATCCGCGCCGCGTAATTTTCGGGCAGGTCAGCCGCCATCTGCAAGGGCGAATAGAGCACCACATACAGCGCCAGCTGTTTCGCCAGCGTGGTCTGCGGCCGGTTTGACGGGTCGCCGCGCGGGATATCGGCGCGCACCGGGGGGCGTTCATTCGGGCGCAGGTCAAAGATGCCGGGGGTGAAATCCATCGGCCCCGCCAGCATCCGGGTAAACGCCAGCATCGCCTCGTGCGAAGGCGGGTTGGGCGGCGTGCCCCAGGCGTTGAACTCCATCCCGCGTGCGCCTTCGCGGGTCATCCAGTTGGGGTAGGTGCGGCGCAGGCCCGTGTCCTTGACCGGCTCGTGCGCGTTGATCGCAATTTGCCGCTTGGCCGCCGCTTCGACCACGCGCAGGTGGTGGCCGACCATGAACTGGCTGTCGTGCCATTCGTAGCGCCGGATGCCGTTTTCATCCACCCGCACCACATCGCCCGCATCGGCAACATAGCCGGTCTTGACCGCGCGCACGCCTGCCGATTGGTAGAGGTCAAACGCGGCCTCCATCTGGCTTTCGTAATTGGCGATATTGGCCGATGTTTCGTGGTGCCCGATCAGCCGCACGCCCTTGGATTGGGCGTAGCGACCCAGCGCGGCAAGGTCGAAATCAGGCATCGGTTCGGTAAAACGGAACAAATCGCCATTGTTGAACCAGTCGCCGTCCCAGCCGATATTCCAGCCTTCAACCAGCACGCCGGAAAAACCGTGTTCGGCGGCGAAATCGATGTAGCGCTTGGTTTCCGCCGTGGTCGCACCATGGATGCCATCGCGGCCCCAGCTGCGTTCGTTGATATGCATCGCCCACCAGATGCCGATATATTTGCCGGGCTCTACCCACGACACATCGCCAAGCTTGTTCGGCTCGTTGAGGTTGAGGATAATGTCCGAATTGATCAGGCCCACCGCATCGCGCGCGACTTGAATCGTGCGCCACGGGGAGGTGAAGGGCGCGCGGGTCTTGACCTTCGGCCCGCCCGACCAATTGCGCAGCCGCGCTTCGAAGTTGCCAGCGCGCAGGGCACCCAGCGACATCGCCGAATAATCGACCAGCGCGGCTTCGTGGATGGCAAAGTGGATGCCCGCGGGATTGCGGAAGGTCGCGGGCGTATGCGCGTCGTCGACCTTGCCTGCCGGGCCGGTGCGGGTGAGGTATTCGTAACGGTTGAATTCGTCGCTCGGCGTGTACCACATCGTGGTTTGCTCACCGACGCCGAATTGGGTCAGTTCATCGACAATGGCGATATCGCCAGTCAGCGCGGCCTGTTCGGCCAGTTCATACCGAAAGCCGATCCCGCTATCGAAAGCGCGGAACCGCACCGTGATCTGCCGCGCCGGGCCGGTGGTCGCCGCGAAGGTCACGGCGAGTTCATTATGCTGATCCCGCACCACGCGGCGCTCACCCCAAGGCTGCTCCCACGCCGTATCCTTGGCCGCGCGGACCGAGGCGATGATCGCAAGATCGCGTTCAAACCCGTGGTGTTCGGCAAACAGCATCCCGAGGCGCGAAGGCGCGATGACCCCCTCGCCGTCATAGTTGACCGCATAGATCGCAAGGCCCGCATCATCGCTGACGGTGACGGTAATCTTGCCATCGGGTGAGGCCAGCGTCAGCGTTTCGGCGGAAAGCGGCGCGCCCATGCCAAGCATCAGCGCCGCCAGCGCGGCCCATTTCGTCCATATCCGCATCATACCCTGCCTCATTTGCTTTCGCTGAAAATCCGGTAGCCCCACGGCGCGAGGTCGATTGTCTCACCGCCCGCAAACGCCGCCGCTTCGCCGCTGAGTGCATCGACATAGCGGCCATGATGGCGCGCGTGATCGAACGACACGGCCTGCGCGCGCGGGGATAGGTTGAACACCGCGAACACCCGCTCGCCCGCCGCACCGCGGGTGAAGGCGAAAACGTCGTCAGTCGCATTGCTCGGCACTTCGACCATGCCTGCGCCAAACCGCCCATTGTGGAGCGCGGGCATTTTGGTCTTGAGCGCGATCAGGCGGCGAAACAGGCCATCATAACGCCCCGGCCGCCAGGTGATCGGGTCTTTCTCAAAGAAGGCCAATTGGCGATCCAGATCGGCCTCCTGCCCGTTGTAGATCAGCGGCAAGCCGATGCCCACAAACGACAGCGCAATCGCGGATTCATAGGCCGGGCCGTAAATGTCAGCCGCCACCGCGTCCCACGAATTCTGATCGTGGTTATCGGTATAGGTCATGCGCATCGCGGCGTGCGGCCAGCTTTCGGCCTGTTCGGCGTAATAGCTGCGGATCACGCTCGCCCCGCTGCCGTCTTTGGCAATGCGCTGCATCGCCTCTTTCCATTTCCACGCATAGGTCGCGTCGAACGCGCGGGCGTGCAGATCGCGTTGTTCCCATTCGGCCAGCATGAAGACCGGCTTGACCTTGTCGAGTTCAACGCGCGCGGTCTCCCAGAAATCGAGCGGGACGTATCCGGCCACGTCGGCGCGGTAGCCATCGATCCCGAATTCGCGCACCCAATAGACCAGGCTTTCAGTCATGTATTGGCGCAAGGCCGGTTGGCTGAAATCGAAGTCGGCGACGTCCGACCAATCGGTGCCCACCGGCGACATCAACGCGCCTTCGGGGCTGCGGGTGTACCATTCGGGGTATGTTTGGGTGAGCGGGTTGTCGAACGCCGAGTGGTTCGCGACCCAATCGAGAATCACCTTCATCCCCAGCCGGTGCGCTTCATCGACAAAGGCCCGAAACTCCGCCTCGGTGCCGAATTCGGGATTGACCGCGCGGTAATCGCGCACGGCATAGGGGCTGCCCAAGGTGCCCTTGCGGTGCAGTTCACCAATCGGGTGGATCGGCATCAGCCAGATGATGTCCACGCCCATATCGGCGAGGCGCGGCAGGTGTTTTTGCGCGGCGGCAAAGGTGCCCTCAGCGGTGAATTGGCGGGTGTTGAGTTGATACAGCACCGCATCGCGCGTCCAGTCGGCATTCTCGATTGCGACCAGCGGTTGCGGGTTGTAGTCGGACTGCGCCAGTGCGGGGGCGGCGGTCAGGGCGGCAGCGATCAGGCTTATGGCAAGACGCATCAGGCTTCTCCGATTTGCGGGGTCTGAAGCGGCACAGCGGCCTCGCCGTCGGTCACAAACAATGTCGCTATCGCCGCTAGCGCAAAGCTGACCGCCGCAATCACCATCGCGTAGATCGGCTCGCCCCCGAACAGGTTGGTGACAAGGAAGCCCAGCACCGTCGCCGCCAGCAATTGCGGCACCACGATGAAGATGTTGAACACCCCCATGTAAATGCCCATTTTCTCCGCCGGAACGCAGCCCGCCAAAATCGCGTAAGGCAGCGACACGATCGACGCCCAGGCAATCCCCACCCCGATCATCGCCACCCAAAGCAGCGTCGGATCACGGATCAGCAGCATCGCGGCAAAGCCCGCCGCGCCCAGCAGCAGATTGATCGCGTGCAGCCGCCGCCGGTCAATCCGCGCAGCGATCCAGATAAAGCCCAGCGCGGCGGCCGCCGCCAACCCATTGCGCACCGATCCCAGCAGGCTCCACCAATCGGCGGCATCCTGATAGCCGCGCGTCGCCGGATCGGGCGCGGCAAAGTGATATTCGGCGACTGCGGGGGTGCCGTAAATCCACATCGCAAACATCGCGAACCAGCTGAAAAACTGCACCACGGCGAGTTGCTGCATGGTCTTGGGCATGGCGAACAGATCGCTCACCACCTCCATGAACCCGCTGTTATTGCGCCCGCCCGAACGCAGCACGCTGGCGACCAGTTGCACCACGCCGAACCCGGCGATCAGCGCGGCCAGCACATACAGCTCCTGCGCGATGTCGATCCCGCCCAGAAACGCCGGACGCGCGCCGCTGCGGGCCAGCGCGACAAACCCGGCCACCCCCGCCCCGGCGATGATCCAGATGATCGCGCCCTTGCGGAATTGCGCCGCGCTGCGCAGCGTGGCCGACGGCGCGGCGGTTTCAAGCCCCAGTTCGCGCCTCCGTGCCGCCTCAAACCCGGCCATTTGTTCGGGCGAATATTCGCGGGTGGTGAACACCGTCCACGCCACCGCCGCCAGCAGCGCCGCGCCGCCGATATAGAACGCCCACTGCACCGTCTGCGGGATCTCTCCGGCGGGCGCGACGTTACTGAGGCCCAGCCAATTGGTCATCACCCACGGCAGCGCGCCCGCCACCACCGCGCCCACCCCGATAAAAAAGCTCTGCATGGCATAGCCGACCGTGCGCTGGCGATCGGGCAGGTTGTCGCCAACGAAAGCGCGAAACGGCTCCATCGTGATGTTGAGCGAGGCGTCCATGATCCACAGCATCCCCGCCGCCACCCATAGCGCGGGTGAATTGGGCATCACGAACAGCGCAAAGGTGGCGAGCAGCGCGCCCGCGAGAAAATAGGGCCGCCGCCGACCGAACTGCCCCCCGAACCCAACCCATGTTTTGTCCGACAAATGCCCGATAATCGGCTGCACGATCAGCCCGGTCATCGGCGCGGCAATCCACAGGATCGCCAGATCGCCCACTTCGGCGCCCAAAGTCTGGAAAATGCGGCTGACATTGCCGTTTTGCAGATCGAACCCGATCTGAATGCCCAGAAAGCCGAAGCTCATATTCCAGATTTGCGCCGGATTGAGCGCGGGCTTGCGGCCAGCTTGCGTCATGGTCAATTATCCTCTTCCCCGCGCGCCGCCGCCTGAGGCGTGACGCGGCTGCGCGCCGACGGTAATGTCGCGGGTCTTGCGCCCGGCGATCAGACTTGGCCAGCAAGGGGTGTAGTTTGAACGTTCTGCAAAAAATTGCAATAAACTTTCAAAATTTCTCCGGAGAAAACTCGTTTACGGGCAAATATGTAAGATATTTTACAGTATTTCCCGTTATTTAATTCCATTTCACGCTCCCGCCCAGCAATGCTACAAAGATTTGCAAAATTTTGCGCATGATGGCAAAACCTTTCACCAAGGGAGATGGATTATGACGCGAATTTTCGTGGGACTCGTCGCTGCGCTTTGTGCAAGCACCGCCGTGGCCGGAGGGCCAATCGCCCCAACACAAGCGCCGCTCGCGCCCATCAGTGACCGCCTGCTCGAAGATGAAATCATCTATTTCGTGCTTCCCGACCGATTCGAAAACGGGGATAAAACCAATGATCGCGGCGGCATCCGTGGCGGGCCACTCGATCACGGCTTCGATCCGACGCACAAGGGCTTCTATCATGGCGGCGATCTGAAGGGGCTGACGCAGCGGCTCGATTACATTCAGGGCATGGGCATCACCGCGATCTGGTTTGCGCCGGTATTCAAAAACAAACCGGTGCAGGGCCGCCCGGGTGAAGAAAGCGCAGGCTATCACGGCTATTGGGTGACTGATTTCACCAGTGTCGATCCGCATTTTGGCACAAACGCCGAATTCAAGGCCTTCGTCGATGCCGCCCATGCGCGCGGGATGAAGGTCTATATGGACATCATCACCAATCACACCGCCGACGTGATCGACTATGTCGAGGGTGAACAGGCAGGCTATGCCTACCGCAGCAAGGGGGATTACCCCTTTCCCCGGCGCGGCGGGCCGGATGGCGCGCCGATCAATCCGGGCTTTGCCGGGGACGATAACCCCGATCCCGCCAATTGGGCGGGCCTGACCGATCCAACCTTCGCCTACACCCCGTTCGTGCGTGAGGCGGAGCGCGATGTGAAGGTGCCCGCCTGGCTCAATGACGTGACGCTCTACCACAACCGCGGCAATTCGCACTGGATCGGCGAAAGCAGCGTCTATGGCGATTTTTCGGGTCTTGATGATCTCGCCACCGAAAACCCGCGCGTGGTTGCAGGGATGATCGATATCTTCGGCCAGTGGATCGACGATTACGGGATCGACGGCTTTCGCATCGATACCGCCAAACACGTGAATCCCGAATTCTGGCAGGCTTTCGTTCCCGCCATGCTGGCGCGTGCAAAGGCCAAGGGGATCGATCATTTCCACATCTTTGGCGAGATTGCCTACGAAGAACCCACCGCCACGCTGGCGGCCCAGGTCATGGCCGAAAGCCACCTACCCTATGCGCTCGACATGGGGTTCGCCAAAGCCGCGCAGCAGGTCGCCAGCGGCGCGGCCAGCCCGCGGGTGATGGCGGAATTCCTGCAACAAGACGCGATCTATCCCGGCGGCGCGGCGACCGCGCTGGGACTGCCGACCTTTCTGGGCAATCACGATTTCGGGCGGTTTTCGATGTTCGTGCGCGACATGAGCGGATCCGATGACGAAGTCGAGCTGCTGGCGCGGGTCAAATTGGGCCATGCCATGCTGTTCCTGCTGCGCGGGGTGCCGACCGTCTATTACGGTGACGAACAAGGCTTCATCAGCGACGGCAATGATCAGCTGGCGCGCGAGGATATGTTCGCCAGCAAGGTCGCCGCCTATAATGACAACGTGCTTGTCGGCACCGCTGCGACCACCGCTGCGGCCAATTTCGACACCGCCCATCCGCTCTACCAGTTGATCGGCACGCTGGCACAGGCGCGCAAGGCCAGCCCGGCGCTGCGCCGGGGGCTGTCGCAGGTGCGCGCGTTCGATCATGATGCACCGGGCCTGCTGGCGGTGGAGCGTCGCGATCCGGCCAGCGGTGAGCGTGTTTTAATCGTGTTCAATACCAGCGCAGCAGGGCTTTCGCGCAATGTCGAGGTAAGCTACCGCGCGCGCGGCGTCACGCAGTTGCTGGGCGAATGCCCGACGCAATTGGCCGCGCCGGGAACGGTGCACATCACCCTGCCACCGTTTGGATTTGCCGCCTGCATTCTGGAGAACAACGACTAATGGCAACCGCGATTGGCGCTGCTGCCGCAGCCATTCACCACGATCCGCAATGGTGGCGCGGCGCGGTGATTTATCAGATCTACCCGCGCAGTTTCCGCGACACCACGGGTGACGGGATCGGCGACCTTGCGGGCATCGTCGAAGGGCTGGATTACATCGCCGATCTGGGCGTCGACGGCATCTGGATTTCGCCGTTCTTCACCTCGCCGATGCGTGATTTCGGCTATGACGTGGCCGATTATTGCGGGATTGATCCGAGCTTCGGCAGCTTTGCCGATTTCGACCGGATCATCGAAAAGGCCCACGCGCTCGGCCTGAAAGTGATCATTGATCAGGTCTATTCGCACACCTCGGATGAACATGCTTGGTTCGCCGAAAGTCGACAAGATCGCACCAATCCCAAGGCCGATTGGTATGTCTGGGCCGATCCCAAGCCCGATGGTTCGCCGCCGTCTAACTGGCAATCGGTGTTTGGCGGATCGGCGTGGCAGTGGGATGGCCCGCGAAAGCAGTATTACCTGCACAATTTCCTCACCAGCCAACCCGATCTGAACGTTCATAATATCGAAGTTCAGGACGCGCTGCTTGATGTGGCGCGGTTCTGGCTGGCGCACGGGGTTGACGGGTTCCGCCTCGATGCGCTCAATTTTTCGATGCATGATCCCGAATTGCGCGACAATCCGCCGTCAGGTCTGCCGATCAGCCAAGTGACGCGCCCGTTCGATATGCAGGTCAAACGTTACAACCAGTCACACCCTGATATTGCGGCATTCCTCGAACGCATCCGCGCGACGATTGATGAATATCCGGGCCGCTTCACCGTCGCCGAAGTCGGCGGGCCGGAGCCGCTGGCAGAAATGAAAGCCTTTACCCAAGGCGGGAAACGGCTGGATTCGGCCTATAATTTCGACTTCCTCTACGCCCCGCGGCTGACCGCGCCCCTGGTGCGTGCGACCCTTTCGCAATGGAGCGGGGAGCCGGGCGAAGGCTGGCCTTCATGGGCGTTTTCCAACCACGATGCTCCGCGCGCGGTCACCCGCTGGGCCAGCGATGGCGATTACGCGCGCGCCGCACGGCTCAACCTGCTGCTGCTGCTGGCGCTGCGCGGCAATCCAATCATTTATCAAGGCGAAGAATTGGGCCTGCCGCAGGGCGAGGTGGCGTTTGCCGACCTGCAAGACCCCGAAGCCATCGCTAACTGGCCGCACACTTTGGGGCGCGACGGCGCGCGCACCCCGATGCCGTGGCAGGCAAACGCACCGCAGGCAGGCTTTTCCCGCGCAAACCGCACCTGGCTCAAACCCGATCCGGCGCATGCGGGCTTTGCGGTTGACACGCAGACGTCAGACCCCGGCTCAACCCTCGCTTACGCACACCGGATCCTGCGCTTGCGACGGGAGTTTCCGGCTTTGGTCAGCGGAGATATTACGCTGCTCGATACGCCTGAGGATATCGTCGCTTTCATCCGGCAAGAGGGTGAAAACACCGTGTTATGCGCCTTTAACCTGGGCGATGCGCCCTGCGTCTGGTCGCCGCCCGCCGATTGGCAAAACGCACGCCTGCTTGCCACGCAAAGCGCAGTGGGCGATGGTGGCACCATGCCGGATATGCTCGCCCCCGGCACGGGTTACTGGGCGGCGATGACAGGCGAATAACCAAGCATGGCGGATAATCCGAGCCTGACCAAACGCAGCGCCACGCTGGAAGATATCGCGCGCGAGGCGGGCGTATCGATCTCGACCGTCAGCCGCGCGTTGAATGATAGCCCGTCGGTCAAACGGCGCACCAAGCAGCAAATCTGGCAGATCGCCCGCGCGCATGATTACGAGTTCCGCGCTACCATGCCGAGCGGGCCGATTGGCGCGGATGCGACCATTGCGGTGGTCGTTCCCGCTCCGCAAGCGCGGACAAGCCGGGTGGCCGACCCGTTCTTCCTCGAACTGCTGGCCGGCATCGCCGAAGCCGCGCGCGAACGCAATGCTGACCTATTGATCAGCCATCTTAGCCCGCGCGCGGGCGCCGATCTTGATTACGCGATGAGCACCAGCCGCGCGACCGGGGTGATCTTTATCGGGCAAAGCTCGCTCCACCACGAATTCAACGCGCTGGCCGCGCGCGACAATCGCTTTGTGGTGTGGGGGGCAGAGTTTCCCGATGCGCAATATTGCGCGATTGGATCGGACAATGTCGCAGGCGGCAGGCGGGCGACCGCACACCTTGCCCGGCTGGGCCACAAGCGCATCCTGTTTCTTGGCGATACCGAAGCGCCCGAGGCCGAGCAGCGCTATCGCGGTTACAAGCAGGCGCTGGAACGTGCGGGCCTGCCGTTTGACGACGCGCTGATCCTGCCCGCCCATTTCGAAGTCCATTCGGGCGAGGCCGCGATCCGCAGCGCGATTGCCGGCGGCTTGCAATTTGACGCGGTATTCGCCGCCAGCGACCTTATCGCAATCGGTGCAATCCGCGCGCTGACGCGGTCGGGAATGCGGGTGCCTGAAGATGTCTCGGTAGTCGGCTATGACAATATCCCGGCCGCGCGGCTTGTCACCCCGCAGTTGACCACCATCGATCAGGACGCCAATCTGGCAGGCCGGATGCTGGTGTCGAAACTGATGGACAAGGGCAATGGCCCGGCGATTTCGCAGCGGCTGGAAACCAGCCTGCTGATCCGCGAAAGCTGCGGCGGGTAAAGTGGATAAGCCCAGCCCCCTGAAAAGCATCGTGATCGTCGGCGGCGGCAGTGCCGGGTGGATGACCGCGGCGGCGCTGGCCGAAGCGGTTGGCCGCGAATGCGCGATCACCCTGATCGAATCCGACGCCATCGGCACCATCGGCGTGGGTGAGGCAACCATCCCGCCAATCCGCAACTTCAACCACCGCCTCGGCATCGACGAGGCGACCTTCGTTCGTGAGACGCAGGGATCGTTCAAACTCGGGATCGAGTTCGTCGACTGGGGGCGGCAAGGGCATTCCTACTTCCACCCCTTCGGCCAGTATGGCGCTGAATTCGACCAGGTTCCGTTCTATCACCACTGGATGCGCGAATATCTGGGCGGCCGCGTTGCTGGCCCGATTGATGATTTTGCGATGTGCTGGGCGATGGCCAAAGCGGGCAAGTTTACCCACCCCTCCGCCGATCGCCGCCTGATCCAATCGACCTTCGATTACGCCTATCACTTTGACGCTGGCCGCTATGCCGCCTTCCTGCGCCACTTTGCCGAGGCGCGCGGGGTGACGCGGGTTGAAGGGCGGGTGGTCGATGTCGGCTTGCGCGGCGAGGATGGCTTCATCGACAGCGTGACGCTGGAAAATGGCACCGCCATTGCGGGCGAATTCTTCATCGATTGCAGCGGCTTTCGCGGGCTTTTGATCGAGGAAGCGCTGGAGGCCGGTTACGATAGCTGGCAGCACTGGCTACCGTGTGATCGCGCGGTGGCTGTGCCCTGTGAAAGCGGCGATTTCACCCCCTATACCCGTTCCACCGCCAAGGCTGCTGGCTGGCAATGGCGCATCCCGTTGCAGCACCGCACCGGCAACGGCTATGTCCATTGCAGCCAGTTTATTTCCGAGGATGAAGCCAGCGCCGAATTGCTCGCTACGCTGGATGGCAGGCCACTGGCCGACCCGCGCCCCTTGCGCTTTGTCGCTGGCAGGCGGCGCGCATTCTGGAAGCGCAATTGCGTTGCCATCGGGCTGTCCGCCGGGTTCATGGAGCCGCTGGAATCGACCAGCCTGCATCTCATCCAATACGGCATTCTGCGGCTGATCGCGCTGCTGCCCGATAGCGCGATGTCGCCGCTTTTAGCGCGCGAATACAATGCGCAAACAACGGCGGAATATGAACGCATCCGCGACTTTCTGATCCTGCATTACAAAGCCAGCGAGCGCGACGATTCCGAGCTGTGGCGTTACTGCGCGGCAATGCCGATCCCCGACAGCCTGCAATACAAGATCGACCATTTCCGCGACTATGGCCTGCTGGTTTCGGACGAGCGTGAACTGTTCACCAATCCCAGTTGGATCGCGGTCTATCTGGGGCAAGGGATCGTGCCGGGCCGCGCGCCCGCGCTCGCCGCGATGCGTAGCGGCGTGCCGGTGGCCGAGCGGCTGGCGCAAATCCGCTCTGCGATGGACGAGGCGGTGGCGGCGATGCCGAGCCACGGCGAATTCATCGCCCGCCATTGCGCCGCGCCGCTGCCCACAGCCTGACCATTTGGGCGAATGTTTCACGTGAAACATCGACCTAGAGGGGGTCTAGAGGGGGTCTAAGCGGGGCTAGAACGCCTTCTCAAACTTCGCCGAAAAACTCCTCAGCCACCATAAACGAAAGGGCCCGCCATTGCTGGCGAGCCCCTCGTTTTACCCCGGAGCGACCCGAGGGCGCCTTCGTCAGAAGTTTTTGCGGATCGTGAAGTTGAACGTCCGCCCGTAAAGTTCGTGGCGGCTCGGGAAAGTCCCGATCTGCTGACCGCCGGCATCGAGCAGGTCGTTCTGGGTCACGAAGGGTTCGTTGGTGAGGTTGAACACCTCGGCCAGAATGCCGACCCCGTTGAGGAAGCTGCCCGGACGGTCAAAGGTATAACCAATCTGCGCATCGAGAATGGTCTCGCTCAGAGCATTGGCACCCGACAGCGACCCGTCAAAGTTCTGCACTTCCGACAGGAACCCATCGCGATAGCGCGCCGCCAGCTTGGCGCGGAAGCCATGCTTTTCGTAGAAGATATCGCCCGACCAGGTGACTTCCGAATGGCCGGGAATAGCCAGCGGGTTGAAGTTCTCGTTCTCCACCTTAGCGTCGGCATAGGTGATCGAGAAGAACCCGCCAAACCCGTCAAGCGCATCGGCAACGTCGCCAAAATCGAGGCGCACCGTGCCTTCAACCCCGGTGATTGTGCCATCGGCAAAGTTGACCGGGCCGCTGAAAATGCCGGTGGCGACTTCGGGGTTGGTCTGCAGGATACCGCCCGCCCCGAAATTTTCGATCGACTGGGTCAGATCGGTCAACTCGTTGAAATCGATGATCCAGTCGGCCAGCTCCTTGTGGAAGGCTGCGACAATGATCGCCGAGCCGGGCGAGAAGTATTTTTCGACCGAGATATCGTAGGAAGTCGACCGGTAAGGCTGCAACGCCGGGTTGCCACCGCCCAAATTGAAACACACCAGCGAAGGCGGATTGAACCCGACCACCGTATCGGGGATCTGGTCGGCATTGGTGTCGAGGCAGCTCTGGGTGTTGAAGCCAATGTTCTGGTTCGCGGTCATCTGATCGAGCCGCGCGCGGGTGATGGTCTTGGCCGCCGCGACCCGGACGAACAGATCGGGCATGACTTCAAAGCTCAAGTTCATGCTCGGCAGCCAGTTGTCATAGCTTTCTTTGACAGTGTTCAGCAGCCCGCCGCCAATCGTCCCGGTCGATTTCTGAGTGGTATCGGCATAGCGCAGACCGATATTGCCGCGCACCGGAACCGAGCCGAGATCGCCATCAATATCGGCCTGGATGTAGATATTGTGGACCTTCTCATCCACCACCCATTCGGTATCAAAGGTCGCCTTTTCCACCAGATAGGTGCCATCGGTCAGGAAGCTCGACGGATCATAGGCGATGATGTCCATGCCCAGACTTTTGGTGTTGGTCGTGCCGAGGATCGCCGAGGCCGGAATGGGCAACCCGCCCGTGCCAAACGCCGGGGTGGCGCGCAGGAAGCTTTCGTTGGAATCGAATTGTTTCTGACGGTCGGTATAGAGCCAGCCGACGGTGACGCGATCAATCAACCCGCCATTGAACTGCCAGAAGGATTCGGTCCGCAGCTGATGCAATTCATCGTCGATCTTGGGCTGCTTGATAAAGCCGACCTGACCCCACCCGCCCGGATCGGTGAGCAGCACGTTGGCCGGATCGGTGTAATCGAGCAGGCTTTCGATGGTGTATTGGCCGTTCGGCAGGAAGTTGAACGTCAGCGTATCCGCCGCGCCGCTGCCGCCGGGGCCGGTGCCAGCATAGGATTCAAAATCGATGTCGTTGCGATTGAGCGTCGAATAGCCGTAATCGACCACAAAGCCGAGGTTGTCGGTCGCCTTCCATTCAAGGTTGGTGCCGATCGCGAAAATTTCAGACTTCGAACCTTCGGTGTCAGTGCGCAGGATCGGGAAGACGTTGGAGAAGGTTGCCGTGTCGGCAAACGGGCCGCTGCCGGTCACGCTTTCAACCACCGCGCCGCCATTGGTGCTCCATGCCGCAATCGGGGTTTCGGTGCCGCGGAAAATGCCCGAATCGTCGGTGTCGGTGTAGAAGCCGTCGATCGAGAGCGAGAACCGGTCGGTCGGTTCAAACTGCAACGCACCGGTGATCGACGTGCGTTCAAACTCGCGGCTCACCGCACCCTGACGCGGGTTGTCGCGCGGGAAAATCACGCCTTCGGGGGTGCGTTCGGTCTGGAACTGGTTGGTCTTGAGCTCGCGTGAGACAAACTGGGTCGGAATCGATTGGATGGTTGCACCCAAAGACCAGCCCAGTGTGCCAGCTTCGTTCTGATCGATATAGGACGCGAAGAAGCGATAGCCATCATCGCCGAAATCAGGGTTGAGCGAACCATTATCATTGATGGTGTAGGTGCCCGAGACGCTGATCTGACGCTTTTTGGAATCGAGCGGCTTGATCGTACGCAAATCCACCGCACCGGCGATGCCGATGGCTGCCAATTGCGCATCACCGGTCTTGTAGACCACGCCCTGCGCGATCAGTTCGGACGGGAACTGATCAAATTCGATCCCGCGGTTATTGCCCGCCGAAACCACTTCGCGGCCATTGAGCAGCGCGAGGCTGAAATCGGGACCGAGGCCGCGGATCGAGATTTGTTGCGCACGGCCACGCACGCGCTGGGCAGTCACGCCCGGAAGGCGCGCCAGCGTATCGGCGATGGAAAGGTCAGGCAGCTGACCAATGTCTTCAGCGGAAATGACTTCGACAATCGAGGTTGCCCGGCGCTTGGCATCGAGCGAGCTCTGGATCGAGCTGCGGATGCCGGTGACGACAATCGCGTCGCCTTCAACAGCGCCTTCAACAGCAGCCGGCTCTTCGGCGTCCTGCGCCAGCGCCGGTGCGCCGGTTGCGGCCAGCGCCAGAAAGGTCGCCGCCCCGCACAGCAGGCGCGCGTTTACGTTGATCCCGTTCGTTTTCATCAGAGTCCTCTCCCCGCAAGCGACATTGAACGTGCGCTTTTGCAGTTTTTTTCATAACGCAACACGGCTTGCAGGTAAATCACCAATCCGCATTCGTCCGCCAGACATTTGAAAAACTGATATAATTGTTTATATACAACATTATAATTTAGACGATCTAACCGTAACCCGGGCAAAAGTTTGGCGCAAAGCGGCAGATTGTTGCCTGTTAGCCACAGTTTTTTGCAGGAACGCCCGCCGCCGCCCGCCATGCCTCAGAAAAGCCCGCGCGCTGCGGTGATTGCGACTTCCGATTTGGGCACTTTATTTGTTCTTAATCAATTAATTGATGATGCCACTTGGACATCAATAGGGGATTTGATAGGCTGGCTCTCATGGTCAGCTCCCCTCCGTCACAGCCCCAGATTGCCGCGGAAAGCTGGGCCATCTCGCTCGCGCAGGCCCGTGTTGAACGTTTTTCGACATATAATCATCTGCTTGTTTCAGTCGATGATCTGCTGGAATCCCCCGAAAAGGTCATTTCGAAACCACTTTTGCAAGATTTTGCACAAATCACACCGCAATATCCGGGGTTGCGTGCGCCGCTTGATCCGGCAATTTGCGCAAGCTGGCTGACCCAGCTTGGGCCGCGACTCGATCAATGGTTCGGCCCCCAGCCCCGGGGTTGGGAAATGCAGGCGTGGTATTCGATCGTCACCACGCCGCCCGCCAAACTGCTGCCGATCCAGCGCCTTCCGCACGTCGATGGCACCGATCCAAACCAGATCGCGATGATGCTCTATCTCCACCGCACCGGGCACGGCGGCACGGCGTTTTTTCGCCACCGTTCAACCGGGCTGGAGGCGCTATCGGCTGCGGATTTCCCGCGCTATGCCAAGGCATTGCAGGAAGATGTCGCACGCACCGGCCTGCCGCCCGCCGCCTATACCACCGACGGCGCGCCGCATTTCGAACGGACCCACGCGGTGCCCGGCACCTTCAATCAGGCGGTATTCTATCGCGGCAACATCCTGCATAGCGGGGTGATTGATAACGCGGCGGCGCTGGTGGCTGATCCGCGCGCCGGGCGGTTGACGATCAACGCATTCTTCCGCCCGGCGGCGGAATAGGCACAGGCGGGGCAAACACATGGCAGAGCGCGGCGTTGAAAAACTGGTGATCGTCGGCGGAGGCACCGCGGGCTGGATCACCGCCGCGGCCTTTGCCCGGTTGCTGGGGAAGCGACTCACCATCGAACTGGTCGAATCCGACGCGATCGGCACCATCGGCGTGGGCGAGGCGACGATTCCGCAGATCATCCGATTGAACACCATCCTCGGGCTGGATGAACACGAATTCCTGCAGCGCGCCTCGGGCACCTACAAACTCGGGATCGAATTTGTCGATTGGGGGCGGATTGGCAGCCGCTATCTGCACACCTTTGGCGATACCGGGATGAACCTCGGCAATGTTGCCTTCCACCATTACTGGCGGCGCAACATCATGGGCGAGGCCGCGCCCGATGCGCGCGGGCTGTGGCACTATTCGCTGCATCAGCTGGCGGCCGATCAGGCGCGCTTCGGCAAGCTCGACCGGGTCGGTAACACCGCCATGGCAGGGCTGGCCTATGCCTATCACTTCGATGCCACCCGCTATGCCCTGCACCTGCGCGACTACGCCGAGGCGCGCGGGGTAACGCGCACCGAAGGCATGGTCGAAAGCGTTGAGCGCGACGGGACGAGCGGCGATATCACCGCGATCACCCTTGATGATGGCAGGCGGGTTGCGGGCGATTTCTTTGTCGATTGCACCGGCTTTCGCGCGCTGTTGCTGGGCGGCGCCTTGGGGGTGGGCTATCAGGACTGGTCGCACTGGCTTCCGTGCGACCGGGCGCTGGCAGTGCCAAGCGAGCGGCTGCCCACGCTGGTGCCCTTCACCCGCGCCACCGCCAAATCGGCGGGCTGGCAATGGCGCATCCCCTTGCAGCACCGCACCGGCAACGGCCACGTCTATGCCAGCGGGTTTACAGATGATGATGCGGCGGCCGATACTTTGCTGGCGGGGCTGGATACCAAGCCGCTGGGCGACCCGCGCCCGATCCGCTTCACCACCGGGCGGCGCGAGGCATTATGGGCGCAAAATTGCGTCAGCATCGGGTTGTCGAGCGGGTTTCTGGAGCCCTTGGAATCGACCAGCATCCACCTGATCCAATCCCATGTCAGCCGCTTGATCCAGCTATTCCCGCGCGGCAAAAACGCCGCTGCTGAACGCGCCGAATTCAACCGCCGCTGCATGGCCGAATTTGACCAGATCCGCGATTTCCTGATCCTGCATTACCATCGCACCGATCGCGATGACACCGAATTCTGGCGTTATTGCAGGCATATGGCCGTGCCCGACAGCGTCACACACAAGCTGGAGCTGTTCGCCGCATCGGGCCGGGTCGGGCGCGATGCCGACGATCTGTTCCGCGAGGCAAGCTGGGTGCAGGTGATGCTGGGCCAAGGCATCATGCCCGCCGATTATGATCCGATGGCCGATCAGATCGACCCGGCGCAGCTGGAAGAATTCCTCGCCAATCTGCGCAATGTGATCGAACGCAGCGTTGCGGGCCTGCCCAGCCATGCGGACTATCTGCAACGCCATTGCCCCGCCGATTCCGTCAGCACCCCCGCCTGATCGCCGCCAACGAAAAAGGGCGGCGTGGTTGCCCACACCGCCCCTTTGTCTCTGCCCCGAAGGCGAAAACTTACTTCGACTGGCTTTCGAGATAGGCGACCAGATTGGCGCGGTCCTGCGCGTTCTTGATGCCCGGAAACACCATCTTGGTACCCGGCATGAATGCCTTGGGGCTTGCCAGATATTCGAACAACGTCTCGGTCGTCCAGGTCACGCCGCTGTTCTTGTTGGCGTCGGAATAGTTGTAACCAGCCACCGAGCCCGCAGTGCTGCCGACAATATTGTGCAGCGACGGGCCGACGCGGTTTACGCCTTCTTCAAGCACATGGCACGAACGGCACAGCGCGAAGGTTTTTTCACCGGCGGCGGCATCGGTGGTCATGCTGGCGAAATCCACCGTCGCCGCAACTTCAGCGGTCGCGGCAGCAGCAACCGAAGGCGCAGCTGTTGCAGCCGGGGCTTGATCGGCGGCGCCATCGCCGCAAGCCGCAAGAGTGGTCAGGCTGGCCAGCGCCGCAGCGCCCAACAGGAAATCGCGTTTCATCGATAATTATCCTTTGAATTACGGGTTCTTTGTGTCCGCCAACGCGCCATAACCGAGTATTTCGGGCATGGAAAGCGCGGGTTCGCGGATCATGATTGCCAAAGATTGATATACGCAGCGTGCGCGTTAAAAGGTGCCCATGATGAAAAATCTGCCTTGGCACACCAAAATCGTCCTCGCGCTGCTGGCGTTCCTTCCATTGTATTTCGCGGTTGCCGCGCTTGGCACGAAAATTGGCCTGTGGAGCTGGCAGACCGGGCTGGTATCATTGTCATTCGGTGGAGGCGTGATCCTGCTGGGGATCGTCGCGCTGGCGGCGCTGGTATCGCTGATTATCGCCCTGCGCACCAAACCGCGCCGCAACGGGCTGTTGGCGGTCGCCATTATCGGCCTGCTGGTGCCGGGTGCGGTGTTCGTGATGTTCAGCGCTGCGAGAAGCGCGGCGGGTGACAACCCGATCCACGATATCGCCACCGATACCGCCAATCCGCCCGCGTTCTCAGCCGAAACGATGGCCGCGCGTGAGGCTGCGGGTGCCAATCCGCTGAGCGATTACCAGACCCCGCTGGGCCAGTTGGAACTTTACCAAAGCGTGCCGCCTGAACTGGCAATCAAATCACACGCGCAGATCATTACCGACCGCAAGGATCGCCCGGCTCCGCTGCCACTGGGCGGCGCGAGCAAGGCCGAAGGCGTGGCCGCGGTAAAAGCCGCGATGGACGCGATGGGGCTGAAAGACATCCGCAGCGATGCCGAGGCTGGAATGGTCGAAGGCGTGGCGGGAACCTTCTGGTTCGGGTTCAAGGATGATGTGGTCGCCCGCGTTGGCGATGCGCAGATCGATTTTCGCTCTGTCAGCCGGGTGGGCCGCAGCGATATGGGTGCAAACACCGCGCGGATCATCGAGCTGCGCCGCCGCACCGAGGCGCTGCTGGGATCGGCCAGCCGGTAAATATCGCTAGGCTCAGGACGGACAAACGGACGTGGGTGTTTGAAAATCGGGCCGTTGCGTCAATCGCGAAACGCCGCCGCCGCCAGCGCGCTGCGTTGAAACACGGTCAGCACGCATAGCGCGGCGTAGCCATAGGCGAGCATCGGGAACCACGCCGGAAACAGGCACATCGCGATGAACAGCGCGGTGGTTTCGGTGCCTTCGGCCAGCCCGGTGGAATAGAAAAAGCTCTTGCGCCCGTGCGCAGTGGTTTCTTCGCCGCGCTTGGCCGCGATCACCGCAAAGGCGAGGAAGCTGACCCCGGTCAGCACGAAACTGGCGACCAGCACCAGCGCGGGTAGGGTGTTTTCCGCCGCCAGCGCCCCAAAGCCGAGCGGGATCGACACGTAGAACGCAAAGTCGGCGACGATGTCGAAATAACCACCCAGATCGGATGGTCCGCGCACCCGCGCCACTGCGCCGTCCAGCCCATCAGCCACACGGTTGGCAAGGATCAGCCCCAGCCCCCAGCCGATATGGCCAAAGGCAATCGCCGCCGCGCCCACCAGCCCCAGCACCAGCCCGGTAAAGGTGAGCCCGTTGGCAGTCACCCCCACCCCCGCAAGCACGCGCCCCGCCCAATTGAGCGGCGGATCGATCAGCGGGCGCAGTTTGGCGTCAAGCATCGGCTATGCACCCCAACTCGCCAGCCCGATCCACGCCCCCGTCATCGCGGTGGCGAGGTTGCCAGCCAGCCAGCTTTTCATCCCCAGCCCCGCCGCTTCGGCGCGGCGTTCGGGGCACAGGGTGCCGATGGTCGATACCAACAGGCCGACACTGGCAAGGTTCGCCACCCCGCACAGCGCATAGGTCACGATCAGCAGGCTGCGCGCGCCAAAGGTGCCATCGGGCAGCGCGGCGAGTTCAAGATAGGCGACATATTCGTTGAGGATCGCCTTGGTGCCCATCAACCCGCCCGCCGCCTGCGCCTCACCCCAGGGCACGCCCAGCAGCCACATGAACGGCGCGAACACCCAGCCCATCACGCGTTTGAGGCTGATCGCCTCGCCATCGATCAGCGGCAACAGCGCCAGCACCTGATCGGTCAGCGCCACCAGTGCAAACACCACAATGATCACCGCAATCACCGCGAGGAACAGCGCCATGCCGTCCATCGTGCCTTTGACGATCGCGTCGATGCTGGATTCGTAACGCAGGCCGGGTTCATCCTTCTCCACCGCCGTCTTTGCGTCCTCCGGCGTTCCCGGCACCATCAGCCGCGCGATCAGCAACGCGGCGGGGAGCGAGATCAGCGAGGCGGAGATCATGTGGCCCACCGCATCGGGCACGGTTTCGCGCAAGGTGGTGGCATAAAGGATCAGGATCGCGCCGCTGATGGTCGCCATTGCCAGCACCATCACCTGAAACAGTTCGGCGCGGGTCATCCGGTCGAAATAGGCACGCACCACCAGCGGGCTTTCGACCACGCCAAGGAACATGTTCGCCCCGCCCGACAGGCCGACGACGCCGCTGACGCCCAGCGAGCGGCGGAGCAGGAACGACAGGCCGTTGACCAGCCAGCGCAGCACCCCCCAATGCCAAAGCAGCGCGGCGAGCGCGGAGAACACGATCACCAGCGGCAGAATCTGGAACGCGATTATCAGCGGCGGCTGCGCGCCGTCTGCCAGCGCAAACGGCAGCGGCGCCCCGCCGAGATAGCCGAACATGTAGGATGAGCCCTTGAGCGTCGCCTGTTCAATCGCGCTGACCGCAGAATTGGCAAGGCCGACCACCTGCCACACCACCGGCACCCGCACGATCAACACCGCCAGCAGCCCTTGCACCGCCAGCGCGCCCAGCATCCAGCGCCAGCCGGGACGGCTGCGGCGATCTTCGCTGAAACCCCACGCGAGCGCGACAAGCACCGCGAGGCCGATCAGACCTCGCAGTTGGTCAAACAGTTCCAAATTCCGCTCCTGTCTGCGGCGGTGTCAGCGCTTTTTGCCGAACAGATTATCAAGCGCCAGCGTATCCAGTTCGCGCAGCGCAATCAGCGCCAGCGCCGCGCCCGCCACCGTCAGCGAAGGGAAGAACAACAGGTTTGCGTCTTCGGGCTTGGCAAACAGGTATTGGCCATAGGGATCAAGGAAGTGCCGCCAGATCGGCAGCACACCGCCAACCAGAATCACCGCAGATCCGATCAGGCTATATTTGCGAAACAGGCCAAACACGACGAGCAGGCCCAGCACCACTTCAAACCAGCCATAAGCGAGTTGCAAAGTGAGGTCGGAACCCACGCCCTCATAGTATTTATTGGCCAGATGGGGCCCCATATCCTCTTTCAACAGCCGCACGCCGCCCCACAGCACCAGCAGCATTCCGGTTCCCACCCGCATGATCAGCAGGGAAATCTTGGTAAGCATCTCTCGTTCTCCCGAAGTGCAGAGCGATCAGCCGCGTCGCCATGCGTGGTAGCGTTCAACCCATTTCAGCACGCCTTCCGGCTTGTTCGCGCGTTTCCAGTTGCCAGCCGCAAACTTGTTGGCTTCGGCCATGGTCGGATAGGAATGGATCGTGCCGAGGATCTTGTTTAGCCCGATCCCGTGCTTCATCGCCAGCACATATTCGGCCAGCAACTCGCCCGCGTGGCTGCCTACGATGGTGGCACCCAGCACCTTGTCCTTGCCCGGCGCGGTCAGCACTTTGACAAAGCCGCGCGTTTCGCTTTCGGCAATCGCCCGGTCGAGATCGTCGAGGTCATAACGGGTGACTTCGACCGCGATGCCCTGCTCTGCCGCCTCACGTTCGTTAATGCCGACCCGCGCGATTTCGGGATCGAGGAAAGTCACTGCCGGGATCACGCGGTAATCGGCCTTGAACTTCTTGAAGGTGCCGAACAGCGCGTTGACGCTGGCATACCATGCCTGATGGCTGGCGGTGTGGGTGAATTGATACGGCCCCGCCACATCGCCCGCGGCAAAGATATTGGGGAACCTGGTCGCCAGAAATTCGTCGGTGGCGACGGTTGCGTTGGTATCGACACCGATATCCTCCAGCCCGAACCCGGTCAGCCGCGCCTTGCGCCCGATCGCAACGATCAGCGCATCATAGGCGATGCGCACTTCCTGCCCGCCATGTTCGGCGATCAGCGCGCCGTCTTCGACCCGCACCGCCTTGTGATCGGTAAGCACGGTGACGCCCGATTCCTCCAGCACGCTGCGCGCAAGGCTGGACACGTCCGCGTCTTCGCGGCCCAGCAATTCGGGCATCATTTCAACCTGCGAGACATTGGAACCGAGCCGCGCGAGCGCTTGTGACAATTCGCAGCCAATCGGCCCGCCGCCAAGGATAATGACCCGCGCGGGCGCTTTATCCAGCTTGGCAAAGGCATCCCACAGCGTTTCGCTGGTGAGGTAGCCGCTGCCTTCGATCCCCGTGATCGGCGGCACCACCGGCTCCGCGCCCGATGCAATGATGATGCTGCGGGTGGTGAGCCGCTGCGTTCCACCATCATTGCGCGCAATTTCAACCGTCCACGGATCGATGATCGTCGCGTAACCCTTGACCACATCAACGCCGAGTTCGGTGTAACGTTCGACAGAATCGTGCGGTTCAATCGTCTTGATCGTATCCAGCACCCGCGCCATCACCGCCTTGAACGGCACCTTGGGTTCGCGCGCTTCCAGCCCGTATTTGTCGGCATTTCGCATCATCGCGGCGACCTTGGCGCTTTTGATCAACGCCTTGGACGGCACGCAGCCGGTGTTGAGGCAATCGCCGCCCATGTCCTTGGCCTCGACCAGCGTGACGCTCGCCTTCACCTGCGCGGCGATATAGGCAGAGACAAGCCCCGCCGAACCGCCGCCGATCACCACCAGATTACGGTCAAACTTTTTGGGCTTGGTGAACCCGGCATAGACCTTGCGCCGTTTGATCACCCCGATAATCCCCTTGGCCAGCCACGGCACGATGCCCAGCAGCGCAAAACTCGCGAGCACCCCGGGCGAGGCAATGCCTGACAGGCTGTCAATCTGCGCAAGCTGCGTGCCCGCGTTCACGTAAACAATGGTGCCGAGTAACATCCCCAACTGGCTCACCCAAGCATAAGTCCAGGTGCGGATGCGGGTCAGGCCCATCACCAGATTGACGACAAAGAACGGGAACACCGGGATCATCCGCAAGGAAAACAGGTAGAACGGCCCATCACGCTCCAGCCCGGCGTTGATCGCCTTCAGCCGCTCACCAAAGCGCGCCTCGATACTGTCGCGCAGCACATAGCGCGATGACAGGAAGGCCAGCGTCGCCCCCGCGGTGGAAGCGAAGGAGACCAGCACCGTGCCGCCCACCACGCCGAACAGCGCACCTGCCGCCAGCGTCAGGATCGCGGCTCCCGGAATGGATGCGGCAGTCACCAGCACATAGGCGATGAAGAACCCGGCGATTACCGCCAACGGGTTGCGCTGCTGGAACGCAGCGACATCGCCGGCCAGCGCCTTGATCCCATCGAGCGTGAGATATTGGCCAAGGTCAAAAATGAAATAGGCCGCAACCAGCGCGGCCAGCGCGGCAAGAATGACAATTTTCTTCAAAACAAACTCCTTGCCCGGCATTCGCCGCCACACGGGCGCAAGTTACGCTTTTTTCGCAAGTGCAGCATATTTTGCGATCCAGCGCCTGTCGATCCAGTGCTTCAATCGCAACACCCAGCCCCCCTGCGCGGCAAATGGGCCATAGCTGGCAATCGCCGATCCGTCGCCGGTATTCATCAAATAGAGGTTATGGGCGCGCGGGTGATAGGCGGCGCGCGGCTTCTCTCCCGCCAGGCAACTGCGGAGATTGGCCGCGATTACCGGGCCTGCGAACACCGCATGAACGCCGGAATGGGCCAGCGCCCGGTCGGTGCGCGCGGCGACGTCTCCGGCGGCAAAGATGTGCGGGTGCGATGGGGATTGGTGATGCTGGTTGACGCTGATGTAGCCCGCATCGTCCACCGCCAGCCCGCTTTCGCGCACCCAGCGCGGCGCGGCGCTGCCCAGCGCGGTGATGATGGCATCGGCAGGTTCCAGCGACTGTGCGCCCGCCATGATCGCGCCGCCTTCGATCCGCGCGTCATCGTGGTGCAGCGCGATCCCCTGCCGCGCCAAACCTGCGGCGACGCGGCGCTGCACCGCAGGCGCAAATCCGGGGAGCAGGCCGTCCCGCCCTGTCACCAGCGTTACCTTCGGCGGAGCGGTGTTTCCGCTGCGATTGCGGATCGCGAAGGCCAGTTCCACGCCCCCCGCGCCGCCGCCTGCGACCACTACATGGGCGAGCGCCTGCCCCGATGCCGATAACGCCGCCAGCCGATCCACAAAGCCGCCAATCGGGCGCACATCGATCAGACGCGGATCATCGCCCAGCAGCGCCGCGCCGCGCCCTTCGCCGCCGGTGTCGAATGATGCGATGTCAAAGCCGATTTCCCCTCCCCCCGCCGTGCGCACACGCCGGGCATCGGGATCAAGCCCGGTGCAGGAATCGAGCACCAGCTCAACCCCGGCACGCTGCGCCAGCGCGGTCAGATCGACCAGCGCCTCATCGCGGCTATGCTGCCCTGCGATCCAGCCTGGCACCATGCCCGAATAACGCAATGTCGGCTGCGGGGTCAGCAATACCGCGCGCGTGTCCGCAGGAACGCCTCGCACAATCCAGTCCGCCAGCACCGCAACATGCGCGTGCCCGCCGCCAACCAGCAGGAGTGTCTGGGTCAATGCGCTGTCCTTTGCTGCAGTCGTGCAGGTCGCCCCAGCCTCATCGCGCGCGGTTCGATTGCGCGCAAGGTTTTACCAGTGCGCCGCGATGCCGAAGCATTACGCGCTGGAATGCGAGGCTGCGAACAATCCTTCACCGCCGATAGCTCATAATTTATGTATTTAGATGTTATTTATCAATATATTGAATATAGCGCACGCTTCTCACGTTACGCCAAAAGTGAAATAGCGGTGCACCGCCGCTGATGCCGCTTGCCAAGGGTTTGGGTCGCGGATATTTCACACCTCTAAGGCTTGGGGGAATCGCGTGAAGTCAGTCATTTTTGCGGCCATCGGCTGCACGGTCTTTGCCTTCGGAGCGCCGCTAAATGCGGCACAGGATGAACCAGCTGATACAGATCAACCGACCACCGTGGCCGCTTGCGAATTGCACGTGTGGCCTGCCGGTGCGGTGCGCTCAACCTATAATGGCTGGTTCCACGGCGGGATCGTCGATGGTGCGATTCAGGGGCGCGATGGGTATCGCAAATTGCCCGAATCCATTCTGTCGGCACAAGACCAGGTCGACATTTTGCGCGGGTTGGACGTTGCTGCGATCCTGCAATTGCAAGGCTACGCGGTTGTGGTGCACGATCAGCCTTTGCCCAGCCGCGTGATCCGGACGACCGCGGGCCGGCTGATGTCAGCTTCGCCGCCTTGCTATGCCGAACTGGTCACCGACGATGTATTCTTTCAGGATGACGTCTTTGCCGGTCAGTACTTCAAGGCGATTTTCCGCTTTCGCCAGTTTGACGGCAGCGACGCATCGACCCGCAGTTTTGGCACATATGTGCAGCACAAGCTGGAACGGTTTCCGCCTCAGGAACCCGAACAGCTTGATGCCGCACTTGAGGAAATCCGGCTCGCCTATGGCAAGACCGTGAACGGGTTTGGTGAGGCGCTGAACCGCCCGCCCAAAAAGAAGAAGAAATAGGGTTTCAAAGCATAATTTCCAGACGCGTGCTGCGGCACGGATTGAAAGGTGAACCTGATGAAATTTCCGATATTGCTGGCTGCCGGATTGGTTTTGGCCGCCTCGGCACCCGCCATTGCTCAGGCGCAGGACGCGCCCGCAGATTATACCCCCAGTGCCAAGGGCCTGTTGCCCGAAGTGGCGGCGGATGGCTGCGAATTGCATGTCTGGCCAGCGGAACGGATGCAATCGCTGACTTCGGGTCTGCTCGGGCCGGGCCTGCTCAATTCCGCGATCAACTCGGGCAAGGATGCCAACAACAAGACCTTGCTGGCGAGCGCGCTGGACAGCCCTTCGCAGCTTGACGCCTTGCAGGATCTCGACCTGCGCACGCTGCTGAAACTTACGCCGGGCACCACCATCATCCGGCACGAAACCCCGCTCGAACGCAAGACCATGAACAAGGTCAAGGAACGCCGCGCCGATTCCACCTCGGCATGCTATTCGGAACTGATCGTGGCCGATGTGTTCTATCAGAAGGCGGCGATTTATGGCCGCTCTCTGCGGACGCTGTTCATGGTGCGCCAGTTCGGCAATGATCAAAAAATCGACAAGGAATACAAGGCATGGGGCGGCAACGGATTGAGCCTGTTCCCACCCAAGGAAGGCGAAGACGCGATCGCTGCGCTCGATGAACTGGTCAGCGTCTACAAGGCCAATTTCGAGGAATTTGCCAAGAACGCGCGCACAAGGCTGGCGGCGAAGTAAGCCTCGCTGGCGCAATCCCGCAGGGCCGTCGGAGCGATCCGGCGGCCCTTTGGGTTACAGCTTACCCCGCAGCGCCTGATACGCCGCCGCCGCGACGGTGTTGGCGAGGTTGAGCGAGCGGATCACCTCTGACCGCATCGGCAGGTGGAACAGGCGGTCGGGGTTCTGGTCAATGATGGGCTGCGGGATGCCCTTGGTTTCCTGCCCGAACACCAGCATCGTATCATCGGGATAGTCGGGTTCATAGAAGCTGCGGCTGCCGAATTCCTCGAACAGGAACAGCTGATCGGGGCGCGGGGTGCGCGCGGCAAGGAACGCCTCCCAATTGGCATATTCGGTCAGGTTGACGTGCGGCCAATAATCCAGCCCTGCACGCTTCACCTGTTTGTCGGAAATGTCGAAGCCGAGCGGGTGGATCAGGATCAACTCCATCCCCAACGCCACACAGGTGCGCCCGATCGCGCCGGTATTGCCGGGGATTTCGGGCTGGATCAGGATGATGGAGAGGCCCATCAGGCCGCCCCCGCGATCAGCCCAGCTTGTCCTTGAGCAACTGGTTCACCACGCCCGGATTGGCCTTACCCTGCATCGCCTTCATCGTCTGGCCGACGAAGAAGCCGAACAGCGCTTCCTTCCCGCCGCGGTACTGTTCGACCTTGTCGGCGTTGGCGGCGATGATGGCGTCTACGGCGGCTTCGATCGCGCCGGTGTCGCTGACCTGCTTCAGCCCTTCGGCGTCCGCAATCTCCGCCGGATCGCGGCCGGTCTTGAGCACGATTTCGAAGATTTCCTTGGCCTGCCCGCCGCTGATCTCGCCCTTGTCGGCCATTGCAAGGATGCTCGCCTGCGCGGCTGCCGTGGCGTTGGCGGGGTCAGCTTCATCGCCCAGCGCCTTCATCACGCCCGGCGCGACCGACAGCGACCAGTTGGCGACCTGCGTGGCGACCGCCGCTTCGCCCTTGCCAATCACCTTGGCGGTTTCGGCCAGCAGCGTTTCAAACCGCGCAAAGGTTTCCACCTCGGCGGTCAACTCGCGCGCATTATAGGGCGTGAGGCCGAGCACCTCGACATAGCGCCGCCGCTTGGCATCGGGCAGTTCCGGGAGCGAAGCGCGGCAATCGGCGAGGAAATCCTCCTCCAGCACCAGCGGCAGCAAATCGGGATCGGGGAAGTAGCGATAATCGTGCGCGTCTTCCTTGCTGCGCATTGTCCGCGTGGTGCCGGTGCCGGGGTCGAACAGCCGGGTTTCCTGCACGATCCGCCCGCCGCTTTCGATCACATCGACCTGACGGCTGGCTTCGTATTCGATCACCTGCATGACAAACCGCACCGAATTGACATTCTTCGTCTCAGTCCGCGTGCCGAACTCCTCGCCCGGACGGCGCACCGAGACATTGACGTCGGCGCGCATTGATCCTTCTTCCATATTGCCATCGCAGCTGCCGACATAGCGCAGGATGCTGCGCAGTTTGCGCACGTATGCCCCGGCCTCGGCGGGTGAGCGCATATCGGGCTTCGACACGATTTCCATCAGCGCCACGCCGCAGCGGTTGAGGTCAACATAGGACATGGTCGGGTGCTGATCATGCATCAGCTTGCCCGCGTCCTGTTCAACGTGGATACGCTCGATCCCGATGATTTTATCTTCGGGAATCCCCGCCTTTTCGTCCGCTTCTATCAACAACTGCCCTTCGCCCACGATCGGGTGGTAAAGCTGGCTGATCTGATAACCCTGCGGCAAGTCGGCGTAGAAATAATTCTTGCGGTCAAACCGGCTCCACGCGTTGATCTGCGCGTCAATCGCCATCCCGGTGCGCACCGCCTGCCGGATGCATTCGCCGTTGGGCACGGGCAGCATCCCCGGCATCGCGGCATCGACAAGGGAGACCTGCGCATTAGGCTCCGCCCCGAAGGTGGTCGACGCGCCGGAAAACAGCTTGGAATGCGAAGTCACCTGCGCGTGGACTTCAAGGCCGATCACGACCTCCCATTCGCCGGTGGCACCCTGAATGCGGTAGTTGGTCATCGTTTCAACCTCGTCATTCCGGCGAAGGCCGGGATCCAGTTCCGGCGGTCGCAGTTCGTTTCTCTGGGTCCCGGCCTTCGCCGGGATGACGATTTAAGGGCCGTCACCCCTGCTTATCTTCGTCCTCGATCACTTTGCCATCCGGCCCGAACCGCGCTTCGCCGTGATCGATGTTCTTGCGCACCCAATTGGCAACCATGAAAGTCACCGGCACCGCGAGGGCGATGCCAATACCGGCAAGCCACAGCGGCAGATCGGCGTTCACCACCACGTCTCAGGTTTCGCGCTGAAGCCCGCGCGCTGCTGGATCGCCAGTCCTGCATTCAGCACGCCCTGTTCGTCAAACGGGCGGCCGACCAATTGCAAGCCCAGCGGCAGGCCATCGGCGTTGATTGTCGCAGGCACGCTCATCGCCGGGAGGCCCGCGAGGCTCGCAGGCACCGCGAACACGTCATTCAGATACATCGCCAGCGGATCATCGACATTTTCGCCGAGCGGGAAGCTCGCCGTGGGCGTGGTGGGGGCGAGGATCACGTCGCACTCTTGGAACGCGCGCTCGAAATCGCGGGCGACCAGCGCGCGCACCTTCTGCGCCTGTGTATAATAGGCGTCGTAGAAGCCTGCCGAAAGCACATAGGTGCCGATCAGGATGCGGCGTTTGACCTCGTCACCGAACCCGGCGGCGCGGGTGGAGGCGTACATATCCTGCAGGCCGGATCCGTCGGGCAAATCGCGCAATCCGTAACGCACCCCGTCATAACGCCCGAGGTTCGACGACGCTTCGGCAGGGGCGATGATGTAGTAGGCGGGCAGCGCATATTTGGTGTGCGGCAGCGACACGTCGACGATTTCCGCGCCCGCATCGCGCAGCCATGCCTTGCCCTGCTCCCACGAATCTAGGATCGCCTGATCGGTGCCCTCCATCCGGTATTCGCGCGGGATGCCGACTTTCTTGCCGCGCAGGTCAGCGTTCAGCGCGCCTTCCCAATCGGGCACGTCCATCTGGAGGCTGGTCGAATCCTTGGGATCGAACCCTGCCATCGCGCCGAGCATGATCGCGCAATCTTCAACGCTGCGCGCCATTGACCCGGCCTGATCGAGGCTGGAGGCGAAGGCTACTATGCCCCAGCGGCTGCACCGCCCATAGGTCGGCTTGATCCCGCAGATGCCGGTGAAGGCGGCGGGCTGACGGATCGAACCGCCGGTGTCGGTGCCGGTCGCGGCAGGCGCAATCCGCGCCGCGACTGCCGAGGACGAACCGCCCGAAGATCCGCCGGGGCTCATCGGCTGGTTGCTGCCGGACTTGCGCCACGGTGAGGCGACATTGCCGAAATAGCTGGTTTCGTTTGACGAACCCATCGCGAACTGATCGAGGTTCAGCTTACCCAGCATCCCCGCGCCTGCGTCCCACAGCTTTTGCGAAACGGTCGATTCGTAGCGGGGGATAAAGCCTTCGAGGATGTGGCTGGCCGCGGTGGTCTGCACGCCGTTGGTGGCGAACAGGTCTTTCATCCCGATCGGCACGCCCGCCATGGCGCCCAGCGGTTCACCAGCCGCGCGCGCCGCGTCGACCTTGTCAGCGGCGGCAAGTGCATGATCGGGGGTGGTCACGATGAAGGCATTCAGCGCAGCAGCGTCGGCCACGGCCGCGTTGAAACTTTCCGCGACTTCGCGGGCGGTGAAGCTGCCATCGCGCACGCCATCGCGAATGTCTTTGACGCCGAATTGGGTAAGGTCAGTCATATTATCAGCGAGTCCCCGCGAAGGCGGGGATCTCATGCCTCCCGCGCATCGTCAAATTGCTGGAGGCCCCCGCCTGCGCGGGGGCGCACACTTACATTCAAAAAATCACTCAATCACTTTCGGCACGCCAAAGAACCCGTGTTCTGCCGCCGGTGCATTGGCGAGCACATCATCGGGCCGCCCGCCACCGGTCAGCGGATCGGCATCGACCACATCATCGCGCAGCCGCAAAGTATTGGGGATGACCGCCGCCATCGGCTCGATCCCGGTCACGTCGACTTCGCCCAATTGTTCGACCCATTGGAGGATGCCGTTCAGTTCGGGCACCATGCGTTCGAGCGCGGCATCATCCATGCTGATGCGCGCCAAAGAGGCGATTTTGGCGACGTTTGCCTTGTCCACCGACACGCGCACTCCCCTTACTGGCCCGGAGCCAGTGCGCCGTCCGGCGCGCCCATCCGGCTCTGCATCGCCTGCTGAAGAATGCTCAGGTTCCGTTCGAAGGTCTGCTGGCTCATGATTTCGATCACTTCGATTTCGAATTCGAGATCGGCGTTTGGCGGGATCGGCGCGCCCGGCGGCGGCTCTGCCCCGTAAGCTTTGTCGGCGGGGATGAAGAGCGTGTATTTTCCGCCCTTCTGCATCTGCTGCAACCCTTCAAAGAAACCGGGAATGGTCGCGCCTTCCTCAATCGGGAACGGGGTGCCTTCGGGGAAGATGCCTTCGACGGGGAGCGGAATATCGCGCGATTCGTCAAACACCGTGCCATCGGCGGCGAGCTTGCCCTTGTATTTCAGGAACACCACATCGCCCGCCTTTGGCATCGCCCCGGTGCCGGCAATCTTGGTATCGACATCCACGCCGCGCGGCACGGCAGCCCAGGCGAGCCCAGCCCCCACCGCAATGGCCAGCACCACGCCGATCCACAGCTTGGTCAGCGATCCCTTGGCAACGGGCTTTATTGGAACACGGGTAATTTCGGTCATGGCGGTGTCCTGAGTGGCAGTGCATCATGCGCTGCTTGATTACGACAAAAGGGCGCGGAATTATGCCGCGCCCTGATGGCTGATCGGAAAGGGGGATTCAAGCGGTTCTGTGTCGCAGCACACGCTTGAGGGCGGGATTATTTGCTCCCGTCACGCTCCAACCGCTTGCGCTCCATCTTGCGGGCGCGGCGCACGGCAGCAGCCTTTTCACGGGCGCGCTTTTCGCTCGGCTTTTCGTAATGGCGACGCAGCTTCATTTCGCGATAGACGCCTTCGCGCTGCAGCTTCTTCTTGAGCGCGCGCAAGGCCTGATCAACATTATTATCGCGAACCATGATTTGCATAAAAGCCAACTACCTCAATCTTGAAACGCCAGAGCCCGCCCGATTCTCGCGGGGATACGCGGTCAATTTCCACTGAAAGGCGGGCGATTCCCACACGGGACCGCCCTGATTACGGCGCTCCGATAGTCCAACACTACCCGAAACGCAAGCCGCCAGCGACGCATCAGCGCAGAATCGCGGTTTTGCCAGCCCTGCCAGGCCCAGCCCTGCTAGGCAGAGCGCGCGCGCATCGCTAAGAGCCTTGGCGATGAACCCTTCTGCTCTTTCTCCACTCGCCGCATCGGCGCTGGTTGCCTCCGGCGGTGCCGTTGGCGCGCTGGCGCGGTATCAGGCTGGTCGGCTGATGACCCACACGCTCGGCCCGCGCACCGCCGATGCCTTCCCTTGGGCGACGCTCACCGTCAATCTGGCGGGGTGCCTGTTGATGGGGATAGTGTTCGGCTGGCTGGCACGGCATGGCGGCGCGGGCGAACACCTACGGCTGCTGCTCGGCGTCGGCGTGCTGGGCGGGTTCACCACCTTCAGCGCGTTCAGCCTTGAACTGCTGTTGCTGACCGAACGCGGCACGCCGGGGCTGGCGATTGCCTATGCGGCGGTGTCGGTGCTGGCGGGCCTTGCCGCCTTGTGGCTGGGCCTCACCATGATGCGCGGTGCGGCATGACCATAGAGCAAGCTCAGGGCGAGAGCGACAACGTGCGCCAGTTCACCGTCAGCGAGGATGACGACGGCATCCGGCTCGATCGCTGGTTCAAACGCAACCTGCCGCTGATCGGGTTCGCCACCGTATCACGCTGGGCGCGCACCGGGCAGATCCGGGTCGATGGTAAGCGGGTCAAGCCCGAAGATCGGCTGGCTGAAGGGCAAGTTCTGCGCGTCCCGCCGGGGGGTGAGGAACAACCGACCGCGCGCAAGGCTGCACCGCGCACCCGCACGCTCAGCCCGGAACAGATCGCCGAAGCGCATGACATGGTGATTCGCGAAACGGCGTCTGCAATCGTGCTCAACAAGCCGCCGGGCCTCGCCACGCAGGGCGGCAGCAAGATGACCAAACACGTCGACGGACTGCTCGATGCGTTTGTCACCGACGAGAAAACGCCGCGCCCGCGGCTTGTTCACCGGCTCGACAAGGATACCTCGGGCGTGTTGCTGATCGCGCGCACGCCGGGCGCGGCGGCGAGTTTTTCCAAACGCTTTGCCAGCCGTTCGGCGCGCAAGGTCTATTGGGCGCTGGTGGTCGGCAATCCCGCTCTGGCCGAAGGGGTGATCGACGCCCCGCTCGCCAAGCAACCGGGCACCGGCGGCGAGAAAATGCACGTTGACGAAGAAAACGGCGCGGCGGCGAAAACCCGTTACCGCGTGGTCGATCATGCGGGCGAACGCGCGGCATGGGTGGAGCTGGAACCGCTCACCGGGCGCACGCATCAGCTGCGCGTCCACATGGCGGCGATTGGCCATCCGATCGTGGGTGACGGCAAATATGGCGGGCCGGATTCGTTCCTGACCGGCGCGGTCAGCCGCAAGATGCACCTCCACGCGCGCCGGTTGATCATCTCCGAACCGAGCACCAAGGACGGGAGCGGCGGCAAGCTCGATGTCACCGCCGAACTGCCACCGCATTTCGCCATGAGCATGGACGTGCTGGGTTTCGATCAGGGGCTGTCCGACGCATCACCCTTGCGCGAAGAAGCGCCCGAACGGTCGGGTGAGGAGAAGAAACAGGCCGCCCGCCGCCATTTCAAACAGGCGCGCAAGGAAGCCCGTGCACCGCGCCGCGCGCGCGGTGATGTGGCGACCAAGGGCAAGAAGGCACCCGGCAAGCCCGCCCCTAAAGGCCCGCGCAAGTGAGCGCCACGCGTCTGGCCGTGTTCGATTGCGATGGCACGCTGGTCGATGGGCAGGCGGACGTGTGCTGGGCGATGGAGCGCGCCTTTACCCGCGCTGGCCTGCCCGCGCCTGATAGCCAGTTGGTGCGGCGGATTGTCGGGTTGAGCCTGCCGGTTGCGGTGCGCGAACTTGCGCCCGATCTGGCGGAGGATCAGGCCCGCGCCGTCACCGAATATTACCGTTCCAGCTACCGCGCGCGGCGCGAAGAAGGCCTGCTTGATGAACCGCTTTATGATGGCATGGCCGAACTGCTCGCCAATCTGCACCGTACGGGCTGGAGCCTCGCGGTTGCCACCGGCAAGTCCGACCGTGGTTTGAATGCCTGCCTGAAAACGCACGGGATCGCCGATCTGTTCGTGTCGCTCCAGACTGCTGACCGTCACCCCTCCAAACCGCACCCGGCGATGCTGGAGGCTGCCTTGTTCGAGGCGGGAGCGGCTCCGCATCAGGCGGTGATGATCGGCGATACCAGTTTCGATATGGCGATGGCGCGGGGCGCCGGGGTGCGCGCGGTGGGCGTGGCATGGGGCTATCACGCTCCGCATGAATTGCTGGAACACGGCGCTTTGAGCGTGGCCAGTACTATCAACGCACTGGCCGAAGCGCTGGAGGCGGCGCTGGCATGAACCTGTCCCCGCGCGAAGCTGCCGAGGCGCAGGCCCAGCGGCGCTACATCATCATGAACGTCGCGCGCATTGGCGGCATCGCGCTGTTATTGCTCGGCGTGGCGATCACGCGCGGCGTGCTGCCAGTGAAGTTGCCGTGGGCACTGGGCGCGGGGCTGGCGGTGCTGGGGCTGCTGGAATTTTTCTTCCTGCCGCCAATCATCGCCAAACGCTGGAAAGCCGGAGACAACAAGCGCCCATGATCCGCAGGTTCTACACCGATGTAACGCTTGGTGAAGTGCCCGGTGGTTGGCAGGTGTTGCTGGATGGGCGCGGAGTCAAAACCGTGGGCGGCGCGGCGCAGATTGTGCCCACGCAAGGCCTTGGCGAAGCGCTGGCGGCAGAATGGCGGCGACAGGGCGATAAAATCGATCCCGCCAGCCTGCCGCTGCGCGATATGGCCGATTACGCGATTGATGTGGTGGCGGCCGATCGGGCGGCGATTGCCAGTGGCCTGATCGCTTATGCCGAAACCGATACGCTGTGTTACCGCGCCGATCCTGACGCGCCGCTTTATGCCCACCAACAGGCGGTATGGGAGCCGCTGCTCGCGCGGTTTGAGGCGGATCATGGCATTGCGCTGGTGCGGGTCAGCGGCATTCTCCACCGCCCGCAGCCTTCACCAGCATTGGCGGTGCTGCGCGCGCGGCTGGAGGCGCTGAATCCGTTCGCGCTGGCCGGGGTGGAGGCAATGGCGAAGCTGGCCGCCTCGCTGATCACCGCGCTCGCCGCGCTCGATACAGACGGCGGGGACGCACCGCTGGCACTGTGGCAGGCGGCGTGCCTTGAAGAAGAATGGCAGGCCGACCTATGGGGCCGCGACGAAGAGGCCGAAACCCGCCGCGCCCGGCGTGAGGCCGATTTTCTGCGCGCCTGCGGGTTTGCGCGGTTGGCGCAGGCGTAGGCTTTACCCCTCGCCCCCAACCCAATCCGCGACATCGCCTGCCACGCTATTGGCGGCGCGGTTGATCGCTGCGCCAACGGCGCGGGCATCGGCCGGAATCCCGGTTTCGCTGGCCTCAAACCGGCGGGTGCTGGTGGTGCCGGAATCGTCGATCCGGATCGCATCAAACCGCACCACCACTGTCGAAGCGCGCGCATCATAACCCATATCGATCAGGCTGCCGCGCAGGCTCACCGTGGGAAGCGCCACGGTTTCATCATTGTCGAGCACCAGCGCGTTCCCGCGCGCGCGCAAGGTTTCACCCAGCAGGCTGCGGAACAGGCGCGCTGGCTTTTCCACCCAGAATGCGTCTTTGAGATAGGCCAGTTCGGTATCCGACACCGCCACCGGCACGCGCAGCACATCCAGTTTGGCCGGAGTGTCGAGGCTTAGCACCGCGATCACCGGGCGCTGCTCCCCGGAAACCCCATCTCCCGAAGCCGCGCGCGCGGTCGGGCTTAACGTCAGCAGGCTTTCCGGCGCGGTGCCGCCCAGGCTGATACAACCGGGCAACGCCAGCAATGCGGGCAGCATGATCAGGGCGGGCCATTTGCGCAGGCTCATCAAATCGATCTTCCTCATGGCTTGTAATCCGGCAGTGATTCGCCCCCAAGCAGCGCGCCCGCGCCTTCGCTTTCGAGCTTTTCGGTGATCGCCCGCAAGGCGCGGCTGGTGGCGCGCAGATCCTGCAAGGTTGCCTCGGCATTGGGCAGCGTGCTGGTGCGCAATTGCCGCGCGGCGGGGCGGGTATCCTCCAGCGTGGCCGCCAGCGAGGTTAGCGCCTGATTCGCCGCATTCAGTGTCCCGCGCAGTTCCTCGGCCAGCGGTGCGCCTTCTTTCTTTACCAGCGTATCGGTGGTCAGCGTCAACTGTTCGACCGCATCCAGAGTTTCGTTGAATTCGGTCAGCGTCGTCTGGAACTGTTCCAGATTGGCCACCAGCGCCGGGGTCGCATCTGCCAGCCCGCCAGTCAGGCGGCTGGAATTACGCAGAATTTCCGCAATTTCCTGCTGGTTTTCAGGCCCCAAAATGGTGTTGAGCTGTTCCGTCAGCGTCGCCAGCCGTTCCAGCAGAATCGGGGCATTGGCGACAATTGCGCCAAACCCGCCGCGTCCGGGCGGGATTACCGGGCGGCCTTCGGGGCAGGCGGTGCTTTCACAGGTGATCGGCGGCGCATCCTTGCGCGCACCGTCCAGCAGGATGGTCGACACGCCGGTAAAGCTGGCTTCAATCGTGGCCTGCGTGCCGACCAGCATCGGCACATCATCGCGCACCTTGATCCGCACGCGCACGAATTCGGGGTTGTCTTTGGCCAGCGCGATTTCGATCACCTGCCCGACTGGCACCCCGGCAAAACTGACCTGGCTGCCATTGGCAAGGCCCGAAACCGATTGGCCGTAGAAGATGTCATATTCATTATGCTCACCCTGCCCCAACCGGGCAATCCAGACGATAAACGCCGCCAGTGCTGCCAGCAGCACCAGCGTGATCGCACCGACCCACAGATGGTTAGCTCTCGTTTCCATGCCGTTTCCTATGAACGCTGCAAGGCACGCCTGTCCAATTTTCCGGTGCGCCCGTCATTCTAACTATCACCCACCGCCTGATTGCGGCCGTGCGTGGTCTGCGCGGCGCGCCCGCGCGGGCCGTTGAAATATTCCTCGATCCACGGATGGCCGGTGGCGATCAATTCGGGAATGGTGCCGACCGCGATGATTTTTTTCTCACCGATCACCGCCACCCGGTCGCAGATTTCATACAGTGTATCGAGATCGTGGGTGATCAGAAACACGGTCAGGCCCAGCGTTTCCTTCAATTCGCGGGTCAGCCGGTCAAATTTGGCCGCGCCAATCGGATCAAGTCCGGCGGTCGGCTCATCAAGGAACAGCAATTCGGGATCGAGCGCCAGCGCGCGGGCGAGGCCGGCGCGTTTCCTCATCCCGCCTGACAATTCCGACGGATATTTCGCCACCGCGCTTTCCGGCAGGCCCGACAATATCACCTTGTAACACGCAATCTCGCGCCGCAGCGCCGGGCTGAGATCGGGGAAAAACTTCTTCAGCGGCACTTCGACATTTTCGCCCACCGTCAGCGTCGAAAACAGCGCCCCACCCTGGAACAACACGCCCCAGCGGCAGCGCACGCCAAAATCGCTGTCGGGATCGCGCCCGGTGATGGTTTTGCCGAGCACCTCGATCCGCCCCGCGCTCGGCTCCTGCAAGCCGATGATCGACCGCATCAGCACCGATTTTCCACTGCCCGATCCGCCGACAACGCCCAGAATTTCCCCGCGTCGCACGGTCAGGTCGAGCCCTTCGTGCACCACGAAATCGCCGAAGCGATTGGCGAGGCCTTCGACTACAATCGGCGGGGCTTCATCGGCGGGGTGATCGGTCATCCGCATCGCTCAGCCCCAGCCCACTTCGGTGAAGAACACCGCGAAAAACGCATCGAGCACAATCACTGTAAAGATCGCGGAGACCACCGCCATTGTCGTGCGGCGGCCGACTTCTTCCGAATTGTCGCGCACTTGCAGCCCGTGATAACACCCCGCCAGCGCCACGATCAGCCCGAACACCGGCGCCTTGATCAGCCCGACCCACAGATCATGTTCGGGCACCACGTCGCGGATCCGTTCCAGAAACGTCCAGAACGGAATGCCCAGCGACAAATCGCCCACCACCGCCCCGCCGACAATCGCCACCACCGAGGCATAGAACCCCAGCAACACCATCATGAAGGTTGACGCGAGGATGCGCGGGATAACCAGCGCTTCGATCGGGGAAATGCCGATGGTGCGCATCGCGTCGATTTCCTCGGTCAGCTTCATCGTGCCAAGCTGCGCGGCAAAGGCGCTGCCCGAACGGCCCGCCACCATGATCGCGGTCATCAATACGCCCAGTTCGCGCAGGGTGATGCGCCCGACCAGGTTCACCGTCAGCGCCTCGGCCCCGAATTGCTGCAATTGCACCGAGCCTTGCTGCGCGATCACGATCCCGATCAGAAAGCTCATCAACCCGATGATCGGCAGTGCGGAAACGCCGACCAACTCCATCTGGTGCACCAGCGCCTTGACCGGGAAGCGCGACGGGTGGCGGACAAGACTGCCGATCCCGATCAGGATCTGCCCGAGAAACCCGACCACTTTGTAAACCCCGGAGCGGCTTTCATAAACCTGTTCGCCCACGCCGATCGGCACACGTTCCCAGATCGGTGGACGCTGCGGGCCGGTATCCCCGCTCGCATCAATTCCGCGCACAGCGTTCAACAACCGATCGGCCGCTGCGCTTGCGCCGGTGATATCAGCATCATGTTCGCGCGCCACCCGACACACCATCCAAGCGCCAACCGTGTCGATTTCATCCACGCCGGACAGATCAACCCAGCGGATCGTGCCGGAAAGGCCGGAAAGTTCGCGTTCAAGCGGGGCGATGGCGGCCAGCGTCAACTGCCCTGACAGCACCAGCCGGGTGCGGTCTGCGCCCCCGTCTTCCCCTGACTCTTCCAACGTATAGTGCGCGGCATCTTGCATCGGTTGCAAGCTATGGGGAGATTTTCGGCGCGGGACAAGGCTCTCGCGCTGTTCGCCCGCGTGCCGCGATGCTGATGCTTCACGATGATTGCATCGCAGCATCGGTGCTGGCATGGCGCGGGCCATCATGACCAACACAATTGCCACCACTTTGCCCACCACTTTCGACCCCGCCGATATCGAGGCGCGCTGGTATGCGCATTGGGAGGACAACGGGTTGTTCCGTCCGCACCGCCCGGACGCCGAGGCCTTCACCATCGTCAATCCTCCGCCCAATGTGACGGGAAGCCTGCATATCGGCCACGCGCTCGACAACACGTTGCAAGACGTGGTGGTGCGCTATGAACGCCTGCGCGGGAAAGACGCGCTGTGGGTGGTGGGCACCGATCACGCCGGGATCGCGACGCAGATGGTGGTCGAACGCCAGCTGGAAGCGAGCCAAGACAAGCGCACCAATTACAGCCGCGATGATTTCATCGCCAAGGTGTGGGAATGGAAAGCCGAATCCGGCGGCACCATCACCCACCAACTGCGCCGTCTGGGCTGTTCGATGGACTGGAGCCGTGAACAGTTCACCATGGACCCGCACTTCACCAAGGCGGTGATCAAAACCTTCGTCAGCCTGTATAATGACGGGCTGATCTACCGCGATAAACGGTTGGTGAACTGGGATCCGAAGCTGAAAACCGCGATTTCTGATCTTGAGGTCGAAACCCGCGAAATTCAGGGGCATTTCTGGCGGTTCCGCTATCCGTTGGCGGATGGTGTGCGCACGGCTGACGGTGCGGATCACCTGATCGTCGCCACCACCCGGCCGGAAACGATGCTGGCCGATATGGCGGTGGCGGTGAACCCGGCGGACGAACGCTATGCCAGCGTGGTTGGCAAGCATATCATCCTGCCGATCACCGGACGGCGCATCCCGATCATCGCCGATGAACACGCCGATCCGGCGCTGGGGTCTGGCTGTGTGAAGATCACGCCGGGCCATGATTTCAACGACTTTGAGGTCGGCAAGCGCGCCGGATTTGCGGCTGGCGCAATGCTCAATATGCTCGATGCCGAGGCGGCGGTGTGTCAGGTGGCGGACGGATTGATCCCGGCGGAGTTCGTCGGGCTTGACCGGTTCGACGCGCGCAAGGCGGTGGTAGAGCGGTTAAAGGATGAAGGCTTCCTCGTCCCCCACGTCATCGAAAAGGATGGCGAACGGGTGGAGCACGACGCCGAACCGCGCGTGATCCAAACCCCCTTCGGCGACCGCGGCGGCGTGGTGATCGAACCGTGGCTAACCGACCAATGGTATGTGAACGCGGCGGAACTGGCGAAAAAGCCGATTGCAGCGGTAAAGTCCGGCGAAATCGACATCGTGCCCAAGACGTGGGAAAAGACCTACTTCAACTGGATGGAGAACATCCAGCCGTGGTGTGTTTCGCGGCAGCTGTGGTGGGGGCACCGGATTCCAGCGTGGTATGGATTCCACAAGGATGAACGCGGTCATCCGACATCATTTCCGGTCGTGCCCGAAGGCACCGTGTCAAATAACCAATTCGACCCTTCTGGAGTGATCAAAGCTTTCGTCGCTCACTCACAGGATGAGGCCAAGGCGCTTGCTGCCGATTACTATCCTGGCAGAACTCCCGAAAATGTTGTGATTGTATCTGGTCCAGATGAAGCCCGACGAAGGTTCTTCCTCGGTCCGAACGAAGGTCAAGATAACTCAGTTCCGATCTGGCGCGATTCCGACGTCCTCGACACGTGGTTCTCCTCCGCCCTGTGGCCCTTCGCCACGCTCGGCTGGCCCAACGATCCTCCCCGACACGGGGAGGTGGCAGCGCGCAGCGCTGACGGGGGGGACTCGCTGCAAGCACCGCACGATAAGGCGAATCCCCACCACCGTCCTGCGGACGGTCCCCCTCCCCGTGCCGGGGAGGATTTGCTCGCCAAACACTACCCCAACAGCCTGCTCATTTCCGGCTTCGACATCCTGTTCTTCTGGGATGCGCGGATGATGATGATGGGCTATTACAACATGGGGCAAAAGCCGTGGGATACGCTCTATCTCCACGGCCTGGTGCGCGCGGCAGACGGCGCGAAGATGTCGAAGTCCAAGGGCAATGTCGTCGATCCGCTGGGCCTGATCGACCAATATGGCGCCGACGCGCTGCGGTTCTTCATGGCGGCGATGGAAAGCCAGGGCCGCGACATCAAGATGGATGAACGCCGCGTCGAAGGATACCGCAACTTCGCCACCAAGCTGTGGAACGCGGCGCGGTTCTGCCAGTCGAACGGCATCGGCGCATCGGCGAGCGTGAAGGCCCCGCCCGCGCGGCTTGCTGCGAACCAATGGATCATCGGCGAGGTCGCGGCCTGCGTCACCGAAATCGAGCGCGCGATGGCCGACCTGCGCTTCGACGCGGCGGCCAATGCGATCTACCAGTTCACCTGGAGCAAGTTCTGCGACTGGTATCTGGAGCTGATCAAGCCAGTTTTCAGCGCCGTCACCCCGGCGCAGGCCGGGGCCCAGAGCGGAGCAGAACCGCCTGCCTCGCTGGATCCCGGCCTTCGCCGGGAAGACGAAGAAGGCGGTTGGTCGCCCGCAGCCGAAACCCGCGAAGTCGCTGGATGGGCGCTCGATCAGATCCTCGTGATGCTGCACCCCTTCATGCCGTTCATTACCGAGGAGTTGTGGCACAAGCTCGGCGAGCGTAAATACGAGCTGATCCTCGCCCAATGGCCCGCGCCCGAAGCCGAAGTCAGCAAGGAAGCCACCGACGCAATTGACTGGGTGATCGAGTTGACCACCAATATCCGCAGCGCCAAAAACGAACTCGGCATCGCGCCGGGGGCCAAGCTGGCGGCGTTCCTTGCCGCGCCGTCCGACGTGGCAGCGCGCACGATCGAGCGCAGCAGCGCGGCGATCGAACGCCTCGCCCGCCTGACGCCCGTGACCATTAGTGAGGCCCCCGCTGGCCCCGCCATGCAGGTGATCGCGGGGGGCGACATGTTTGTGATTCCGCTCGAAGGGATCATCGACATCGCGGCCGAAAAGACCCGGCTGGAGAAGGCACTGGCGGCCTCGGAGAAAGAAGCCAAGTCGCTGGGCGGGCGCCTCTCCAACCCCGCCTTCGCTGAAAAAGCCAAACCCGAAGCGGTGGAGAAAGCCCGCGCCGATCTCGCCCACCATCAGGGCGAGGTGGAGCGGCTGACGGCGGCATTAGCGCGGTTGGGGTGAGGTGAATCTCACTCTCGCCACCGACGACACCGGCGCGCCGGAAATCTTCGCCTCGCTGCAAGGTGAAGGGCCGAGCGCGGGCACGCCGGTCGCCTTCGTGCGTCTGTCGCGCTGCAACCTTGCCTGCGTGTGGTGCGACACCGCCTATACGTGGCACTTCGAAGGCGACAACCGGCCCCACCGCGACGGGGTCGCCTTTGAACGCAAGGCCAATCAGGTCACGCTCTCGCCCGCCGAAACCGCTGAGCGGATCGCCGCGCTCGGTCAGAACCGCCTTGTCATCACCGGGGGGGAACCACTGTTGCAGACGGGCGGGTTAGCCGAAATGTTGGAACACCTCGACGCACTGGCGAGTCCCCGCGCAGGCGGGGACCTCAGGCAGACTGGCGGATTGCCATCCGATGGAGGCTCCCGCCTGCGCGGGAGCGCGCCGTTTGTCGAAATCGAAACCAACGGCACCGTCGCCCCGCCGCCTCGGCTCGATATCCGGGTCGATCAGTACAATGTCAGCCCCAAGCTTTCGCATTCAGGCAATCCGGCAGGCTTGGCGCTGATCCCCGAACGGCTGGATGCCTTCGCCGCCGACCCGCGCGCGTTCTTCAAATTCGTGATCGCTGCGCCCGAAGATGTGGCCGAAGTGCTGGAACTCCAGCGCCGCTATCGCTTCAAACCGGGCCATGTGTTCCTGATGGCCGAAGGCACCGACAGCGTCACGCAGCGCGAACGTCAAGCGTGGCTCGCGCCGCTATGTCTGGAGCATGGTTTGCGCATGAGCGACCGGCTGCATATCAATTTGTATGGGGATACGCGGGGAACGTGATTATTCGTCATCGCGAGGAGCGCAGCGACGCGGCGATCCATGGGCTGGCGTTACCCCTAGTCGCAAGGTCAGACCATGGATTGCTTCGCTTCGCTCGCAATGACGAAGCAAAAGCTACCCTTGCGACCGCCAGCGCATCACCACGCGTTCGACCAGTTCTTCTTCGCCGCCGTCCTTGTTCCACAGATCGACGAAGCTTGGGTCTTCGGACGCGGGGCGTTTGTGTTCTTCGAGGTTGTCGAAGGTCACGCGGATCGGGATCGCCACGCCTTCGCCGCAGATGATGCACTCGCGGTTGCGCAGCGCCGGGATCGAATCGAGGAAGCCGCGCGCGCCTTCGGGCATGGCGGCTTTCACGAAGGCCTGATCGCGTTCGTTGTTGAGGCGCATCGAAATGATCGTGCCGCACTGCGACAGCACGCCTTCGGCCAGATCGGACGGGCGCTGGGTAATCAGCCCCAGCGAAATCCCGTATTTGCGCCCTTCTTTGGCGATGCGGCTGAGGATCTTACCGACCGACGAGCCATCGGCGTTTTTCTCGTTCGGCACGTAACGGTGGGCTTCCTCGCACACCAACAGCACCGGGCGGGTCTTTTCCTCCCGCCCCCAGATCGCGAAATCGAAGACCAGGCGGCTGAGCACCGCCACCACGGTTGAAGTGATGTCCGATGGCACGCCCGACACGTCGATGATCGAGATTGGTTTGCCATGCCCGGGCATACGGAAAATCTTGCCGATGAAATCGGTCATGGTGTCACCCACCAGCATTCCCGAAAACATGAACTGGTAACGCGGATCAGCTTTCAGCTCGTCGAGCTTGCCCTTGATCCGCATATAGGGCACGGACGAGGTCGCCTTGTCGAGCTTGCCCATTTCGTCTTGCAGAATGTTGCCGAGATCGGAAAGCAGATAAGGAATCGGCGAATCCACCGTAATCTTGCCCATCGTCTGCGCCAGCCGGTTGCGCGCGCGCGCGGCCAGCAGGCATTTGGCGAGAATATCGCTATCGACCTGACGTTCATTGCCGCTGCCCGAAAGCAGCACTTCGCAATGTTCTTCGAAGTTCATCAGCCAGTATGGCATCTGCAGGTTCGACACGTCGAGGATTTGCCCGGTCTGGCGGAAGGCGGCGGAATATTCGCCGTGGGGGTCGATCATCACGATGTGACCCTTGGGCGCGGCTTCGCAGATGCGGTGCAGGATCAGCGCGGCGCTGGTCGATTTGCCGGTGCCGGTCGACCCCAGCAGCGCAAAGTGTTTGCCCAGCATCGCGTCGATATACAGCCCCGCGCGGATATCGCGGGTGGGGAACACCTTGCCAATCGTAACGCTGGCGCGGCCATCGCTGGCGTAGATCTGTTCAAGATCCTTGGTGGTGGCGGGATAGCACATCGCGCCCGGAACCGGATAGCGCGTCACCCCGCGCTTGAACCCGTGGATGCGGCCCGTCAGCTTTTCTTCCGCGCCTTCGCCCAGGAAGTCGATATGCGCGATAATCCCGGCATCGTTGCGGCGGTCCTTGCGCTGATCGCGCACGTTGGCGAGCAGCCAGGCATCGCCCACGCGGATCTTGATCTGACTACCAACCTGCCCGGCCAACGCGATCGACGGATCGGCATCCTCCATGCATTCATTGAGCCGTTGCAGATCGAGCGCAATCTGAGAGCCCGAACCCGATATCTCCAGCACCACGCCAATTGGCAGGCGCGCATTGTCGTGGCCACCTGCTGCGGCGGCGGCGGCGGGTGCAGAATAATCCGCCTGCCCGACCGCATCGGGGCCAGTGGAACGTTCGAAATTCTGCCTGCCGAGATCGGTCATCCGCGCCTTTCCTTGCGCCAATATTGGAACAGGCCGGGAAATAGCGCAGGCTGGGTTAAGATCGGGTCAACATTGACGAGGACGCCAACTGCCGGGGCTGGATCAGCCCTTGGCAAACATCCGTCCGGCAAGCCACCCCATGCCGAGCGACAGGGCAATCGCCCCCAGTCCATAGAGGAACGACCACCGCTGCGCAGCAGTCACGACCCGTCCTTCAAGCCCGGTCTTGACCACTTCGATCCGCGCCGTTGCACTGGTCAGCACCCGTCCGCGCGCGATCGCGAAGGTTTCAGCAGTGTAAGGCCCGGTGGTGACGTTGGACGGCAGGTTGATGCGCGCCTGATACAGCACCTTTTCACTGATGCGCACGCCGCCGGGGTTTTCTTGATACAGCCCCTGCCGCCGGCGCAATTCCACCAAACCGCGGGAAAAACGCGCCTGTTCCTCAGGCTCAATCTGGCCCGATGGGCTAAGCTGGATGAAATCGGTGCCCAGTTCGAAAATCGCCGCCGTGCGTTCATCGACAATTTCGCTGATCGGGCGCGAGGAGACGACCGCGAAGAACGAAGGTGCCGAACGGAAATCGCTGGCTCCGGCATTCATCCAGATCCCGGCGATGCGTTCTTTCTCGCGCAGCCGGATCGGTTCGGCCGGGCCTTTCAGCACCACCACGATGTCATAATCCCCGGCGCTCCCGGCCCCTGCGGGATCGATCACCGCACCATACAGCAGCAGCCGCGCGCCAGTGAAGCCCTGCCGCACCTCGATCAGCGACTGGCTGACTTCGGGCACCAGCACCGGCTCGCGCTGGGCGAAAGCCGGGGGCGCGGATAGTGCGAGCCATGCGGCCAATGCCAGCGTCAGCCGTCCGGCAAGCGACAGGCCAATGCTCATAATGGCACCACGGTGTAAATTTCGTCCGGCTGCACGCCAAGGCCGTAGAGCATCCGCAGCGCGATCACGATCACCAGCGCGGCCAGCGCCAGCCGCAAGTATTCGGGCCGCGCCTTTGAGGCAATCTGCGTGCCGAATTGCGCGCCCAGCACCGATCCCAGCAGCAGCAGCCCAGCCAGCACCAGATCAACCGCCTTGGTGGTCAGCGCGTGGGTCATGGTGGTCACCATCGTCACGAACAGGATCTGGAACAGCGACGTGCCAACCACCACATTCCCGCTCATCCCCAGAATATACAGCATCGCGGGCACCAGCAGAAACCCGCCGCCAACCCCCATCAGCATCGTCAGGATGCCCACTAGCATCCCCAGTATCGCAGGCGCCAGGGGCGAAATATACAGGCCCGAGGCATAGAACCGCCAGCGATAGGGCAGGCTCGCCACCAGTGGGTGATGGCGGCGCTTCTTCACCGCCGCGCCGCCCTTTCCCAGCAGCCCTGGCCGCAGCGCGGTTACCGCTTCGCGCATCATCAGCATCCCGATCGATCCCAGCATCAGGACGTATAGAATGTTGATCACAACATCGATCTGGCCGAGCGATTGCAACACGCGGAACAGCCCCGCCCCGATCAACGCGCCCACAATTCCGCCGCCGACCATGACCCCGCCCATGCGGTAATCAACGCCCTTGCGGCGCGAATGGGCGAGCACGCCGGAAACGCTTGCGCCGGTTACCTGCGTGGCTGCCGAGGCAGCGGCGACCGTTGGCGGTATCCCGTAGAAAATCAGCAGCGGCGTCGTCAAAAACCCGCCGCCCACGCCAAACAGACCCGACAAGATACCCGTCAACCCGCCAAGCAGCACGATATAGAGGCCGTTGACCGACAGATTCGCGATGGGCAGGTAGACGTCCATGGATTTCGATTAGACCAGCACGCCAGCCGATGAAAGCCGGGGTGGGTGGGTTATTTGTGGGCGGTCATTGGTTTGCGACCATGAACCGCATAAATCAGAAGCTTGTCGACAGCGTCGCGGCCAGTCCGGAATCGGGGCTGGCTTGCCCGGCGACCCGTTCACGCCAATCAATCGACAGGCGCGCTGGCACCTGGCCCACGGTCAGATCGATCCGCACCGTCGGCCCGACGTCAAGCCGCTGCGCGTCGCTTTGCGCCCCGCCCCATGCGCCAGCCCCCACGCTGAGACGCACGCCATTGTCCGTGGCATCGGCAACCGCACGGACTTCTCGCGACAGGTTCATCTGCCCATCGGCAAAGGCGGTGGATGACGCGCCGCCGACCCAGCCTGCCTGCCCATAGGCTTCCAGCCGCGTGCCAAACGGCAGCGTAACCGGCGCGAATTCGGTGACCGCATAGGCGGATGGGCGTAGTTCATCGGTAAAAGCCGCATCGGTATAGCGCACCTCGCCCGCCACCCGCAGCGGCACCCGGGCAAGCGGACGTGCCGACACGCCCAGCGCCACTTCGTTTTCTCCGCGCCGCACCATCGCACGGTAAGCGCGTGCATATATCCGGGGATCGCGCCGCGCGTTTGGAGCCAGCCGGTATTGCAGCACAGCACCCACCTGGCTCGCGCCGTAGATCGGCACCCGCCCTTGCGATATCGGCGCGGCATCTGACCCTTGCCGCCAGAACGTCCATGCATCCAAAGACCAGCGTCCGGCGGAGTCTGAAAGAGGGGCTGGCGCAGGGAGAAAAGGCGCATAATCGGACGCAGAGGACATCGCGGCCGCCAATGCGCCGCTGACACCGCCGCCGGACTCGCTCGCAGCTTGTGAAGCAGGCTCACCCATGCCCGCTTGCCACAAATATGCCTGCGCGGCGGCAAGCTGCGGATCAATCTGTGTGGTCAACGCGCTGTCAGCAAAACTTGCCCCGTCCCTGCTTGACGCTACTACGGGCAGCGCAGGTGCAGCAGTTCCTAGCTGAGACGCCCCAGCCTGCGCCGCCCCAGCCATCTGCGCAAAAATGTGCCCGGCTGGGGGCGCAAGCCCATCCGGCAAGACAAGCGCATCGCCAATCGCGGCAAACGGGTTTTCCCACCACAACGCCCGCGCACCTGTCCACGCGGTAAGCATCAGCGCGAGCATCAGTAGTGGCCCGCCGCGCGGCCTGCCGCTCGCCGGCAGCCCCGCCCTCATCGCGCGTTTCCAGCAAGGCCCAATTGCACAGGGTGCACTTCGTGTTCGGTCTTGTCCCACACCGCCGCGCGCCCGCCCAGAGTGGCGGCATAGGCTAACACCGCACGCCGCCCGGCGATGATGGCGATGACATTGCCGAGCGGCAGGCGCAGGATTGCCAGCGCCCCTTCACGCCAACCATATTCGCGCGCGGTAAAGGCGAATCTCATCCCCACGCGCCACACAAATGCCGCCACGTTGGCGATCAGCAGTGCTTCGAGCAGCGGGGTGAGCGGCACCGGCCGGGTCAGTCCAGCGGCAATCGCTATCCCCATCAGGCCGGTCAGCACCACCAGCGCATAGCCTGCCAGCAGCACCAGTGCGGTGAACGGCCCGCGCCGGTCACGCGCGCGCATCCAGCGTTCGATCATGCCGCCTGACCAGCCGACCCGGTCCCAGCCTTGCAAGGCAATGCCCAGCACCCAGCGGCATTTCTGGCGCACCACGTTTTCAAACCGGTCGGGGAAAAACGCGCGGGTGGCGACCAGCGTGCCATCATCACCGCGCACCCGCACGAACCGGCACCGCCCACCCGCAGCGCCGATAGCAAGGCCAAGTTCGTAATCCTCGGTCAGCGAATCGCTGGCGAAGGGCATTCCCCCAAAGCCATCGGCAGCGCGGCGTTCGGCGAGTTCATCGAGCGCCCGGCGCGATGCCGCGCAGCCCACGCCTGCGCCCGGCAGGCTGGCGGAAAGCGCATCGCGCACCACCATCGCCTTGCCATGCGCTTCGGCGAATTCCTCACAATAATGGCTGCCGATGTGGCGCGCGATCCAGCCGCCGCGCTGCTGCACCAGCGGTTCGACCGGCAGTTGCACAAAATCGGCTCCGGCGGCGATGGTTTCATCGAGCAGGCCAAGCGCGGCTGGATCGACCATGTCCTCGGCATCGTGGAACACCACGCTGGCAAAGCGGTGGCCGGCGCGGGCTTCGTCGGTGGTCATGGCGGCATAGAGGCGGTTGAGACAATCGGCCTTGGTGCTGGGGCCATCACGATCGTGGATCACCAACCGCAGGCGCACATCGCCCTGCGCCGCCGCCGTCGCAGCCGCCAGCGTCGCCGGGTCATTGCGATAGCACCCCACATATAGGCGCAGGTTCGGCTGCGGCCAGCTATCGAACATATGGCGGATGGTTGCCCCGATCACCGCAGATTCCTGCCAGGCAGGGATCAGCACCGCCGCATGACCATGCAGGCTGCGATTTTGCAAAGACCGGCGCGACCGTCGCGGGGTCACCGCCTGTCCGGACGCCTTCAACCAGACCCACACGGCATCCACCGCGAGATCATCAAGCGCGCCAATCAGGAAAAATACCCCGGCGAACAGCAGCAGTTCGTGTTGCAGCAGTGATGCCCACTGCCACAGATCAAGTTCCAAGATGGACAAGGCGACCCCCTGATCCAATTAAGTAACCTGACTATCTTGACTTGTCCTGCCATGCAACAGGTCTAATTATTTTAATGGTTTAAACCGCGTTACCTGCTGTCGCGTGTCAACTCCCGCCGGTTTACCAGCTCCCGACATTGGGCATGCTCACCCACGGTTCGGCCGGTTCCAGATGGCCTTCCTGCAACAGTTCGACCGATATCCCGTCGGGCGATTTGACAAAGGCCATATGCCCATCGCGCGGCGGGCGGTGGATGATGTGACCGGCATCGGCCAACGCCGCGCAGGTCTCGTAGATATTATCGACCCGGTAGGCGAGGTGGCCGAAATTGCGTCCGCCATCATAGGATTCGCCGGGGCTGCCATCTTCGGGCGGCCAATTGTGGGTCAGTTCAACCTCGGCGACACCTGCCTGCCCCGGCGCGGCAAGGAAGATCAGCGTGAACCGCCCCGCCTCGACATCGAACCGGCGCACTTCTTCCAGCCCGATCAGCTTGAAGAAATCGACCGTCGCGCCCGGATCGGTCACGCGGATCATCGAGTGGAGGTATTTCACCACGGAACAGTTCCCTTCCCTTATTCAAACTCGGTTCATCGACGTATATGCACAACTCGTCGCATCAACACTCTTGAGGGGGACAATGCGATGAGCAGCGAAGATGTGCAACCGGCGATTACGGCAGGCGGCGCTTTGCGTGAACCTGCGACCTTGCGCTGGTTCGGCACCGCAGCAATCGCCGCGATCGGCATGATCGCGGGCGGTTATCTGCTGGGCGATGGCTTGCTGCGCGCCAAGGATGCCGAACGCGCCGTCACCGTGCGCGGGCTGGCCGAACGCGATGTCACCGCCGATCTTGCGACCTGGACAATCTCCTATTCCGCCTCATCAACCAACCTGACCGAGGCGCAGGCCAAGATGCGGCGCGATACGCAGGCGATCGAGGCGTTCTTCAACGATCTGGGTTTCCCCGCCGATGTTCTCCAGCCAACCGGCGCGAATGTATCGAGCTATACCAACGAAGGCATCACCACCTACACCGTGCGGCAAAGGCTCGCCTTGCGCACACAAGACATTGACCGCGCGCAAAAGGCCGTCGCCCGCCAATTCGATCTGGTCGGGCGCGGGGTGTTTCTGGAGGAAGGTTCGGCGATGTCCTACACCTTCACCAAATTGAACAGCATCAAACCCGAAATGGTGGCCGAAGCGACCAAGGACGCGCGCGCATCAGCCCAGCAATTTGCCGAGGATTCGGGTTCCCGCGTCGGCAAGATCAGCGAAGCAACCCAAGGCTATTTCACCATCGAAGCGCGCGACGGAGAGGCTGGCGGTTGGGGCATGTCTGATAGCCCGTACAAAAAAGTGCGGGTGGTCACGACCGTCAGTTTTTCGCTCGATTGATCGCCTCTGACCAGTAAATTTGCACATCTGACCGCGCCTGTCGGGCGGCTGGTTGCGGTTTGCGGCGGTGATCGGTATGCGCGGCGCAGTGCATGGGCATGATAGCCTGCGTGCGGGTGGCGAGCTGCCAACCACCGTTCGCCAATGCCGCCCAACCGGAACATTGTCTTGATGCTGCAGCGATTGCGCAACTATTTCCGCCCTCAAGCGAAGCACCGGCTGCCGTCGGTGCCTGCTGGCACGCGCTATTATGTCATCGGCGACATCCACGGACGGCTTGACCTGTACGATGCAATGATCGCCGCAATCGAGGAAGATGACGCAAGCTTGGGCGCGGCTGATACCCGTGTCGTGTTGCTTGGCGATCTGATTGATCGCGGGCCGGATAGCGCAGGCGTGATCGCGCGCACACTGATGTGGCAGCAGCAGCGCAATGTCCGGGTGCTGGCGGGCAATCACGAAGAAATGTTCCTCGAATCATTCAAAAAGCCCGAAGCGCTGCGCCATTTCGTGAAGCACGGCGGGCGCGAAACCATCCTCAGTTTCGGCCTGTCGAACCGGCAATACGCCGCGCTTTCGACGGAACAGCTATTCGAACGCCTGCCCGCGCTGGTGCCGGTGCAGGTTCGTGAATACATTACCCGCTTCGAACTGATGATCATCGCCGGCGATTATGTGTTCGTCCATGCCGGGATTGATCCGGCCCGCCCGCTGGATGACCAGAAACGCAGCGATCTGCTGTGGATTCGTGACCGCTTTCTCAACCACCACAGCCCGCTTGAAAAGGTGGTGGTGCATGGTCACACAATCTTCGAACACGTGATGGAATGCGGCAATCGCATCGGCATTGATACTGGCGCTTTCCGTTCGGGTGTGCTTACAGCTTTGGTGCTTGAGGGCGATCAACGGCGGGTATTGCAGGCCTGCGCCAGCAATAGCGGGCCGGTGGAAATTTTCCACGGTGAACGACCCGGCTAGCCGCGTCGATCGCAGCGCGAGCATTATTCGGATTTCGCGTAAGGGCAGCTATTCATGAAGATTGCGATGGTGGGTTCGGGCTATGTCGGGCTCGTATCGGGGGCGTGTTTTGCCGATTTCGGACATGACGTGGTCTGCATCGACAAGGATCAGAGCAAGATTGACCGGCTGCACGCCGGGATCATGCCGATTTATGAACCGGGCCTTGAAGCGCTGGTCGAAACCAATGTGAAGGCGGGGCGCCTGTCCTTCACCACCAGCCTTGCCGAAGGCATCAAGGGCGCCAGCGCCATCTTCATCGCAGTGGGCACCCCCAGCCGCCGCGGCGATGGCCATGCCGACCTTACCTTCGTTTACGAAGTCGCGCGCGAAGTCGGCGAGCATCTGGCGGGCGATGCGGTGGTTGTTACCAAGTCAACCGTGCCGGTGGGCACCGGTGACGAGGTCGAACGGATCATCAGCGATACCGGAACCAGGCATCGCATTTCGGTCGTCTCCAACCCCGAATTCCTGCGCGAAGGCGCGGCCATCGGCGATTTCAAACGGCCCGACCGGATCGTGATCGGGGCCGAGGACGATTTTGGGCGCGAGGTTATGCGCGAAGTCTATCGCCCGCTCTATCTCAATGAATCGCCGATCCTGTTCACCTCGCGCCGATCAAGCGAGCTGATCAAATACGCCGCCAATGCCTTCCTTGCGACCAAGATCACCTTCATCAACGAAATGGCCGACCTGTGCGAAAAGGTCGGCGCGAATGTGCAGGATGTTTCGCGCGGGATCGGGATGGACAACCGCATCGGATCGAAGTTTCTGCACGCCGGGCCGGGTTACGGCGGATCGTGTTTCCCCAAGGACACGCTAGCGCTGCTCAAGACGGCGGAAGACTACGACAGTCCGACCCGGATCGTCGAAGCCGTGGTCAAGGTCAATGACAGCCGCAAACGGGCGATGGGCCGCAAGGTCGTCGATGCGCTGGGCGGGTTCGATGATGCGCGCGGCAAGAAAGCGGCGCTGCTGGGCCTGACGTTCAAGCCGAACACCGATGATATGCGCGATTCGCCCGCAATTGCGGTGGCGCAGACATTGATGGACGCGGGCGTGGCGGTGGCCGCCTATGATCCCGAAGGCATGGAGCAGGCGCGCCCGCTGCTGCCCGGAGTGACGATGTGTGATGATCCCTACGCCGCGATTGACGGCGCTGACGTGATCGTGATCGTGACCGAATGGGACGCATTCCGTGCGCTCGATCTCAAGCGCGTAAAAGAACTCGCCGCCGCGCCGGTGCTGGTTGATCTCAGAAACATCTACAATCCCGATGATATGCGCGCCGCCGGGTTCACTTATCTGAGCGTGGGGCGGGCCTGAACACTGCGGCTTATCCCGCCCGGTGTAACTTCCCGCTGGTCCTCTGCGTAAACTCTAACACAACACCATTGGAGAACGCCTGGAATGACCGCCATTTTCGATGGGCTGGCAACAGCCTTCATTTTCGTGGTCGGCCTGGCCGCGCTCGGGTTGGTGATCATCTTCATCGTCGACCGGATCCAGACCGTCGACGCCATTCGCCGCAATTACCCGGTGATCGGGCGGATGCGGCCGATACTCTCCAACCTTGGCGAATTCTTCCGTCAGTATTTCTTTGCGATGGACCGCGAGGAAATGCCGTTCAACCGGGCGCAGCGCGAATGGGTCTATAGCGCGGCACAGCACGAATCGACCAATGTCGCCTTCGGTTCGACCCGCAATCTCGAACCGGTGGGCACGCCGATTTTCATCAATTGCCCTTGGCCAACGCTGGACGAAGACGCGGTTGAGGCCGCGCCGATGATCATCGGAGCAGAGGCCGCGCGGATCCCGTTCGAAGCGCCTTCATTGTTCAACATTTCAGGGATGAGCTATGGGGCCTTGTCGACCCCGGCGGTGCGCGCTCTTTCCAATGGCGCGAAGATGGCCGGTTGCTGGATGAACACCGGCGAAGGCGGGCTTGCCCCCTATCATCTCGAAGGCGGATGCGATGTCGTGTTCCAGATCGGCACCGCCAAATATGGCGTGCGCGATGAAGTTGGCAATCTGTCGGATGGCAAGCTGCGCGAAATTGCCGGGTATGAACAGGTGCGGATGTTCGAATTGAAACTGGCGCAAGGGGCCAAGCCGGGCAAGGGGGGATCCTGCCGGGGGCCAAGGTCAACGCCGAAATCGCCGCGATCCGCGGCATTCCCGAAGGCGAGGATTCGATCTCCCCCAACCGCCACACCGACATCGGCAACATCGACGAACTGCTCGACAAAATTGCCCATATTCGTGAAGTCACCGGCAAGCCGGTCGGGTTCAAGACGGTGATCGGGGCCTATGGCTGGATCGAGGAACTGTTCGCGGAAATCAACCGCCGGGGCGCGGCCAATGCGCCCGATTTCATCACCGTCGATGGCGGCGATGGCGGCACTGGCGCGGCGCCTTTGCCGCTGATCGACAACGTCGGGCTGGCGCTGCGCGAAGCCTTGCCGATGCTGGTCGATCTGCGCGATGCGGCGGGGCTGAAAACCCGCATCCGCATCATTGCGTCGGGCAAGCTGGTAACTCCGGCTGACGTCGCTTGGGCGATTTGCGCCGGGGCCGATTTCGTGATTTCGGCGCGCGGATTCATGTTCGCGCTGGGCTGCATTCAGGCGATGAAGTGCGACAAGAACACCTGCCCGACCGGCATCACCACCCATGATCCGGCGCTGCAACGCGGGCTTGATCCCGCCAACAAGGCGGTGCGGGTGGCAAACTTTGTCACGCAGATGCGCAAGGAAGTCGGCATGATCGCGCATAGCTGCGGCGTATCCGAACCGCGCCGATTGCGACGCTATCACGTGCGGTTGGTCTGCGCGGATGGGCGGTCACGGCCGCTGAATGAGCTTTATCCGCCGATGATGCCCAGACAAAATGAGCCTGCGCTGGTATAAGCGCTCACTCAACTCACCGCTGCTGTATAGCCGTCACCCCGCCTTATCGACATATTGATCGTAAGCTTCCAGCGCCTGCGCAGCATACATCGCACTTGGCCCGGCGCCCATGTAAACCGCAAGCCCGATGGTCTCGGCAATCTCCCCGCGGGTCGCACCATGTTTACGCGCACCTTCGACGTGGTAGGTGATGCACGGATCGCACCGCACCGCGACCGAGATCGCGACGGCCAGCAACTCCTTGGTCTTGGGATCAAGCTCGCCTTCGGAATGCGCAGCCCCACCCATTTCGCGGAACGCTTTCATTACGCCGGGCGCGGCCTTGTGCAATTCACGGATAGCGGGGGTTAGATTGGCCGCCATCGCGGGCCAGTCCTTGAATTGGGTATCGGACATGATCGGTTCCCTGATTGTTGAGTGCCGCTGCTCAACACCAGTTGAGCGCTACGGACATTGATCGGGATCAAATTTCGGCGCGTGCAATTCATGTCAGGGGGCCATCATAAGCCGGGTTCTGTATCCCCGGTCGGTATCCTTGCGGACCGGCTCCGGGGCAGCAGCCATTCATCTGGGCGGCAGATTGCTCTGCGCGCTCTAGCAGCCAACCCGGGCCGCTCAGGGCGAAACACCCCTACCCTGCCATTGCTGACGGGCGCGCGGCCCCTATTCGGCCTTGCTCCGGGTGGGGTTTGCCATGCGAGCCCTGTTGCCAGTGCCCCGGTGCGCTCTTACCGCACCCTTTCACCCTTGCCTGTGCGCCCCTTTCGGGGAAGCCATCGGCGGTTTGCTCTCTGTGGCACTTTCCCTTGCGCCCCCGAAGGAGCGCCGGCGGGCGTTACCCGCCACCCTTGTTTCGTGGAGCCCGGACTTTCCTCGCGCCCGCTCATTTGCATGGGCGAACACGCGGCTGCCTCAGGCCCCCTGACGCCGCGCATATAGGCGCAGCGTCAGGAATTGGCAAAGGTTCGCGCGATCAATCTTCGCTGCCTGCCAGCAGCACCTTCCAGATCAACGCGCCCAAGGCAGCGCCCGCCAGTGGTGCGACCCAGAACAGCCACAACTGCCCCACCGCTGCCGTCTCAGCATAAAACGCCACCCCGGTCGAACGCGCCGGATTGACCGAGGTGTTGGTCACCGGGATCGAGATCAGGTGGATCAGCGTAAGCGCAAGGCCAATCGCAATCGGGGCAAAGCCCGCTGGCACCTTGGACGACGTCGCGCCAAGGATCACGATCAGGAAGCCTGCGGTCAGCACCACTTCGATCACCAGCGCCGCCTGCATCGAATAGCCGCCGGGCGACAACTCACCATAACCGTTGGAGGCAAAGCCACCGGCATCAAACCCCGGCATCCCGCTGGCAATTACGAACAACACGCCAGCGGCCGTGAACGACCCCAACACCTGCGCCGCCCAGTAAGGCGCCAGTTCGCCCCACGAAAACCGCCCGCCAATCGCAAGGCCAAGCGACACCGCCGGGTTAAAATGACCGCCCGAAATGCCGCCGACCGCATAGGCCATCGTCAGCACCGTCAGCCCGAAAGCCAGAGCCACGCCGGCAAAGCCGATCCCCAGTTCGGGGAAGCCCGCCGCCAGCACCGCTGATCCGCAGCCCCCGAATACCAGCCAGAATGTGCCGACAAACTCGGCCGTCAATTTTCTGATCATCCCACTCTCCCTCTCATCGCCCGCCGGATCCCAATCCCGGCTGAACCTATTGCATACCCTTACCGCCGCTATCGCGTGCGCCCCTGATCGCGGTCTAACAGCAATTGCCACAGGATTGCGGCCAACTCGCCATCCACCACGCCGGTGATATGTTCCGGCCGCCAGCGCCGTTCAAACGCTTCAACCGCCTTGTGCCCATCGGTAATGTCATAACCGAACCGTTCGAGCGCGAGGTAGAATGCACCATCATTGGGAAACGGATCGCCCGCCATCAGGCAGGTCGGGCGCGGCAGGCACAGGTTGTATTGTGCCAGCCGATCCCACGGGAACAGCTCACCCGGATCGAGTTTCCGCATCGGCGCAACGCAGGAATGGCCGACCACATTGGCGCGCGGAATGTCATACTGCTTCACGATCCGCGCCAGCAGCGGGATCAGCGCGTCGATCTGCGCATCGGCGAACGGGCGATAGCCAAGGCCGTGGCCGGGGTGATCCAGCTCGATCCCGATGCTGGCCGAATTGACATCGGGAATGCCCCGCCAGAACGATGCGCCCGCGTGCCACGCACGGCGCTCTTCCGGCACCAGCCGCACAACGCCGCCTTCTTCGGTGATCAGATAATGCGCGCTGACTTTGGCTTCGGGGTCGGTCAGCCGCTCAATCGCCGCGCCCGCTGGCTTCATCTCGGTATAATGCAGCACCACCATCGAAATCGGCAAGGCGCGCTCATCATGGTTGGGTGAGAGGCGTTCTTCGTGAACCAGTTCGTCCTCGCCCGCCATCTGCGTTCCTTATCCGATCATGCCGTCAGGCTCAGGCAGCACCGCACCCAGCACCAGCGCGCCATCGCCCAGCTTGTATTGCAACCCGCCGTCCATCTCCTCGGCCAGCACCGCGATCATATGTGCGGCGGCGGTGCGGCTGGTGATTTCGGCAGGCGCAAGGTCGCCCTGCAACGCGCGGCCGATGGTTTCATCAAACGCGATCCGGTCGCCGCGCGCGCGCGCCACGATTTCCACCGCGCCATCGCGCCGTTCCGCCCCGATATCGAGCGTGCCGCCGCGCACCAGCGCATCCAGCGCAATCTGCGCCAGGTTGAGCAGCACCTTGACCGCCGGTTTGGGCAGGCTCGGTTCGGCAATCGCCCAGTGGATTTCCACCCGCTTGGCATCCGAGGCGAGCGCGTCGATCACGCTTTTGGCCTCGTCAATCGGGATCGCTTCGCCAAATCCGCCCGCCGCGCCGAATGCGAGGCGGAAGAACTTGAGCTTGTCGGTGCTGATCCGCGCCGATTGTTCGAGCAGCTCCATGCAGCGCGCGCGCATTTCCGGGTCTTGTTCATCGGCGAGCAGTTCCAGCCCGTTGGCAAGCGCGCCGACGGGGGACAGCATATCGTGGCACAGGCGCGAACACAGCATCGCGGCAAGATCGGTCTGGGACATCATGCGGCGGTTCTAGCTTTCGATTATGGTAAAGGAAAGAGCGACAAAACCCCCATCCCCATCGCGCCAGAACCGCACCTCATCGCCCGCGATGATCGCCCAGATGCGGCCATCACGCGCGGCCATCGCGCGGTCGGTGGCGGAAGGTTCGGGCGCGCCGATGGGGTGCGAATGGAAATAGCCCAATACCTGCGCCCCGCCCGCCCGCGCGGCCCGGTGCGCGTTGATCAGCGCCTGCGGGTCGATTTCGAAATGGGTGGCGGGTGCAGCGTGGACGTTGGCGGTTTCATGCGCTGAGGTGATCCGCGCGCCCTCCCCCAGCATCAGCCCGCACGCCTCATGCGGATAGGCAGCGGCAGCGGCGGCGCGCATGGTGGTAAGGGCATCCCCAACAACCTCCAAATCCGTTCGCCCTGAGCTTGTCGAAGGGCCGTTCTTGCTTTTGGCGTGACGCGAAACCGCTTCCCAATCACCTCGTATCAGCGCAAGTTTCTTCGCCCGCGACCATCCCTTGATCTGGCTTTCAGCGGACAGCGCCTCATATCGCGTCGGAAAATCCTGCGACCAGACCAATTCAACAGGCAACCTGTCGCTAGTGAATCCCTTGATCAGACCCGACTGGTGTTCGCCAATCCGCCTATCCAGATCATCGGTGTGACCTGTGTAGAACTTGCCGCCGCGGCAATGCAGCATGTAAGCCCAAAACGACATGTAACACAGCTAAGTGAAAGACGGCCCTTCGACAAGCTCAGGGCGAACGGTTAAGGGCGTGGGGTGAGCGAACCTCAGATCATCACCGGCACCATCCTTTCCCCCGCCCGGATCGACAAGGCGTTGGCGGAAGCCACAGGCCTCAGCCGCGCGCGGGTGCAGGGCTTGATTGACGATGGCCGGGTGGAGGTTGCGGGCAAGCTGGCCGTCTCAGCCTCGGCCAAAGTCTCCGCCGATACGCCGTTCCGCATCGAAATCCCGCCCGCCATTGCCGCCGAAGCCGCGCCCGAAGACATCGCGCTGACGGTCGTTTACGAAGACGAACACCTGATCGTGATCGACAAACCAGCAGGCATGGTCGTCCACCCGGCGGCGGGGAATTACACCGGCACGCTGGTCAATGCGCTGCTACACCACTGCCGGGGCCAACTTTCCGGCATCGGCGGTGTCGCACGGCCCGGTATCGTCCACCGGATCGACAAGGACACGTCCGGCCTGCTGGTGGTCGCCAAAAGCGATACCGCGCACGAAGGGCTTGCCGCGCAATTTGCCGCGCATACCGTCCACCGCCGCTATCTCGCGGTGTGCGCCGGTCACCCCTCGCCGTCCGAAGGCACGATCGACGCGCGGGTTGGACGGTCGGACGCTGACCGAAAGAAAATGACGGTGCTGCCCAACAATTCCTCACGCGGGAAATCGGCGGTTACGCATTACAAGCTGATTGAACGGTTCGATCACGCCGCCTTGATCGAATGCCGGCTTGAAACCGGCAGGACCCACCAGGTGCGCGTTCACTTTGCATCAATCGGTCATGCCCTATTGGGAGATCCTGCTTATGCCCGCATCCCAAAGCCGCTGCGTCCCGTATTTGAAGAATTGGGGTTCACCCGGCAGGCGCTGCACGCAGCCGAGCTGGGGTTTGTCCATCCAGTGAACGGTGAAATGCTCCATTTCCGCAGTGATCTGCCCCGCGATATGCAGGAACTGATCGACCAACTGCGATAATCTGATCGATGAAAGTTGCACACAACTGCAAAGAATCAGTCTATATGTAACCCCGTGGCCCAGTTCGCCGGATGCCCATCAGGGGTTCGGCGCAAGCGGTCGACACAAGAAAGGTTAGGCCAATAGTGACCAAGTCCCAAAGTGCACGAAAGAAGCCCACTCCGCTCCCGGCGCTTAACGGTGAGCAGAGTCTGAATCGTTACCTCACCGAAATCCGCAAGTTCCCGGTCTTGACCGCCGAGCAGGAATATATGCTCGCCAAACGGTATCAGGAACACGAAGATCCCGAGGCAGCAGCCCAGCTAGTTTCCAGCCACCTGCGGCTCGTCGCGAAGATCGCGATGGGATACCGCGGCTATGGCCTGCCCGTCGCTGACCTCATTTCCGAAGGCAATGTCGGGTTGATGCAGGGCGTCAAGAAATTCGAACCCGATCGCGGTTTCCGCCTCGCGACCTACGCGATGTGGTGGATCAAAGCCTCGATGCAGGAATTTATCCTGCGGTCGTGGAGCCTTGTCAAAATGGGCACCACCGCAGCGCAGAAGAAACTGTTCTTCAACCTGCGCCGCATGAAAAAGCAGCTCGAAGCCTACGAAGACAGCGATCTTTCGCCTGAGGACGTGACCAAGATCGCCACCGATCTGGGTGTGCCCGAACAGGAAGTCGTCAACATGAACCGCCGGATGATGATGGGCGGCGATGCCTCGCTCAACGTCAGCTTGCGCGGGGACGAAGAAGGCGCGGGCGAATGGCAGGACTGGCTGACCGATGATCGCCCCCTGCAGGACGAAACCGTGGCAGAGGCTGAGGAATCGCAAATGCGCATGGAAATGCTCGCCGAAGCGATGGGTAGCCTGAATGATCGCGAACGCCACATCCTCACCGAACGGCGGTTGACCGATAAGCCGCAGACGCTCGAAGAACTGAGCCAGGCCTACGACGTCAGCCGCGAACGCATCCGCCAGATCGAAGTGCGCGCGTTTGAAAAACTGCAAAAGGCAATGCAGCGGATCGCGGGTGAACGGCTGATGCCAGGGATGGCTTGACCCACTCCAGGTCCGCCTAGACCCCCGCTAGACCCCGCTTAGGTTGCAATAGAAAGGGCGCTGCGAGCGATCGCGGCGCCCTTTTCGTATGATGCGGGAATGTTTCACGTGAAACATTTGCGGAACATCGCCCACCCTGCAAGCAGCGATGCTTCCCCGCCGCGATTGTCTTCGCTAAGGCGGATCGCATGGCCCTCACCCTAGCGCGTATTTTTGCCAAAGCCATTTTGTGGTTTGTTGGCGTCACCTTGTTGCTGGTGGTGGCGTTCAAATGGCTGCCCGTCCCCGTCACCGCGACCATGGTGATGGACGGAAACGGCATCACCAAGGACTGGGAAAGCCTCGACAATATTGATCGCAATCTGGTGTCAGCGGTGATCGCGGCGGAGGATTCGCGGTTCTGTGAACATTTCGGCTTTGACGCCGAAGCGATCGAACAGGCGATCGAGGAACGTCTGGCGGGAGAACGCCAGCGCGGCGGATCGACCATCAGCCAGCAGACCGCGAAAAACGTGTTCCTGTGGCAAGGCGGCGGGTTCTTCCGCAAAGGGCTGGAGGCGTGGTTTACCTTCTGGATCGAAGCGGTGTGGAGCAAGCGGCGGATCATGGAGGTCTATCTCAACGTCGCGGAAACCGGGATCGGCACCTATGGCGCAGAGGCCGGGGCGCAGCGTTATTTCGGCCATTCCGCCGCGCGGCTTTCCGCTGACGAGGCCAGCCGCATGGCCGCTGCCCTGCCCAGCCCCAAGAAACGCAGCGTCAAGAACCCCGGCGGGTGGCTTGCACGCCACGGCAACAATATTGAACGCCGGATCGGCATCGTCAGGCGTGACGGGCTTGATGCTTGCGTCTATAACTGACCGCCAATGCACGTTCATCCCCATCCCGATCATAGCCATGCACTCGGCGGCGCAGCGTCCGAGGGGGCGTCCGATTGTCACGGGCTGCACGACGCGCATGGGCACCACCATAGCCCGGCCAGTTTTGGCCGCGCGTTTGTGATCGGGATCACGCTGAACCTCGCTTTTGTGGTGATCGAGGCGGCGGCGGGGTTCCTCTATGGCTCGATGGCGCTGGTGGCGGATGCCGGGCACAACCTTTCGGATGTGCTGGCATTGGCGCTCGCCTGGGTTGCCAGCATCGCGGCGCGCCAGCCGCCTTCGGGCCGGTTCACCTATGGCTACAAAAGCTCGACCATCCTCGCCGCGCTTGCCAATGCGCTGCTGCTGGCGGTGGCGATCGGGGCAATCCTGTTCGAGACGTTCCACCGCATGATGACCCCGCAGCAGCCCGAAGGCATGGTGATGGTGATCGTCGCCGGGATCGGCGTTGGCATCAACGCCTTTACCGCCATGCTGTTTCTGCGTGGTCAGGACGATCTCAACATCAAAGGCGCCTATCTCCACATGGCCGCCGATGCGCTGGTGTCGCTTGGCGTGGTGGCCGCAGGGGTTGCCATCATTGTCACCGGCCTGTGGTGGATTGATCCGCTGGTCAGCATCGTCATCGTCGCGGTGATCGCGTGGGGCACCTGGGGGCTGGCGCGAGACAGCCTGACGATGGGGCTGCTCGCCGCGCCAGCGCGAATCGACCTGAACGAGGTGAAGCAGCACCTTGCCAGCTTTGACGGGGTGACGGCGGTGCATGATCTGCACGTCTGGCCGATGTCGACCACCGAAACTGCATTGACCGCGCATCTGGTGATGCCGGGCAGGCCTGCATCGGACAGTTTCCTGCACGATATCGCTGCCTCGCTTGAAACGCGGTTCGGGGTCGGCCATTCCACCTTGCAGGTCGAAAGCGGCGAAAATCCATGCGGGCAGGGGTGCTGATGGCCGCAGATCCCCGCCCCGCCAGCGCCGAAGCGCGCCAGGCACTGCGCGACGCCATGGCGCGGCTTGCCAACGGCGATCAGGCAGCGCTGGAAGAAATCTACCGCGCCACGCGGGTGAAGCTGTTCGGCATAACCTTGCGTATCTTGGGCGACCAGAAGGAGGCCGAAGACGCCTTGCAGGACGTCTATATCAATCTGTGGCAGCGGGCTGACCGCTATGACCCGGAACGCGCCAGCCCGATTGCGTGGTTGGCGGCGTTTGCCCGCAATCGCGCGATTGACCGGCTGCGCACTGGCAAGGTGCGCGGCGGGGCGGTGCCGGTGGAAGAGGCCGCACCGTTGCCCGATGAGGCTCCGCTAGCCGATATGCTCATGGTGGATGCCGAACAGGCTGCGCAGATCCACAAGTGCCTTGGCGCGCTGGATGACCGCACGCAGGGCCACATCCGCGCGGCATTTTTCGAAGGCCAGACCTATGCGCAATTGGCCGAGGGGGCCGATGTGCCATTGGGCACGATGAAAAGCTGGATCCGGCGCGGGCTGCAACGCCTGCGCGCCTGTCTCGAAGCGAGTGAGGCGGCATGAGCGGCTCTGACAACACTCCAGACAGCGGCCTGCAGCGCGACGATCCGATGATCGCTGCCGAGTGGGCATTGGGCCTGCTCGAAGGCGAGGAGCTGCTTGCCGCGCGCGGGAAATATGCAACCGATCCCGACTTTGCGTGGCGCAAGGAATGGTGGGACAATTGGTTCGCGCCGCTGACCGATGCGATGCTAGGGGCAGAACCCGGCGCGCATGTGTGGGAGGGTATCGCCGCGCGGATGGCTGCGCTCTCGTCGCAGCAGGCACCTGCGCAGGGTAATGTCATCGCACTCGAAGCCCGCGTGCGGCGCTGGCAATGGGTGGCAGGGTTGACCTCTGCCGCTGCGGCGATCGCGCTGACGCTGCTTGTTTTCGCGCCCGGTAATGCCCCGGTGCAGGCCCCAGGTGATACGCCCGCGCAGATCGCTGCGGCTGCGCCAATGGTGGCCACCGTGCCGATTGGTGAGACCGGGTTGCGGCTCGATGTCACTTACATCCCCGAAAGCGAGCGGATGCTGGTTGCGGCCATCGGGCTTACTGCTGACGGCGTGCATGATCACGAATTGTGGCTGGTGCCTGCGGGCGGCGGCGAGCTCAAATCGCTTGGTGTGGTGGCGCCAGGGCAAGTGCGCAGCATGACCCTTCCGGATGATATTGCGTCGGGCCTGAATGATGGCGCGCGCCTGCTGCTGACGCGCGAGCCGCTGGGCGGCAAGCCTGCCGGCGTGGACGCAGGCCCGGTGGTCGCAGAAGGCGATTTCACCCGCGTCTGACGCCGTTTCGCTTCGTCGCTGACAGGCGGCAATTCATCTCCATTTGCAATTTATGCGCATCTGCGCGCCGCTGACCTGCGTAGCTTGGGGGCAAGCGAAAGGGCTTGCAGACGTGACATTCCCCTTAAAGGAGATCCTTACTGTGACCCCCAAGACCAAATTTACAGCCATCATCGCCGCCGCGCTGGCAGCGACCACCGGCCTTGTCGCCGCGCCTGCGCTGGCCGATCATCACAAGGCCGCAGCGAAGGCTGAAGCCAATATCGTCGAAACCGCAATCAGCACCGGCGCGCACAATACGCTGGTCGCCGCAGTGCAGGCTGCGGGCCTGGTAGAAACCCTCTCCAGCCCCGGCCCGTTCACCGTGTTCGCCCCGACCGACGCCGCCTTTGCCAAGCTGCCTGCCGGAACGGTTGAAACGCTGGTGAAGCCTGAAAACAAGGGCACCTTGACCGGCATCCTCACCTACCACGCGGTGGCGGGCAAGGTGACTGCGGGTGATCTGATCGGCCTCATCAACGCGAACGGCGGCTCCGCCACCATCACCACTGTCGCAGGCGGCACGCTGACGGCGCAATTGGTGGATGGCAAGGTCGTGATTACCGATGGCGCGGGCGGCAAGACCACGGTCACGACTGCCGACGTCATGACATCAAACGGCGTGATCCACGTTACCGACGGGGTGTTCCTGCCCGCATAATCGGACGAAATAGCGCTGCCCCAAATCCCCCATCCCCTCCCCACCGGGACGGCGCTGCAACCGACCCCGTTCGGCCTTTCCTCCAAGGCTGAACGGGGTTTTTGTTTAGAGCGATGAAATTGCTTTGGATTGCTGGGTTGCAAAGACCATCCACGGTCGCACAATAACCGCAAGGCCGAATGGCCGCCTGAGCTTATGCGAGGAAAGCACGGTGCGCGGAAGCGAGCGCCGGGCATCTAAGGGCGAACAAATTACGCCGCTTCTTCCTTCTTCTCTTCCCCGCCGATCACCCGGATCGGGTCTTTCTTGCCTTCGACCACGTCCTTGTCGATCACGATTTCGGTGACGCCGTCCATGTCCGGCAGGTCGAACATCGTATCGAGCAGCAAGCCTTCGACAATCGAACGCAGGCCGCGCGCGCCGGTTTTGCGCAGGATCGCGCGTTCGGCAATCGCCCGCAGCGCATCGTCGGTAAAGGTCAGTTCCACGTCTTCCAGTTCGAACAGCTTGCGGTACTGCTTGACCAGCGCATTCTTCGGCTCGTTCAGGATCGTCACCAGCGCATCGACATCAAGATCGTGCAGCGTGGCGATCACCGGCAGGCGGCCGACGAATTCAGGGATCAGGCCGAACTTGAGCAGATCTTCCGGCTCGCTCTTTTCGAGCAGTTCGCCCACGCGGCGCTTGTCCGGATCGGCAACGTGCGCGCCAAACCCGATCGAACGCTTTTGCAGGCGGTCAGCGATGATCTTGTCCAGCCCCGCAAACGCCCCGCCGCAGATAAACAGGATGTTGGTGGTGTCGACCTGCAGGAATTCCTGCTGAGGATGCTTGCGCCCGCCCTGCGGCGGCACGCTGGCGGTGGTGCCTTCCATCAGCTTGAGCAGCGCCTGCTGCACGCCCTCACCTGAAACATCGCGGGTGATCGAAGGGTTTTCCGCCTTGCGGGTGATCTTGTCGATCTCGTCGATATAGACGATCCCGTGCTGCGCTTTTTCGACGTTATAATCGGATGCTTGCAGCAGCTTGAGGATGATATTCTCGACATCTTCGCCCACGTAACCCGCTTCTGTCAGCGTGGTGGCATCGGCCATGGTGAAGGGCACATCGAAGGTGCGCGCCAGAGTCTGCGCCAGCAGCGTCTTGCCAGAACCGGTGGGGCCAACCAGCAGGATGTTTGACTTGGCGAGTTCAACATCGCCCGCTTTGCCTGAATGTTTCAGCCGCTTGTAATGGTTGTGCACCGCAACCGCGAGCACGCGCTTGGCCCGATCCTGCCCGATGACGTAATCATTGAGCGTGGTGAAAATATCCATCGGCGTGGGGATTTCGCCGTCTTTCTTGCCAGCAATCCCCGCCTTGGTTTCTTCGCGGATGATGTCGTTGCACAGCTCTACGCATTCATCGCAGATGAACACGGTGGGGCCAGCGATCAGCTTGCGCACCTCGTGCTGCGACTTCCCGCAGAAGCTGCAATAGAGGGTACTTTTGCTGTCAGATCCGCTCAATTTGGTCATTCCTGTATCCTCAAATCCGCCGCACGGCGCGCCGTCGCGCGCGCGGCAGATTCGTCAAATGTATCTCTCGCACCAAATGAATCAACACATGACGCAAGAATTCGTGTTGTTCCCATAGCGCAGGCGGGCGCAAAGCGGCGGAAAAAATGCGCCCCCGCCGCGCCTGTCCCACCTCGGTGCAGGTGAACTATGCGCCCTTACTCTGGCGCGCCGCCCGAACCTTCTTCGCCGCCGTTTTCCTCGGTTTCGGGCCGGGTTTCGAACACCTTGTCAACCAAGCCGAACGCCTTGGCTTCCTCGGCTTCGAGGAAGGTGTCACGGTCCATCGCCTTTTCGATTTCTTCTAAGCTGCGGCCAGTGAACTTCACGTAAAGATCGTTCATGCGCGAGCGGATGCGCAGGATTTCGCGTGCCTGAATCTCGATATCCGATGCCATCCCGCGCGCTCCGCCCGAAGGCTGGTGAATCATGATCCGCGCGTTGGGCAGCGCAATCCGCATCCCCGGCTCACCCGCAGCAAGCAGGAAACTGCCCATGCTGGCAGCCTGGCCCATGCAAACGGTCGACACGCGCGACTTGATGTATTGCATGGTGTCGTAAATCTGCAGGCCAGCCGTCACCACGCCGCCGGGCGAGTTGATATACATGCTGATCGGCTTTGACGGGTTTTCGCTTTCGAGGAACAACAGCTGTGCGGTGACGAGCGAGGCCATGCCGTCTTCGATCTGCCCGGTAACGAACACGATACGTTCGCGCAGCAGGCGGCTGAAAATGTCGAAGCTGCGTTCGCCCCGGCTGGTCTGTTCGACCACCACCGGCACCAGCGCGCCGGTATAGGGATCGCGCGTGAACTGGCCCTGGGAGCCATAGGTTTCGCCGGAATTGCCGAACAGATCGATCATGAGAGGTGCGTGTCCTTCGTAAGTGTCGATAAGGCTATGTCGGAGGCAGGGGGGCAATTTCAAGTGCGTTTACCATGCCGCCTGTGAATTGCCGGGGCTAGCAAAGCGTTTTCCCTCTTGTCGCGGCGCGCAGACGTGGCAAACTCTCGCCCTATGACCAACCTCACCCTCGCCCGTTCGGGCCTCGCCCTGTTGCTCGCCACCACCGCAACCTCTGCCTTTGCCGATCCGGGTCAGGATGCCGCCGCGCAGGCCGAGGCTGAGATTGCCCGGATCGCAGCGTTCGATGATGCCGGGCCGATGCTGAATACGGTGATCGTCTACAACCCCGAAGCACCCGATCTCGCCAAAGCCGCCGCCGAAGCAGGGACGCCGCTGGCTGGGCGTACCGTGTTGATCAAGGACAATATCGAAACGCGCGAATTCGCCACCACCGCAGGGTCACTGGCGCTGAAAGACAACATGACCGGCCGTGATGCGCCGCTGATCGCCAATCTGCGCCGCGCGGGCGGCGTGGTGCTGGGCAAGGCCAACCTTTCCGAATGGGCCAATATCCGTTCGGACAATTCCACCAGCGGGTGGAGCGCAATTGGCGGGCTCACGCGCAATCCCTATGCCATCGACCGCAATACCTGCGGTTCGTCGGCTGGCAGCGGGGCGGCGGTTGCGGCGGGGTTTGCGTGGGGGGCGATTGGCACGGAGACCAACGGATCGGTCACTTGTCCGGCATCGATCAACGGCGTCGTCGGGCTCAAACCGAGCGTCGGGATCGTCAGCCGCACCCACATTGTGCCGATTTCCAGCACGCAGGACACCGCCGGGCCGATGACCCGCACCGTCCATGATGCGGCGCGGCTGCTGAACGCCATCGCAGGCGAAGACCCCGCCGACCCGGTCACGCTGGAGGCGAGGCGGGTGGCCGATTACACAGCGGGCCTCGATACGTTTTCGCTGCAAGGCGTGCGGATCGGGGTGATGCGCGATTCTGTCGGCAACCGCGCTAATCTGGCCGCGGTGTTCGACATCGCACTCGCCGATCTGGAACGCGCGGGCGCGGTGCTGGTGAACATCAGCTTTGAACCGAACCGCCAGATGTTTGGTGACAGCTTCACCGTAATGATGTTCGAACTGCGCGAGGAAATGGGCAAATATCTCGCCTCAATCCCCGCGTTCAAGGATGGCGCAACCCCGCGCAGCCTCGCCGATTTGATCGCATTCAACACCGCGCACGCCGATACGGAAATGCGCTGGTTCGGGCAGGAATTGTTCGAACTGGCGGAATCGACCACTGACCGCGCAGCCTACGAAACTGCGCGCGCCAATGCGCTCAGGATCGCCGGGCCCGAAACGCTCGATAAGCTGATGGCGGATAATGACGTGCAATTCCTCGTCGTCCCCACACGCGGACCTGCCTGGGTGAGCGATCTGGTCAATGGCGACAATTTCAACGGTTCGATCGGTTTCGGCAGCCCCTCGGCGATTGCGGGCTATCCGCATCTCACCGTGCCGATGGGCGCGATTGAGGGCCTGCCGGTGGGCCTCAGCATCCTTGGTGCCAAGTGGGAGGATCACGCGGTGTTGAAAGCGGGCGCGGCCTACGAAAAAGCGCGGACAGCAAAACTGCCCGCGCCTTCGTTCAAGCGGTGGGAACCGATCCAGCCTTGATGTGAGTCCTCGCGCAGGCGGGGATCTTATGCGGTCAAGGAGAGTGCCGAAGGGGGCCCCCGCCTGCGCGGGGGCTCACGGTTCCGCTTACTTTTTAGCAGGGGCTTTCTTAGCCGGGGCCGTCTTTGCAGGAGCCTTCTTTGCCGCAGGCTTCTTGGCTTCGGGTTCGGAATCCGCAGGCTTTGCGGCTGCCTTTTTGGCAGGGGCCTTCTTGGTGGCAGGCTTTTCCTCAGCGGGAGCGTCTGCCGTGGCTTCAGCTTTTTTCGCCGGAGCCTTCTTCTTGGCCGGGGCTTTTTTCGGCGCGGGTGCGGGCGCGGTTTCTTCCGCTTCGATCGCAGCCTGAAGCTCCTCAACGGTTACTTCGCGTTCCGTAACATCGGCCTTGTCGAACAGGAAATCGACCACCTTGTCTTCGTACAAGGGCGCACGCAGCTGGGCGGCGGCCATCGGCTCGGACTGGATGTACTGGATGAACCGTTCACGATCCTCGGCGCGATATTGCGCAGCCGCCTGCTGAACCAGCATCCCCATTTCTTGGCTAGTCACTTCAACGCCGTTCGCCTGGCCGATTTCGGACAGCAGCAGGCCCAGACGCACGCGGCGTTCCGCAATCGCCTTGTATTCGTCCTTCTCGTCCTCGATTTGCTTGAGCGCCGCAACGGCATCCTCATCATTGGCTGCTTCTTGCTGCAACTGCGCCCAGATCTGCGCGAATTCAGCCTCAACCATCGTGGCGGGGACTTCAAAGCTGTGCCCGGCAGCCAACTGATCGAGCAGCGCGCGCTTCATCTGGGTGCGGGTCAGGCCAGCGGTCTGCTGTTCCAGCTGCGCCTTCATGATTTCCTTCAGCTTCTCAAGGCTATCCAGCCCGAGGTTCTTGGCGAAATCTTCGTCAACCTGGGTTTCGGTTTCGACTTTCACCGCTTTAACGGTGATGTCGAAGGTCGCTTCCTTGCCTGCCAGATGTTCGGCCTGATATTCAGCCGGGAAGGTAACAGTGATGGTCTTTTCTTGCCCTGCCTTCACGCCCACCAGCTGGTCTTCAAAGCCGGGGATGAAGGTGCCCGAACCCAGCACCAGCGCCGCGTCTTCGGCCTTGCCGCCGTCAAATTCGACGCCGTTCAGCTTGCCGACGAAATCGATGATCAGTTGGTCGCCGTCCGCCGCCTTCTTGGTCTTGGCCGCGTCCTTGTAGCTTTTGTTCTGGCCCGCGATACCCGCCAGCGCTTCGTCAATCTGCGCGTCGGTTACCGGCACCACCAGCTTTTCCAGCTTGAGGCCATCGGTGCTTGGCGCATCAATGGTCGGCAACACTTCGAGGCTGACGCTGATTTGCGCGTCCTTGCCTTCCGCATAATCTTCATTGAGGCCGATTTCGGGCTGCATCGCGGGACGCAGCGCTTCATCGCGCAGCAGTTGATCGACCGATTCGCGGATCGTGTCGTTCACCACCTGCCCATGCAGGGCCTCGCCATGCATTTTCTTGACGAGATTGGCGGGCACCTTGCCCGGGCGGAAGCCGGGCATCCGCACTTGCGGAGCCACCTTCTTGATCTCGGCGTCGATCTTCGCGGTGAGATCGGCGGCGGGGATCGTGATGAGATAGGCGCGCTTGAGCCCTTCGTTGACGGTCTGCTTGGTCTGCATGGTGACTGGTCTGAAGCCTTCTTGCCAAAAATTTTCGTGAGTGCGGCCCCATCCGTGACGAATGCGGTTCGGGGCGAATTTGGTGCGGGCGAAGGGACTCGAACCCCCACATCTTGCGATACCAGAACCTAAATCTGGCGCGTCTACCAATTTCGCCACGCCCGCATGCCCGAACGAAGCCGCGCGGGGAAACCGGCTAAGGCACCCCGCGCGTATTAGCGAGCGCCTCTATCCCGCTCCGCGCAAAAGGGCAAGCGCAACACGCTTGAAGGCTTGCTGATTGCCGATTAAGGGCGGGCGCATGAACGATGAAACCCCCAAGCCCGCACCCGAAACCACCCCCGCCGCCGCAGGCGCGGATGTGCCGCCCGATCACCTTTCGGTGAATCCGCGAAGCCCATTCTTCGATTCCGAAAAGCTGCAACGCGGCGTCGGCATCCGGTTCAAAGACCGCGTGCGCACCGATATCGAGGAATATTCGGTGTCCGAAGGCTGGGTGCGGGTGCAGGCGGGCAAGAGCCTCGATCGCAAGGGCCAGCCGCTGACGATCAAGCTGACCGGCCCGGTCGAAGCGTGGTACGAAGATTTGGGCGAAAACCCACCCGTCGTCCGCAAGGGTTAAGGCATCGGCAGGGCTGCGCCCGCACCGCTTGCAAACCAGCGCATTTGCGCCCACTTGGCGGCGATCATGTCCTCGCCCCAAAAACCTACTGTCGTCATTATCGGCCGCCCCAATGTCGGCAAGTCCACGCTGTTCAACCGGCTGGTGGGCAAGAAACTCGCGCTGGTCGATGATCAGCCGGGGGTGACGCGTGATCGGCGGATGGGCGATGCGGATATTGCCGGCCTGCAGTTCACCGTGGTCGATACTGCCGGATGGGAGGATGACGACATCCACACTCTTCCCGGCCGGATGCGGGTGCAGACCGAGGCCAGCCTTGATGGCGCGGACGCGGCGTTGTTCGTGATCGACGCGCGCGCTGGTCTCACGCCGTTGGACGAGGAAATTGGGCGCTACCTGCGTGAACAGGAAGTGCCGGTGGTGGTGGTGGCCAACAAGGCCGAAGGTTCGGCGGGCGAACACGGCGTGCTCGAATCCTATGCGCTCGGCCTTGGCGATCCGGTGCCGCTGTCGGCTGAACATGGCGAAGGCATTGCCGATCTGTTCGGCGGGCTGTTTCCGATCATCGGTAACAAGGCTGATCTTTACGAAGAAGCGAAAGAGATCGAAGACGCCTATGCTGCTGCGATGGACGAGGATGATCGCCCCTCCGGGCCGCTCAAACTCGCCATTGTCGGGCGGCCCAATGCGGGCAAATCCACGCTGATCAACCGCCTGCTGGGCGAAGACCGGTTGCTGACCGGGCCTGAGGCCGGGATCACCCGCGATTCGATTGCGGTCGACTGGCAATGGACCGATCCCAAGACCGGCGAACTGCGTGACATCCGCCTGATCGACACAGCCGGGATGCGCAAGAAGCGCAATGTCACCGAAAAGCTGGAAAAACTCTCGGTCGCTGATGCCCGCCGCGCGGTTGATTTTGCGGAAGTTGTGGTGCTGTTGCTCGATGCCACGCAGGGGCTGGAGCATCAGGACTTGAAGATCGCCAGCCTCGTGCTCGAAGAAGGCCGCGCGCTGATGATCGCGATCAACAAGTGGGACGTTGCGGAAGGTGCCAGCAGCCTGTTCAACGGCATCCGCGGCGCATTGGATGATGGGCTGGCGCAGGTGCGCGGGCTTCCGCTGTTCGCGGTCAGCGCCAAGACCGGCAAGGGGCTGGATCAGATGCTATCCGGCGCGTTCGAGCTGCGCGATAGCTGGTCGAAACGGGTATCCACCGCCGCGCTCAACCGCTGGTTCGACGATGCGCTGGAGGCCAACCCCCCGCCCGCACCGGGTGGCAAGCGGATCAAGCTGCGCTATATCACACAGGCCGGCACGCGCCCGCCGCGCTTTGTCATCTTCGGCTCGCGGCTGGATATGCTGCCCACCAGTTACGAACGCTACCTCGTCAACGGCATCCGCGCGAAGCTCGGCTTTGATGCGGTGCCGGTGCGGGTGACCTTGAAAAGCAACAAGAACCCCTACGCCAAGGACGGCTGATGATGTTCGACCTGTTTGCCGTGACCGCTGATGTGCGCGTGCCGTTTGCGCTGGAGATATTCGAACGCACCGCCTCCACCCCGCGCGTTCAGCAAGTGGTGCAGTTGAGCCTCGCGCCTGCATTCCTGCTATCCGGCATCGGCGCGGTGATGAATGTCATCATGAGCCGGATGATCTGGATCGCCCAGCGGATCGAACGGATCGAGGACAAGCTGGAGGAGCAGCGCACCCCCAGGCAGGCGCGCGAGCACGGGTGGCTGATGCGGCGACGTAAGCTGGCGCAGGGCGCGATTTTGTTCTCGACCGCAGCGGCGGTGATGATCAGCCTGGTGATCGGGCTGTTGTTCATCTCAGCCTATATCACATCGCAGATCGGCACGCTGATTGCCGGTCTATGGGTGCTGACGATGGTGCTGCTGGTGACGGGGCTTGCGTTTTTCCTGCTGGAAACGCGGCTGGCGGCCATCGGCGCACAGGCGCCGAAGGATTAGCAGGCTGAGACGCAAAGGGGCAAAGCCGCGTTGGCTCTGCCCCCCTTTTCGGCGCTTTCAGCCTTCGCCCGCTGGTTTGCTTTGCAATTGCACGTAGTTTTCCAGCCCCATGCGTTTGATCATGTCAAACTGGGTTTCGAGGAAATCGACATGCTCTTCCTCGTTGTCGAGGATGTGGGCGAACAGATCGCGGCTGACATAGTCACGCACGCTTTCGCTATGCGCAATCGCTTCACGCAGTAGCGGGATCGCTTCGTTTTCAAGCGCGAGGTCGGCCTTGAGCACTTCCTCGACATTCTCGCCCACCTTCAATTTGTGGATCGCCTGAAAATTCGGCAGCGCATCAAGGAACAGGATGCGTGCCGCAAGCTTGTCGGCGTGCTCCATTTCCTCGATCGATTCCTTGCGTTCATAAGCGGCGAGCCGGGTCACGCCCCAATCGTCGAGCACACGGTAATGCAGCCAATACTGGTTGATCGCGGTCAGCTCATTGGTGAGCGCCTGATTGAGATAGTCGATGACTTTGGGGTCGCCCTTCATGGCGGTTACTCCTTGCGATAGATCAATGCGCCTCGTCGGCGTTGCATTAACAATAGACGTTGCAAGGGTGTGTCCGCAAGGGGCGGGCCGATACTTTTTGTTATGAATCAAAAGTTTGCGAGGTATTCGCAATCACAAATAGCGCGCACTATCCTGCGATCATCTCGCAAGACGCAGCAGCGCGTTCAGCGTCGATGATTTGTTGCGCTTCCTCAAGGCATTGCCCGCAATTGGGGCGTTTGCCGAGGCTCGCGTAAGTCGCTTCAGCATCGCCCTTGCAACACAGCGCGGCCCTGCGCAGGTCAGTTTCGCGAATTGCATTGCAGATGCAGATATACATGGCCGCCGAATCACTCCTGCGAAGCGTTTGCAGAAGCGAATGTATGCGAATTATTCTCAATAACAAGACGTTTTTGAAGTCATTGATTTCCGCACCGCCACCGCGATGCGATATCCTCGCTCATTTTCGCAGAGGAAAAACGGTGCGATAGGTCAGGCTGCGCCATAACCATTCGAGCGGGCCGTAACGGAAGCAGTCAAGCCACGGCTTCGACCATGCCAGCATCACCGCCCAGGCCAGCACCACCACGAAATACAACTGCGGGCGACTCAATTCGCCGAATAGCCCCAGCGCCCAGCCGTGGAACACCAGCATCATCAGGATCGAGGTGCCGAGGTAATTGGTAAACGCCGCCCGCCCCGCCGCGCGAATGCGCTCACCCAGCCAGCCTGTCGCTGACGGTGCATAGGCCACCAGCAATGCCGCCAGCCCCAGCACCATCCATAGGCGCGGCAATGGGCTCCATCCGATATAGGCGGCGAGCGTTCCATAGAACGTAAAGCCCCCCGCCTGCACCGCCAAACCAATCGCCAGATGCGCCAACCCACCCGCAATCACGCCGATCCAGCCCCACCGCAGCAGCTTGGCGCGGCCAATCGCTCCGTTGAAAAAGCCTAGCCGATACAACGCCACCCCGATCAGCATCAGTGGCAATGTCTCTAAACCGAACAGCATCGCATTGTTCAGCGGTTCGCTCCATTGCTCGGTCAGGCGGTGCATCACCAGCGTGCCGTAATCGCCGGCGGCAATGGCGGCGTTGGGCACATCGCCGCGGGCCAGCGTTTCATCAATACCAGCGATCATCCCGGCGCGCGCTTCCGCCAGTTCGGGGCTGATTTCGCCGAACGACGTATCGGCGATCGCCCAGAACGTGGTGAACATCGCGGCGTAGATCAGCACGCCCAGCATATATCCTGCCAGCCCGACCCACAGCTGCGTCTTGATGCTCCACTTGAGGCAAGCGAGCGCAACAAAGCCGAACAATGCGTAATAAAACAGGATGTCGCCCGGCCAGATGAAGAAGAAATGCACCATCCCGAACACCATCAGGATTGCCAGCCGCCACGCCTGCAACCCGCGCGTGCCGCCGCGTGCCCAGGCTTTCTCCATGAACAGATAAATCCCCGCGCCGAACAGCAGGGTGAACAATCCGCGCATCTTGCCATCAATGGCCACGAACTGCGCGATCCACATCCAACCGTTCGGATCACCCGGATCGGTCAGGAACGCGGAAGGATACATGTAAGCTTCAAACGGTTGACCAAAGGCAATGATATTCGCAGCCAGAATGCCCATCACCGCCAATCCGCGAATGAAATCAAGCGTGTCTATCCGCTCTCCGGCGGCGACCGGTGCGATGGCATTAGCCCCATCGGGGTGAATGCCCGCTGCTTCGCCCCTGCCCAAAGTCTCGTCCACGGCCAACCCTCCACCAGTCCAGACGGACAGTCTTAGCAAACCGCAGGGGTTTGGAAAGTGCGCGGGTTAGCGTTGCCCGGCGACCAGACAGGCCTGACCGTCGCGCTTGAGCGCGGCGCAGGCGCGGCTAGCCTCGGCCTGACTGGCAAAACCGGTCGCAAGCAGGCGGGTGACTTTGCCGCTAGGCACCAGCGTCTTCTTGGTGCCGGCCAGCGCCGCATTGCCCGAAAGCTGGTTCCACATACGATCGGCATTGGCCGCAACCCCGAAAGCACCCAGCTGGATGCGCCATGTCCCCTGCTTGGGCGCAGCAACAGGTTGCGGGCGCGCAGCGGGCTTGGGCGCAGGTGCAGCGACAGCAACCGGGGCGGCCGCTGCCATCGTTGTTCTGGGTGCAGATCGCGCAGCGGGCTGGTTTGCAGCCGCAATCACCGGCGGGCGCATTGTGAGTTCAGCCGCAGCAAGTTCAGCCGCGCGCTGCGTCCTTGCGCCAGCCTCCAGATCGCGCGCAAGCGATTGCGCCTGACTGCGCTGGGCGGCTGGCACATATTGATCCATCTGCGCCAGCGCATCGCGCGCCTGCGGCAGGCCCGCACTATTCGCCAGCGTCATCAAGGCATAGGCGCGCACCCAGTCGAGCGGGGCGTAATCCGCATTGAAATGCGACAGGCCAAGCACATATTGCGCGCGCGGATCGCCGCGATCGGATGCGGCGCGGATCATCGGCATGGCCTTTTCCTGCTCGCCTTCCTGAAACAACATCAGCCCGTAATTGTCGGCAGCCTTGATATGGCCAAGCCGGGCTGCCTCTTCATAGAGCTGGCGCGCGCGGGCATTATCAGCCTCGACCCCGCGCCCAAGGCGATAGGCCTGCGCCAGGTTGAACAGCGCATCGGCATCGCCAACCGCCGCGGGGCCCTGCCATTCAGCAACCGCACGGGTAAAGTCGCCCGCCGTCCAAGCGTCGACCCCTGCTTTGACATCCGCCAACGCCGGGCCAGCGAACAGCGCCAATGCGGCGATGCTCAACCCCGTGCGGGCAGATAGTCCTGCAATACTCTGTGCGACCTTCGATTTCATCATCCGTGCTCTTGTATCCGCGTTCTGAGATGCTGCATGCGATGCGGCATGATCGGTGGCTCTACTCATAATCCAAACATGGTTAGCAAACCGTTGCAGGGCGTTGAGGCCTTGCCCGGACACGATGGAATTGTGCCACGCCAACCAATTGGATTGCACGCAAGCGTCCCATCTTAACCCAAAATTAGGGGTATCCTGCGATCCCGTGGTCATCCAGCCGCTGTCAGGTTCCGCAATAGGGCGGCCCGCAGCGGATCAACCCAGGGGGACCCAAGCGTTGCGTGTACTCGCTTTGGCATCGCAGAAAGGCGGATCGGGCAAGACCACCCTGTCCGGACATCTCGCCGTCCAGGCCCAGCGCGCAGGCGCTGGCCCGGTCGTGCTGATCGACATCGACCCGCAAGGATCGCTCGCCGATTGGTGGAACGAGCGGGAGGCGGAATATCCCGCCTTCGCGCAAACCACCGTATCGCGGCTGGCCAATGATTTGCAGGTGCTGCGTCAGCAGGGCTTCAAACTGGCGGTAATCGATACACCTCCAGCCATCACGATGGCGATCCAGTCGGTTATCGGTGTGGCGGAATTGATCGTCGTGCCGACTCGTCCCTCGCCGCACGATTTGCGCGCTGTTGGGGCAACGGTTGATCTGTGCGAACGCGCGGGCAAGCCGCTGGTGTTTGTCGTCAATGGCGCGACCCCCAAGGCCAAAATCACTTCGGAAGCTGCGGTCGCGCTGTCACAGCACGGTACTGTGGCGCCGATCACGCTCCACCACCGCACCGATTTCGCCGCCTCGATGATCGACGGGCGCACGGTGATGGAAGTCGATCCCGAAAGCCGCAGCGCCGCCGAGATCACGGCTTTGTGGCGCTACATTGCCGATCGGCTTGAAAAGAATTTCCGTCGCACCGTGTTTGCTCCGGCCCCCAATGGCCAGGCGCAGCAGATGGGCGGCGTGCCGCGTCCCGCTGGTGGTTTCGGCCGCCGGGTAGCGCAGTAAGCGAAGGGGGCCAAGGCTATGTCCGAACCCGGTTTCGCCTCGCTCAGCCCGACCTTGCTCGCCCGCAAGGGTGGCGCAAAGCCAGCCATGCGCCCGCAGCTTGCGCCGCTGACGCAAGACGGTTCAGCGCTCGCCGCGCTGCCCGACGACCAGCTCGAAGACCTCGGCTGGAACGACATGGGCGGGCACGAGGGCGACGGCGGCGCTGACATCGTGCCGATCAACGCCGACATTTCAGCCAATGGTGTCACACACACTCCCGGCCCGATCATACGTCGCCATCAGCGCCGACTCGAAGAACGGGTGCTCGCGGATGCCGCCATGACCGGCCCGGACGACAGCAACCCTGACTGCGACAACGAGGATGACGGTTACGAACCCGACCTCACTTGGGCAGCGCCAGTTGCCGTGCTTGCAGCCGCAACATCGAAACCACGCACTCCTGCGGCTCAATCAGGTCGCCGCGCTGCTTTCACCCTGCGGCTTGATGCAGAACGCCACCTGAAACTGCGTCTTGCGGCGACCATGCAGGGTGTCAGCGCGCAAGTGCTGGTGACCGAAGCGCTCGATAGATTGCTTGCCGAAGTCGATGAACTTGATGTGATCGCCAAACACCTCAAACGCCACTGACCGCGCACCAACCACGCACCCATGCAACCACACCATGAACCAGCAGAATAAAACGGGGAATTGACAATGGACCGCAGCATCAGACAAGCACCGCGTATCGCGCTTGCCGTCTCGACCGCGCTCGCAGGGTTGGCACTGGCGGGGTGCGCCACCTCGGCCGCGCCCAAGGCCGACATGTCGTTCGCCAGCGCGCAAACCGCGCTGTCCAAGGGCAAAGTCGACAAGGCCATTGTCCACGCCGAAGCTGCTGTGCTGGCCGAGCCGCGCAACCCCGGTTACCGCGCATTGCTGGGTGCCGCCTATCTCGAATCCGGCCGTTTCCAATCAGCCGCGACCAGCTTTGGCGATGCACTTGATCTCGGCGATGAAAACCCGCGCACCGTGCTAAGCTTCGCGCTCGCCAAGATTGCGCTGGGCGAAAGCCGTTCGGCATCGGCAGTGCTGGATGAATATGCCAACCTGATCGATCCGGCAGACCTCGGCCTCGCGCTTGCACTGGCTGGTGAGCCGGAGCGAGGCGTGCATGTATTGGTCAACGCCGTGCGCGCCAGCGACCAAGTCTCGCCCAAGCTGCGCCAGAACCTTGCCTATACCTATGCGCTTGCCGGTAACTGGCGCGCAGCGCGGGTCATGGCGGCAGAAGATGTTCCGGCTGACCAGCTCGACCAGCGCCTCACCCAATGGGCCGCAATGTCCGCGCCCGAACAGTTCCGGCAACGCGTTGCCAGCCTGCTGGATGTGACCCCGCAGATGGATGCAGGCCAGCCGCAGCGCCTTGCGCTCGCCAATTTTCCGAGCGACGCCATGATGTTTGCCGAGGCCGCTACGCAAGCGCCGGCGGAAATGGCGGCCGAAGCCCCCACCCCCGCCCTCGCTGCAGAACCGACCCCGGTTGCCACCTTTGCGCAAGCCTTTGAAAGTGCACCTGTCGCTCGGCCCGCAACGCGCATCAGCTATGTTTCGAACCCGGTGGTGCAGCAATTGCCCGCCCGCGCCGAACGCGCAGCCCCGCGCGCTGCCCCCCGCATGGCCGCCGCATCGTCGCAGCGCCGCATGGCCGCGACTGCCTCCCCCGCCCCCGCCCCCGCGCCAGTCGCCAGCGACAAGAGCGCAGCCTCGCATCTCGTGCAGCTTGGTTCCTACAGCAGCAAGGTTGAGGCTGAGCGTGGCTGGACTGTGCTCAAGGCCAAGTTCCCCGAATTGAAGGACCACAATCTCGTCATCACCGAAGCGGTGGTGAACGGGCGCAATTTCTGGCGCGTCGCTGCAGAAGGCTTTGGCCCGAAGAGCGCGCAAAGCCTGTGTTCATCGGTCAAATCGGCCGGGCGCGGCTGCTTTGCCTATGCCGCATCAAGCCCGCCTGCAGGCGCGGTAAAGCGCGACGTGCGGATGGCATCGCGCGCACGTTAATTCCAGCGCGCTAAGATGCTGCTGCATCACGCGCTGGAGATGCTCAAACGCCGCACGGGCTTAACCAAAGTCCGATGAGGCGGGGCTCATCGCACTTTGGTATAAAGCGGTCCCTGGAAACAGTCAGCGAAACTCCTCCCGGAAGACTCCGCGCTTTCCGGGAGTTTTCTTATGCGCTCACGGAAACGCCGCCCTTCCACAGGCGCAGCACCCGGCCTTGTGCCCCCTGCCGGTCAAACGGGGTGTTATCGGCTGTGGCCTCCATCTTGCGGCGGTCGATGATCCACGGCGCTTCGGGATCGATCAGCGCAAGGTCAGCCTCCAGCCCCGCCGCCAGTTCGCCCGCCGAAACGCCCAGCAACCGCGCGGGATTGCGGGCGAGGAGATCAAACGCGCGGGCCATGTCGATCAACCCGTCGCGCACCAGCGTCAGCGTTAACGGCAGCAGCGTTTCGGCCCCGGCCATGCCCGGCGCTGCATCGGCGAATGGCAGACGCTTATCTTCGGCCCCGCGCGGATCGTGGCCGCTGGCGATTACATCAACGACGCCGTCCGCAATCGCACTCAACGCCGCCTGCCGGTCTGCCTCGCTGCGCAAAGGCGGCGACAGGCGGGTGAAGGTGCGGAAATCGGCAGTTGCAAGATCGGACAGCATGAAGTGCGCGGGCGTGATCCCGCAGGTCACAGCGAGGCCTTGCGCCTTGGCCGCTTTGACCAGCGCAAAGCCCCGCGCGGTCGTCACCTGCCTGATATGCAGCCGCGCCCCTGCGAGTTCAGCCAGCGCAATATCGCGCGCGATCGCCAGTCCTTCGGCTTCGGCAGGCGCAGCGGGCAGGCCCAGCCGCGTGGCAATTTCGCCAGCGGTTGCCGCCGCTGCTCTGGTCAGCCCGCCGTCCTCGGCATGGGTGACCACCACCAGATCCAGCATCGCGGCATATTGCAGCAGCCGCAGCATCACACCTGAATCCGCGATCCAGCCCCGCCCGGTGGCAATCCCGCGCGCGCCCGCATCCTGCATCAGCGCGATTTCCGCGAGCTCGCGTCCCTCAAGACCGCGCGTCGCCGCAGCCAGCGGGTGCACCCACAAATCAGGCTTGCCGCTTTTGGCGATGAAATTGACCCGGCTCGGCAGATCGAGCGGCGGGGATTGATCGGGCATCAAGGCTGCGCGGGTGATCCCGCCGAAATGAAACGCGGGCTTGTCGACCGCGAACACGCCCAGATCGACCAGACCGGGGGTGACAAGCCGCCCGCGCGCATCGATCACCTCGTCGCTGTCCTGCGCGGCGACATCCGCACCAACCGCCACGATCACGCCATCAGCGCAGCGGATCGCGCCGTGCACCAACCCGCCCGGTGTCACCAGCTGTGCGTTGGTGATCGTGAAAGGCCGCGCCTGCTTCATGCCCTCCAGCCCTCCAGCCCGCGCGCTTCCCGCGTGAGGATGTCGAGGCACGCCATGCGGATCGCGACGCCCATCTCCACCTGTCGGGTAATCAGTGACCGCCCTGCCATGTCGGCGACTTCGCTATCGATCTCCACCCCGCGGTTCATCGGGCCGGGGTGCATCACCAGCGCACCGGGCGCAGCGCGCGCCAGCCGCGCGGCTGTTAGCCCATACAGGCGGCGATATTCGCGCGCCGAGGGGACGAATTGCCCGCTCATCCGTTCGGATTGCAGGCGCAGCATCATTACCACCTCTGCACCTTCAAGCGCGGCGTCGAAGTGGTGGAATACTTCCACCCCCATCGCTTCGATCCCGGCGGGCATCAGCGCAGGCGGCGCACACACCCGGACATTGGCACCCAGCGCGGTCAGGCACAGGATGTTCGATCGCGCCACCCGGCTGTGCAGGATGTCGCCGCAGATGACGATTGTCAGCCCGGTAAAATCCTCCGCCCCATCACGCCGTTCGCGCAGGGCATGGCGCAATGCCAGCGCATCAAGCAGCGATTGCGTGGGGTGTTCGTGGCTGCCGTCGCCCGCGTTCAGAACCGGGCAATCGACCTTGTCAGCGATCAGCCCGGTTGCGCCCGACGATCCGTGGCGAATGACAATCGCATCGGCGCGCATCGCATTGAGCGTTATCGCGGTATCGATCAGCGTCTCACCCTTCTTCACGCTCGATGTGGCGGCGTGCATATTGACCACATCCGCCCCCAACCGCTTGCCCGCGATCTCGAACGACAAAAGCGTGCGGGTGGAGTTTTCAAAGAAGGCGTTGATGATGGTAAGACCGCTCAGCAGATCGGTGTGCTTGGCGCTTTGCCGGTTCAGCGCGACCCATTGATCGGCCTCATGCAGCAGATAGAGAATCTCGTGGCGCTGCAATTGACCGATGGCGGTCAGATCGCGATGCGGAAACGCCAGCCTCCCCGCCGGAAAGCGGCCCGTGGCGGGGGAATGATCGCGCGCATCCATCGTGAACCAAGCCCCTAGTCGAGCGTCGTGCGCTGCTCAACCCATTCCTGCGGCGCTTTCCCGTGGAAGTTGCCAACATCAGCGCCTAGATAGCAGCCTAGCGTGAAAAAAGGGACGATTGAATGAGCTTTGTCGGCAAAGTGTGGAAGGTTCTCGTCGGGATCAAGGACGCTCTCGTCCTCATGTTCATGCTGTTGTTCTTTGTCGCGCTGTTTGGCATCCTCTCGGCCCGTCCCAGCCCCGGCCAGGTGCGCGATGGCGCGCTGTTGATCGAGCTTAGCGGGGTGGTGGTTGAGGAAAAATCGGCCATTGACCCCATCGCTGCGCTGCTTTCCGGCAGTGCCCCGATCGAAGAATACCGTGCACGTGATCTCGTTCGCGCGCTCGACGCGGCGGCGAGCGATGATCGGATCAAGGCGGTAGTGTTTGATCTCACTACGTTTCTGGGTGGCGGTCAGGTGCACCTCACCGAAATCGGTGAGGCGATGGACCGGGTGCGCAAGGCGAAAAAGCCGGTGCTGACCTACGCGCTTGGCTATGCTGACGATCACCTGCTGCTGGCCGCCCATGCCAGCGAAGTGTGGCTCGATCCGCAGGGGCTGGCGGTGATTTCCGGGCCGGGCGGCAGCAATCTCTATTACGCCGGACTGCTCGAAAAACTCAGCGTCAACGCCCGGGTTTACCGCGCGGGCGATTTCAAATCGGCGGTGGAGCCCTATTCGCGCAGCTCGATGTCGGATGAAGCGCGCGCGAATGTTGGCGGCGTTTACAGCGCGTTGTGGGAAGAATGGCAGGCCAATGTGAAGAAGGCCCGCCCCAAGCTGGCGCTGGCCCGCGTGACCAGCGACCCGGTCGGCTGGATCGATGGTGCAGGCGGCGATCTGGCCAAGGCGGCACTGTCCGCCGGGCTGATCGACAAGTTGGGTGACCGCGTGGCATTCGGCGCACGGGTTGCCGAAATCGCGGGCAAGGACACTTGGAGCAAGAAGCCGGGCAGCTTCGCCGCAAGCGACCTTGGTGCATTCCTCGCCGCTGTCGGCGACAAACGCAAAGGCAAGGCAATCGGCGTCGTCACGATCGCAGGCGATATCGTTGATGGTGAGGCCGGACCGGGCGTTGCCGGGGGGACTCGCATCGCCAATATCCTCGACGAGGCGCTCGACGATGATCTGGCCGCGTTGGTGGTGCGGGTCGATTCGCCGGGCGGGTCGGTGACCGCTTCGGAAGAAATTCGCCGCGCAATTCAGCGCCACCGCGACCGCAAGATCCCGGTCGCCGTCTCCTTCGCCAACATCGCGGCGAGCGGCGGTTACTGGGTATCGATGTCGAGCGACCGGATCTTTGCCCAGCCCGAAACCATCACCGGTTCCATCGGGGTGTTCGCGGTTGTTCCGACCTTTGAACAAAGCGCCGCACGGCTTGGGGTCACGGCGGACGGTGTCCGCACCACGCCGCTGTCCGGCCAACCCGATTTCATCGCGGGTTTCTCGCCAGAAATGGATGCGATCCTGCAAGCCTCGATCGGAGGAAGCTACACGGATTTCCTCAATCTGGTCTCAAAGGCGCGCAAGATGCCAGTCGACAAGGTCGATGCCATCGCGGGCGGGCGCGTATGGGATGGCGGCACCGCGCGCCAGCTGGGCCTGGTCGATGAATTTGGCGGGCTGCAAGATGCGCTGGCATGGGCCGCTGCCAAAGCTGGCGCCAAAGAGGACGAGTGGCACCCGGTTTTCCTTGGCGACAAGGCCAAGAATTACGATTCGCTGATCCGCCAGTTGGTGACAAGCAACGCGGCCCGTGCACCCCTGACACAGGGCGGTGATATCTTCGCCGTCACCGCACGGCGCAATGGCGACCTTGCCGCCCGTCTGACGCGCGATGCAAAGCGGTTGCTCGGCACAAGTGGTATTCAGGCCTATTGCCTTGAATGCCCAGAGAGCGTCAGCGCACCATCCCGGCGTGAGAGAACCAGCCGCGAGCATCAAGGCACGTTGTTCAATTTGCTGGCATGGATGCCAGCGCCATAAGGCGCATTAAAAATTCCAAGCGAAGCCAGCGGCAACGCTTGCCAAGCGCGTGGACGCACAGTAAAGGCGCCCCCCTGTCCGGGCCGTTCGGCCCCGAGGACGGGCGCGTAGCTCAGCGGTAGAGCACACCCTTCACACGGGTGGGGTCACAGGTTCAATCCCTGTCGCGCCCACCATCTTTTCAATGAGCTAGAAGAGATGGTACCGGTTTCCATGACAAATTGAGGAAACGTGCGGCGCGGGCGCGCCGAGCGCGCTTTGTGATTATCCCGTGGCGATCCGCATCGCCAGCGACTGCCGTGCACACCTCTTCGCCCGAACCCTCAGGCGCGCGCCCACATTCGCAACAGGTTGGCGATCGTCTTGTCGAGCGTCAGCAGTTCGGCCGATTGCAGGGGCAGCGCCTGACGCAGCGCAGTGCGCATGTTTTCGAGGTCAAACAGCATATCGCGCTGCGCCTGATCGGCGATCACACTTTCGATCCACCCGACGCATACTATCCTTGTTCCGCGCGTGACGGGCTTAACCTCGTGAATGCTGGCCGAAGGATACAGCACCAGATGGCCGGCCTCACCCTTCACTTCCTGGGTTGCGCCGGCCGCATGGATCACCAGCTCGCCGCCGTCATATTCGCTGGGCGGGGTGAGAAACAAAGTGAACGACAGGTCTGTGCGCAGGCGCGCGGAGCCTTTGCCCATCAGCGCATTATCGACATGGGCACCATATTGCCCGCCAACCCCGGTCTTGCTGATAAGCAGCGGGGAGAACCGCCGGGGCTGGGCTGCGGCTTTGATCACAGCGTTTTCGGCGATGATCGGCAGCAATTCATCCTGCACCCGGCGACCGGCGGCGGTATCCATCGCGGCTTGCAGGTTGCGCTTCACCTGACGCGCAACCCCGCCCGCCGTCTCACGCCCGTCGCGCCATTCGAGCAGGTCGATGCGCGTGCGCAAGGCGGAAAGGTGTTCAGCATCGCTGAGCGCGTTGATAACAAGGATCATGGTAAGCAGGCCTAGCGCCAGACGGGCGGCATGAAAAGCGCACGGTAAGTGCTGCTATGGCTTCAGCGGCGCCGGATGCCCTCGGCGAGCAGGCGATTGATACCCTCAGCGACGTCTTCTGGCGGCAGTTCGGACTCACCCCATACAACATAGCGCAGGCCCGCAAACACGTTCATGCCCATCACCGCCCAAGCCTCAAGCTCGCCCAAACCTTCGCGCAATTCGCCGCTGGCCGTTCCGGCGCGCAAGCGATCGGCGATGCGCGCGGCGATGGTTTCGTAGTGCTGACGGTAGCTGGCGGGATCGACGAATTCCGCTTCGTCAATGATGCGGTAGATTTCCTTGTGTTCCGCTGCGAACCGCAAGAATGCGGCGAGCGCCGCCCGCTCAATCTCCAGCGCGCCCATGTCGTCAGAAAGTGCTGAACGCGCGCTGGTGCGCACTTTCTCGCTCATGTCGGCGACCAGCGCCCGGAACAATGCGTCCTTGCTGTCAAAATAGGTGTAGAAGCTGCCCAGCGCAACGCCTGCACGGCGGGTGATTGAGCTGACCGAAGCTTCGTGAAAGCCTTTCTCGCCAAATTCTTCCGCTGCCGCATCAAGCAGTTTGCGTAGCGTCCGCCGTCCGCGTTCGGTGCGCGGAGTCTTGGCATCTGGCACAGCGCCTCTGGTCAGCACGCCGTCACACTCCATGCTTTTGCGACCTTTGCCTCACTCTCGTGACTGTTGCGCATTGGTTACTCCCTTGCCCCATTCGCTACGCTTGCACCGCGCAGCACACAAGTCCTAACTTGAAACATGGTTCAACTTTCAATATCAAGAGAGCCATAGAGAGCCACGAGAGGAACAGACCCGATGACCAAGACACTTTGCCGCCGCGCGTTGCTGCTTGCCGGATGCGCCGGAATTGCCACCTTTGCCGCGCCTGTTCATGCGCAGGACATGGCCGGCGATTCTGCCAGCGTCAGCGATCAGGCCGAAGAAGGCGTGATCATCGTCACCGCCCGTCGGCGCGAGGAACGCCTCATCGATGTGCCGCTGTCGATCACGGCGCTGAGCGGGGAATCGCTGGAGCAACAAGGCATTCAGGATCTCACCCAGATCGGCCAGCAAGTGCCCAATATCACGCTTGAGGTCAGCCGCGGCACCAACACCACGCTCACCGCCTTTATTCGCGGCGTGGGTCAGCAGGATCCGGTCGCCGGATTCGAAGCGGGCGTCGGGCTGTATGTCGATGATGTTTACCTCAACCGCCCGCAGGCTGCCGTGATCGACATCTATGACGTCGAACGCATCGAAGTTCTGCGTGGGCCGCAGGGCACGCTTTACGGCCGCAATACCATCGGCGGCGCGATCAAATATGTCACCGCCGAATTGCCCGATGATACCAGCGTGAAGATTCGCGGCACCTATGGGTCGTATGATCAGGCTGATCTGATCATCACTGCCTCAACCCCGATCACGGACAACCTCAAGATCGGTGCGAGCGGCGCACGGCTGTCGCGCGGCGGGTTTGGCGACAACCTCACGCTCGGCACCGAAAATTACAACAAGGACGTGTGGGCCGCACGCGGCACCATCGAATTCGACAACGGGCCGGTATTCATCCGCCTGTCGGGCGATTATGTTAAGGATAAAAGCGAAGCCCGCCAGGGCCACCGCCTGATCCCCGGCCTGCTGAGCGGTGCGCCCGTGCTTGACGATGTGTTTGATAGCCGCGCTGGCCTCAATATCGTCGACCAGGAAGTCGAAGCTTACGGCGGCGCGATCAACATCGCGGTCGAAGTCAGCGATACGATCACGCTCAAATCGATCACCGGCTACCGCGAGGACAAGTCGACCACGCCGATCGATTTTGACAGCCTGCCCGCGGTCGATGTGGATGTGCCAGCACGCTACGAGAACGAACAGTTCAGCCAGGAATTTCAGCTGCTTTATGAAAGCGACAAGCTGTCCGGCGTGCTGGGGGTCTACTATCTCGACGCCAACGCCTTCACCGCGTTTGATGTGGCACTGTTCACCACCGTGGCCGGATTAACTGCGCAGACGCTGGGCGATGTCGATACCAAGACCTGGTCGGTATTTGGCGATTTCACCTATGACCTGACTGACACGATCAGCGTGTCGCTGGGCGGGCGTTACACCAATGACAAGCGCAGCAGCCGGGTGCTTCGCACCACCTTCCTCGGCGGGTTTTCCGACCTGTTTGGCGGGGCAGGGTTCCCGATTGCGGTGACCAGCGATTTCGAAGGCAGCCGGACCTTCAAGGATTTCAACCCGCGCGCTTCGATCAGTTGGCAGCCCAATGCCGATCACAACCTCTATTTCACCTATTCGCAAGGGTTCAAGGGCGGCGGGTTCGATCCGCGCGGCCAGACCACGGCCTGCCGTAACAGCGCTGGCGGGGCCTGCACCGAGCAGGAGGTGTTCGATTTCATGGGCTTCGAGCCGGAAACGGTCGACAGCTTTGAATTGGGCTGGAAGGCTTCACTGCTCGACAACCGCCTCAATATCAGCATCGCCGGGTTCCTCGGTCAGTATGACAATGTCCAGATCCCCGGATCGGTCGGGTTCGACAGCAATGGCGATGGCACCAATGACAGCTTCATCGGCATCACCTCGAACGCGGCTTCGGCTGACGTCAACGGGATCGAATTTGAAGGCAACGCGCTGGTCGGCAGGGACTTCGCCGGTGACGGCAGCCGTTTCAGCATCAACTGGTCGCTGGGCTATCTCGATGCCAAGTTCAACACCTTCATCGACGCATTCGGCGTGGACGTTGCCGACCAGCGCGTGTTCCAGAACACCTCCGACGTCACAGCGCACATGGGCTTCAACCTCGGCCTGCCGGTGGGCAGCGGCATGATGGACTTCATCGGGCTTGCCTCGCTACGATCGGATGCCAGCCAGTTTGAAGTGGCCAACCCGTTCCTCGATCAGGATGGTTTCGTGCTGGTCGATGCCAGCGTGGTCTATACTGCGGATAGCGGGCTGTTCTCGATCGGGCTGCACGGCAAGAACCTGTTCGACAAGGAATATATCGTTGCAGGCTACAACTTCGTCGCAAGCGGGGTTGGCGGTGCGCCGTTCATCCCGACCTTGGGCCAGGAAGGCACTCTGACCGGGTTCTTCGGCGACCCGCGCCGGATATTCGTAACTGCTCAGGTCAATTTCTAAGAAGCTCTCCTGAAGGGGCGGCGGCCTCTCACGATACCATCGCCGCCCCTTTTCTTCTGGCCCTTCCCTCTTTCCTTGAACCGCCTGAGCGGGCATAGCGCCACGCCATGCATGATATCCGCTTTATCCGAGAGAATCCCGAAGGTTTCGATGCCGCCTTGGCGCGGCGCGGGGCCGATCCGCTGGCCAAGGCGCTGATCGCGCTCGACGAAGAACGCCGCGCGGTGACGACGCAGGTGCAGGTCGCGCAATCCCGCCGCAACGAAGCGTCAAAACTGATCGGCGCGGCGATGGCCAAGGGTGATCGCGACACCGCTGAGGCAATCAAGGCCGAAGTTGCGGCGCTGAAAGGTGAAATGATCTCGCTTGAAATTCGCGCCAATGAACTGGCGGCGAAGCTGAAAGAAGCGCTGGAAATCATCCCCAACCTGCCCGCCGACGATGTGCCCGATGGCGCAGGCGAGGAGGACAATGTCGAGGTTGCCCGCTGGGGCACCCCGCGCAGCTTCGATTTCGCCCCGCGCGAACACGCGGACATGGCCCCTGCCCTCGGCATGGATTTTGAAACCGGAACGCGGCTTTCGGGCGCGCGCTTCACCTTCCTGCGCGGTGACGTGGCCCGCCTGCACCGCGCGCTGGGCCAATTCATGCTCGACGTGCAGACCCGCGAGCATGGCTACGAAGAATGCAACCCGCCGGTGCTGGTCAAAGACGAGGCGATGTACGGCACCGACAAGCTGCCGAAGTTTGCGAATGATAGCTTTAAGACTTCCCTAAATCCCCGCGCTGATGATTTCATGAGTACTCTCGATACCGACGTACATGAGCTTAAGGATTTAGCCCTAAAGAAGGCGCATGACCTTGCTGACAATTTACAGGGGCCATTAGGTAAGCTGCGCGATCTCATAGGAGATAGTCAGGCAAACCGCCGCTGGCTCATCCCCACCAGCGAAGTCCCTCTCACCGCCAGTGTCATGGGCGAATTGCTCGACGAGGCCGCCTTGCCCATGCGCCTCACCGCGCTCACCTTGTGCTTCCGTTCCGAAGCGGGGGCGGCGGGGCGCGATACGCGCGGGTTCATCCGTCAGCACCAGTTCGAAAAATGCGAACTCGTCAGCATCGTCCGCCCTGAGGATTCCGAGGCCGAGCATCAGCGCATGACCCGCGCGGCGGAAACCATCCTTGAAAAGCTGAACCTGCCCTATCGCAAGCTGCTGCTATGCACCGGCGACATGGGCTTTGGTGCGCGCAAGACCTATGATCTTGAGGTGTGGCTGCCGGGCCAAGGCGCTTACCGCGAAATCTCTTCCTGTTCGAACACCGGCGATTTTCAGGCCCGCCGCATGAACACCCGCTACCGCGTCGCAGGCGAGCCAAAGACCACCCAATTCGTCCACACCCTCAACGGCTCGGGCCTCGCGGTCGGGCGCACGCTGGTGGCGGTGATCGAAAATTACCAGAACAAGGATGGCAGCGTGACCGTGCCTGACGCATTGCTACCCTATATGGGCGGGTTGAGCGTTATCTCGCCCAATTGACCTTAATTCGTCACCCTGAACTTGTTTCAGGGTCCATCTTGCCCCACCAAACCGCGCGCGAAAGGACAAATGGATGCTGAAACAAGTTCAGCATGACGAAGTTGGAGGTGAGGCATGAGAATCCTCCTCACCAATGACGACGGCGTGCACGCCCCCGGCCTCAAGGTGCTGGAGGAAATCGCGCGCCAGTTTTCCGATGATATCTGGATCTGCGCCCCGTCAGAGGAACAATCGGGCGCGGGCCATTCGCTTACGCTGACGCGGCCGGTTCGGCTCAACACGCTGGGTGAACGGCGCTTTGCCGTCACCGGCACGCCCACCGACAGCGTGATGATGGGGCTGCGCACGGTGATGCCATCGCCCCCCGATCTGATCCTGTCCGGCGTCAATCGCGGGGCGAACCTTGGCGATGACATTACTTACTCCGGCACCGTCTCCGCCGCGATCGAGGGCGCGCTGGCGGGTATCCGATCGGTGGCGTTCAGCCAGGTCTATGCCCGCGAAGGCATGGGCGATGACGTGCCGTTCGGCGCGGCGCGCGAATGGGGGGCGAAGGTGCTGGCTCCGCTGATCGATGCGCCGCTGGCCGACCGCACGCTGATCAACGTCAATTTCCCCGCGCTCCCGCCAGAACAGGTCAAGGGCATCCGCGTGGTGCGCCAAGGCTTCCACGATTATTCGCGCGGCAGCATCGTCGAAGGGCGCGACCCGCGCGGCTATCGCTATTTCTGGTTCGGACTTGATCCGATTGAACACACGATGGATCACGGCACTGATCTGGAAGCAATTGATGATGGCTATGTCGCGGTGACACCGTTGCAGCTTGATCTGACCCATTATTCGACCATCGGCATCCTTGCCGAACGGTTCACGGGTTAAGGACAGGGGCGAGCCGATGGCTACGGGCAAACCGACGCGCAATCCGTTCAAGCGCAAGGCAAAGCTGGCTGATCAGTTCCAGCCGCTGCGTCGCGCGGTCAGGATCCCTGTTTGGGGCGATGTCGGCCTGAGACTTGGCCTGGCGTTCGGGCTGTTGGGGATGGTCATCCTGATCCACTGGCTGGACCGCGACGGGCTGGTCGACCATGTCGATGGCCACATCAGCTTTCTCGATGTGGTCTATTTCACCATGATATCGGTCACCACCACAGGCTTTGGTGACATCGCCCCGGTCAGCAATTCGGCGCGGCTGGTCGAAGCAGTGATCGTCACCCCGGTGCGGATCGCGGTGCTCTTTATCTTCGTGGGCGCGGCCTACGATTTCGTTATCAAACGCAGCTGGGAGAAATGGCGTATGGCCCGCATACAGGAACAGCTGAGCGATCACGTGGTGGTGCTGGGCTACGGCGTATCCGGATCGCAGAGCGTGGGTGAGCTGATTGAACGCGGCATCGACCCGCGACGGATCGTTGTGGTCGAACCGAGCGAGGATCGGCTGGCCGAGGCTGAGAAGCTGGGCGTGAACGTGATGGCCGCCGATGCAACGCGTGATGAAACGCTGAAAGCGGTGCGCATCGCCGAGGCGCAAAGCGTGCTGGTATCAGCCGGGCGCGATGATACCTCGATCCTCATCGTGCTGACCGTGCGCCACCTCGCGCCCGATGTGCCGATCAGCGTGGTGGTGCGCGCCGATGACAATGAATTGCTGGCCCGGCAGGCGGGGGCAAACAATGTCATCAACCCAGTGCGCTTCACAGGTCTGCTGCTGGCGGGCAGCGTCAAAGGCGCGCATATCGCCGATTACCTTGCCGATCTGGCCAGTGTTAGCGGGCGGGTACAACTGGTCGAACGGGTGGTGAGCGAGGCCGAGTGCGGCTTGCCGATCACCGATCTGCAAAGCGGTGGTCAGGGTTTGCGGATCTACCGCAATGGCCGTGCCATCGGTTTCTGGGAAGATGAATGCCAAACGCTGCAGCCGGGCGATGTGGTGGTGGAAATCGTCCCGACCATTGGCAACGAAGGCGATGCGCCGATCTGATCCAACATCAGCGACACATCTGAACCGCTCCGCCCATCGCTGCCATGCCTGCCAGCCGGGCCGCCTCAGATGACGTAGTTGAATTCCTCGGCGTCGGGCGAAGGCTTGCGGCCACGCATTTCCGCATCGAGTTGCACAACGGTGCGGCTGGCCGTCTTGACGAACAGGCCCGGAACCACGGCATGGGCCATGCAGGCAAACCCGCCGATTACCATTCGCCAGCCAAAGCTCATCGCGGTGCGGGCGTGCTGGCCATAGGTTTCGCCAATGGAACGCGGATGTTCGATAAAGAGCTTGGTGATCATCCCGCTTTAATGGCCGTTGAACCCGATCCCCGTCAAGCCTGCGAAGATGCGGAACACTGGCCTTTGGGCCGCAAGAGCGAGGATATTCTGGCGCGATGCGCACACAAGGTGTAGGGGCGCGCCGATTATGATCACTGCTCCCACCACAAAGCCCACCGTTTTGGCCGAACAGAAACGCGTCGGTATGGTCAGCCTTGGCTGTCCCAAAGCGCTCGTCGATTCCGAACGCATCCTCACCCGACTGCGCGCCGATGGCTATGCGATGAGCGCGGATTATGCCGGTGCCGACGTGGTGCTGGTCAACACCTGCGGGTTCCTCGATTCGGCCAAGGAAGAAAGCCTCGCCGCGATTGGCGAGGCCATCGCTGAAAATGGCCGTGTGATAGTGACCGGCTGCATGGGCGAAGAAGCTGACGCGATCCGTGCCGCGCATCCGAGCGTGCTGGCAATCACTGGAGCGCACCAATACGAAGCCGTGGTCGAAGCCGTGCACACCCACGCTCCGCCAAGCCAGGGGCCGTTTGTCGACCTGATACCTCAACCCGACATCAAGCTGACCCCGCGCCATTACAGTTACCTCAAGATTTCGGAGGGCTGCAACCATTCCTGCGCGTTCTGCATTATCCCGCAATTGCGCGGAAAACTCGCCAGCCGCCGGATCGATGCGTGCTTGCGTGAGGCGGAAAAGCTGGTCGCGGCGGGGACGAAAGAACTGTTGGTGATTAGCCAGGATACCAGCGCCTATGGCGTCGATATCCGCCACGAACCGCGCCACTGGAAGGGCCGCGAAGTGCGCGCCCACATGACCGATCTGGCGCGCGAATTGGGCGGGCTGCGCACGCCCGAAGGCACCGCTCCGTGGGTGCGGCTGCACTATGTCTATCCCTATCCCCACGTCGATCAGGTGATCCCGTTGATGGCCGAAGGGCTGCTGACGCCCTACCTCGATATCCCGTTTCAACACGCCGCGCCCAAGGTGTTGAAGGCGATGAAGCGCCCGGCGAACGAGGCAAAGGTGCTCGAACGATTGAAATCGTGGCGCGCCATCTGCCCCGATATCGCGATCCGCAGCTCTTTCGTGGTTGGTTTCCCCGGAGAGACCGAGGACGATTTCCGCTACCTGCTCGATTGGCTGGAGGAAGCCCAACTCGACCGAGTCGGCGCTTTCCGGTTTGAACCGGTCGCAGGCGCGGCGGCCAATGATCTGCCCGATCCGGTGCCCGAAAGCGTCAAGGAAGAACGCTACGCCCGGATCATGGAAGTGAGCGAGCGGATCAGCGCCGCCAAGCTTGCCGCCAAGGTTGGCCGAACGCTGCCGGTCATCATCGACGAAATCGGCGAACCTGACGAGGACGGCGATATCGGGGCCACCGGCCGCAGTCAGGCGGATGCGCCAGAGATCGATGGTGCAGTGTATTTGCGCAACGTGCCCGAAACCCTCACCCCGGGCGATATTGTTCAGGCGGTGATCGAGGATGCCGATGCGCACGACCTGTTCGGGGTGATTGGCTAAGGGCATTAACCCCCGCCCCCGCGCCGTCCCCGCAAGGGACGCGGAATGGTTAACGTCTGGTAACGTTGCGGATAAGGCGGCATAATTGCGAGCATGAGGACGATTCTTGCACTCCCGCTCGCTTTGGCTGCAGTTGCCGCGCTGCCGGTGCTCGCCGCCGCGCAGACCAGCGCAGGCCACACCGCCGAATCCGCACAACTGATCGCCGCGCGCGCTTCGGATGCGTTTGAACGGATCGATCCCGACGTCGAAATGCCGCTTGGCGATGACAACGTGACGGCTGGCCTTGCAGGAGCCCCGCGCAACCCGGCGGTGCGGATGATCGCAAACGAAATGGTGCAGCCGCTTCCCAAACCAGCGGCCACTCCGGCTGCCGCCAGCAAAAGCGATCCGTTCGTGATCAAGACGATCCTGCCGATCGAAGGTTCGATTCGCTATGGCGACTGGTTCTGGGATGAAAGCGCTGCGCCCACGGCGGGCAAACTGGTCATCACCGTCGATCTGGAAGCGCGGGTTATCAGCGCGTTCCGCGATGGACACGAAATCGGCACGGCGGTCGCCTTGCTTGGCACGCAGTCGCATCCCACGCCGCTCGGCACCTTCCCGATCCTGACCAAGGAGAAGGACAATATCTCGGAAAAATACAATAACGCCCCGATGCCCCACACCTTGCGGCTGACATGGGATGGAATTGCGATCCACGGTTCGCCGGTGATGAATGGCTACGCCAGCCACGGCTGCGTCGCTGTGCCCGATGAATTTGCGGCCAAACTGTTCGCTGCGGCCAAGCGCGGGGACAAGGTAATCATCACCCGCGGCAAAATGGTGAGCGTGGGCGACAAGGTGCTGTAACCCAAACGGCGGGCAACCCCGCGCCCGCTTTCAATGCGCCGCGTTCCTCGGCGGTTCACGGCGGAAGCGCCAAACGCGCATCATCACCCCCACTTTCTCGACCCGCTCAACGCCAGCCTGAGCCAGCACCCCGCCGATCGAGGCGTTGTCGCCTTGCCATAGCCGATCCCACGCCCGCGCTGCCTCCGCCCGTGTGGCATGGCCGCCCAGCGCGGCGATAATCCGCACCAGCGTTTCAATCCCCACCACCCGCGGCGCATTGGCGCAATAGGAATAGACCGGCGTGCCGGGCGCAGTGTCATCGCGCATCACCATCTCATGCCAATCGCATTCGGCATACCAATCGAGCGCCTGCCAGCTTTCGGTCAAATGCGCGGCGCTGGCAGCCAGTTGCACCGGGTCAAGCCAGTCGCTCGCCTCGGCCAGACGCGCGCGCATCTGCACGCGGTCAAAATCAAGATTGGCGTTGGAGGGATCGCTGGCCGGGGTGATACCGCAGGCCGCAACCACCTGCGCCAACTCCGCCTTGCGCCAGCCCAGCAGCGGGCGCAGCAGCGCGGTGTCGCTGTCTGCGATGGTGGTGCAGGCGCGCACGCCCGCGAGCCCTGCCAAACCGCTGCCCCGATTAAGCCGCATCAGCAGCGTTTCGGCCTGATCATCGGCGTGGTGCGCGGTGGCGATTGCACCCAGCCCGATATCCCGCGCCCAGCCTGCCAGCGCGGCATAACGCGCCTCACGCGCACGGGCCTGCACATTGCCGGGGGTAAGATTGACCCGCAGCGCGGTGAAAGGAATCCCGCGTTCGCCCGCTATCCGTTCGACCAGCGCCACCTCTCCAGCCGCTTCGGGCCGCAATCCGTGGTCAATGCTGGCTACCGCGATCTGACCGGGCAAAGCCGCATGGGCGAGCAGCAGCAGCGCCAGACTGTCCGGCCCGCCTGAAACCGCCAACCCCAGCGGGCCATCACGCTCTGCCTCAGGCCACAGCGCCGCCAGATCAGCGGCGAAGCGCGCGGTCATCGCTGGCGCGGGTTCGCTTAGTTGCACGTCACCTTGGCGCGGTTGGCCTGATACTCATCGGCCAGCCGCCCGGAAGCGATCAGCGGATAGGTTTCGGCGAATTCGGCCAGCGCGATGCAGGCCCGCTTGGTATCCTTCATCGCGATCATCGACGCGCCGAGATAAAGCAGGCTGTCAGCCGCTCGGTCGCCGTTCTTGTTCGCCTGATAGTTGCGCAGGAACCAGCGCGCGGCATCTTCGGGCAGGTTGTCATCGAGGAACGCGCGGCCCAGCAAGTTGCGGCCAAAACTGATGCGCGAATGGGTGGGGTATTGCTCTACGAATTTGGTCAGTTGCTGGCGCGCTTCGGGATAGAAGCCCGCGTTCCACAGGCGGAAGCCATAAGAATATTCGTCATCACCGGCATCGGCGGTCTGCGGTTTGGCAATTTCCTGTACGGCGGCAAGGCGGCTGGCGCTGGGCGCGGCAACCGGGGGTGATGCCGCTGGAGCCGAAACTGTTGGTGTCGAAACTCTGGGGGACGAAGCCGCCGGGGTCGGAACCGGTGGGATCATAACGGTGGTTCCAGCCGCCGAAGCCGGAGCCGGAAGGTTCATGGGAGCTCCCGCCGCAGTCTCAAGCATCGCGAGCCGTGTTTCCATTTGCGACAGCGCATTGGCCTGCTCTTCCGAGCGCGCGGTGAGTGTCCGCAGCTGCCCTTCCAACGCATCGAGCCGCACCAGAATATCAGTCACCGCAGTAGTCGCGGGGGCGCCGATGCTCGAGGTAGTGACAGCGCTTCCCTCGGTTCCCGGCGCAATCTGCGGCTCAAAAAAGCGTCCATCGGCACCGGGGAACACCTTGCGCTGCAAGGCGCGCACTTCGGACTCGATCTTGCGGATGCGCGCCTCTGCCGAATTGTCCTGCGCCATAACGGGCACGGGCGCGGTCACGATCGTCGCCGCAGCAAGTGCCACGCCGGCAAGCCGCAATGGGAATATCCGGAACGCGGTGGTCATGGCTCGTCAGGCTCCCTAGAAATAGCCGCGCGGGTTTGCAGCGCCGCGCATGAACAGATACGGAATCCTTGCCGCGTCCCGACCGCCAAGTCGAGGGCGCGTCACCCCCTAATCAACGATAAATCGCGACGCATTGCGATGATCAGTCGGGGCTGCCCTCGCCATTACCGTTATCCGAAGGCTCCGGCGACGGGGCAGGCGTATTATCGGGCGCAGGCGCTGTCGGAACTGCTGGAACCTGCGAACTGCGCGATATGGTGACAGGGGCTGGCCGCGACGGTGCGCTCCGTATCGCAGCAGGCGCGCTGCCTGCTCCAGACACATCCGGGGCAACCTCTTGCGCCGATGGCTTGCGCGCCAGCAGCGCTGCGGCCGAAACCGGCGCGTTTGACAGGGTCATCGCCCGATCAGCCAGCTTGGCAGCTGGCTTGCCGCCGACAGTAATTTCCAGCGCATCGGGGCGTCCGGTGTTGATCCGGGGATCGGTGGCGGTGGCCGGAACAGTCACAGTCTCACCCCGTTGCAACGTGCGTTCGAGCAACCGTTCCCCGCCTTCCTCGTATAATCGCAGCCACACGCCGTCTTCGAGCGCAGTCAGCACCACGACCGCACCCGGATCAGGCGAAGTCATCGCCGTGATCGGTTGGGCGACGGGTGCGGGCGCAGGATCAGGGGCCGGAGTGAGAAGCGAGCCAGGCTCGGTTCCCGCGCCGAAATAGGAACTGTAGAATGCAAATGCTCCGACCGCGAGCACGAGCGCCGCGATCGCCCCCGCCCACGCCAGCCCTGCCGAAGGCAGCCGCGCCGGATCGCCCGGTTCCATCCCCGATCCGGGCACCGTGCGGCGCATCGTGCCATCGGCAAGTTCCGATCGCACCGCATCGGTGATCTTGACTGGGTCGAGGCCTACAGCTTTGGCAAAGGTGCGTGAAAAGCCGATCGCATAGGCGCGCGAAGGTAATGCCTCGAATTGCCCGGACTCGATAGCCTGAAGGTGACGCACGGGAATGCGGGTTTCAGCCGCGACTTGCGCCAGATCGACCCGCAGCGCTTCACGCGCGGCGCGCAATTGCGCCCCCGCCCCGACGCTGGGGGTTTCGCCAGCGCCATCTGTGCTTTCGTCGTGCTCGCTATCCATGACCCGGGTCCGCGCCTTCTGCCGAGGCTGTGAGTGTGAATGTACCTGAATTGCCCTTTGGTGGGACTCGCCTGTTGCAGGGGGGTCTGTCAAGCATTGCACGTGCGGGGCGGCGCGTGCAGCACTCGCTCAGCCGCATTAGCAATCAATCATATTCGATTTCGCGCGCATCGGCCCATGCTGACAGTTCGGTGCGGAGGTTACAGCCGGGGTCAGCCAACCAGCCGGTCATTGCTGCTGACAGTTCGGCAAGATCGATCTTGCGCACCAATTCCTTGATCGGGCCAACCGCCGCCGGGGTGATCGACAGGCGGCGATATCCAATGGCCATCAACGCCAGCGCCTCCAGCCTGCGCCCGCCCATTTCCCCGCAGACCCCGATATCGACCCCGCTGCCGATGCTCGATTGCATGACCCGCCGCAGGAAGCGGATTATCGAGGTGCTGAGCCAATCGTAACGTTCGGCCAGTTTGGGATTGGCGCGGTCGGCGGCAAACAGGAACTGGGTGAGATCATTGGTGCCGATCGACAGGAAACTGAGGCGCGGCAGCAGCAGATCGAGCACCTCCGCCAGCGCCGGAACTTCCAGCATCGCGCCAAAGTGAATGCGTTCGGGCAACAGCTTCTTTTTCGCGCGCAGGTAAGCGAGCTGTTCGTCAAACACGGCCTTGGCGGCGTCAAACTCCCACGGCTCGGAAACCATCGGGAACATCACGTAAAGCGACCGTCCAGCCGATGCCTCGATCAACGAACGCGCCTGAACCTTCATCAACCCTTCGCGTTCCAGCGCGAGCCGCAGGGCGCGCCAGCCCATCGCCGGGTTTTCATCCTGCTCGGCGATTTCCGAGGCGAGGTAGGGCACCGACTTGTCACCCCCGATATCAACCGTGCGGAAGATCACTGGTTTGTCGCCAGCCGCCTCCAGCACGTCCCGATAAAGCCGGGTCTGACGGTCGCGCTGCGGCAGTGTGGCGGATACGAGGAACTGGAATTCGGTGCGGAACAGGCCGACACCGTCAGCACCGGTCATCGCGAGCGAGCTTATATCATCGCGCAGGCCAGCGTTGATCATCACCTGAATGCGGGTGCCGCAGCGTGTGAACGGTTCGACATCACGCAGCGACGCATAGGCCGCCTGTTTTTCGCGCGATTTGGCAAATCGCGCCTGAAATGCATCGGCAACCTGCGATAGGGGGCGCACGATGGCATTGCCCGCACCTGCATCAAGCAGGATCTCGTCGCCTTCGCGTATGGTGGCACGCACGCCTTTCGTGCGGCCAATCACCGGCACGTTCATGGCGCGGGCGACGATCACCACGTGCGCGGTAAGCGAGCCTTCTTCAAGGATCACACCCTTCAATCGCCGCTTGTCGTATTCGAGCAATTCCGCCGGGCCAAGGTTGCGCGCGATCAGGATGGTATCACGGCGCAGGCCTTGCGATGCGGCTGTGCCGACCTGACCCGAAACTGTGCGCAACAGGCGGTTCGCGAGATCTTCGAGATCGTGCATCCGGTCTGCCAGCAACGGATCGTCGATCTCGCGCATCCGCATCCGGGTGTGCTGTTGCACGCGTTCGATGGCTGCTTCAGCAGTCAGACCGCTATCGATCGCCTCGTTTATGCGCCGCGACCAGCCTTCGTCATAGGCGAACATCTTGTAGGTTTCGAGCACCTCTTCGTGTTCGCCGCCGACGCCGAATTCGGCCTGACTGGCCAGATTGTCGATCTGTTCGCGCATCCGGTCAAACGCGCGGTAAACCCGCTGGCGTTCGGCCTCGGTATCCTCGGCCATGACCTGAGTGATTTCAACGCGCGGCTGGTGATAGACGGCAAACCCGGCCCCCAGCCCTTTCACCAAAGTCAGGCCGGTCAGGGTTTGCGGCCCGGTCTGTTCCTGCGTCAGCCCGCGCGCTTCTTCCTCGTCGACCAGTTCGGCGTTGGTGATCAGTTCGGACAGCACCATCGCAGTGGTCTGGAGCGCTTCGATTTCGATGTCTTCGTAACGGCGCGGCTCGACATGCTGGACACACAAGACGCCCACCGCACGTTCGCGGTAAACAATCGGTACGCCTGCAAAGGAGTGGAACTTGTCCTCCCCGGTTTCAGGGCGGTAGAGGAAGTCAGGGTGCGCCTTGGCCTCAGCCAGGTTGAGCGTATCAACCTTCTGCGCGATCACACCAGTCAGCCCTTCGCCAACCGCCATGCGGGTCACGTGCACCGCGCCCTGATTGAGGCCGCGGGTTGCGAAGAGTTCGAGCATGCCTTCGCGCAGCAGATAAATCGAGCAAACCTCGCTCGACAGGCATTCGCCGATGATTTCGACCACCTGATCCAGCTTAGCCTGCGCGTGCAGGCGCGATGCCATGACTTCGGTCAGGCGGGTGAGGATCTGGCGGGCGGCAGCGGCAGCAGTCATGGAAATATTGGCTTAGGCACTCCGTTGGGTAAATGCAAAAGCGCAGATCACGTCTGCCGCCGCCTGGGCTGAAGTGCGGCGATCAGTGGCTGGCAATTTCTTCCTTCAATCGCAATTTCTGCTTCTTGATCGCCTGGATCATCGCGGTGTCGGGCACAGGCCTTGCCATTTCATCGCGCAGGCGAGCTTCGAGGCCGGCGTGCTTGCTGTGAAGGGCGTGGAGGTGGGAAGACACTGCGGTCGATGCCATATTGCGTTCTCCTTGCATGCGGGGGGATGCCCCCGGAACAGGCGACTCGGCACAAACACGGCCGGGCCGCAGGTCTATTGAAACCATATTGAGCCTGCCTTGCAAAGCCCTGATGGACTGCAAATCGATGCAACCGCGCTTTGCTGAGATGAACCGACATTCGGCCACCACCGCCGCGCCAAGGTGGAAAATGTGCGAGGCACCTTATCGAATCGCACGCGAACGCGTAGCGGGGCCAATGATTACGCGAATGTCAGGCCACCAGGCCGGCGCGGCGCAGAAGGGGATTAAGGATGACTGAGCAGGAACTCAGGAAAAATCTTGAGCTGCTCAAGACCGAGCATCGCGACCTTGACGCCGCGATTGCCGCCTTGACCGAGGCTGCGCTTGGCAGCTCATCTGCCGATCAGTTGCAGATTGCCCGCCTGAAGAAGCGCAAGCTGCGGCTAAGAGATCAGATCGCGATCATCGAAGACACGCTGCTGCCCGACATTATTGCGTGATCGCCGCCGCCGGCAGCATGGTTATCAAGTGGTGAAAATTGTTCCGCGCCGGGACGTTCGCAAAAATTGCTTGGAAAGTAACCATACCCCAGTGGCGGGCCGCCCTTACCCGGCGTAATCTGGCGCACACCATGACCCGAACCACCAGTCTGTCCCGCCCGATCATTGAGGCGCTCTATACCGAAGCACTTGTGCTTGCTGATGAAGTCCGCGCAGTGTTCGCCTGCGGCACCCGCCCTGCGGCAATTGGTGAGGATACCTATATCCGCCTCGCGCTGTCCACCGAAGGGCTGAAAACCACCGCCCGGATGATGCATCTGCTGGCATGGCTGCTGAATCAACGCGCGCTGATTTCAGGCGAGCTCAGCGAAAATCAGGTGCGGCTGCACGGCGCATTACCGCCCGACCGCGGTTCGGACGAAAACCAGCTCGCGTTGCTCGAACCCGAAACCCGCGAACTGATCGCCGATACCCAAAAACTGCATCAACGCATCGCCCGGTTGGATGAGGCGTGGCGGCAACATTTTGAACTGGCCTCACCCGCGCGCGCGTTTCAGGAACGGATCGGGCGCGAATTCGGGCGCAATATCGGGTAGGTTAATCAAGCAGCGGCCATCGCTTTTCGCCACCGCTTCAACCGTTCTTCGCGCACCCCGGCTGCCAGCTGCGGGGTAAACCGGGCAAGCTCGCCGCGCATCGCCTCTGCCGCTGCATCGAGGCTGGGATATAGCCCCGCCCCGGTCGCTGCCAGCATTGCTGCGCCGAGCGCGGTCGTCTCGACAAAGCCGGGGCGCTCAACCGTGATCCCCAGCATATCAGCCAGATCCTGCGCCATCCAACTATTGGCCGCCATGCCGCCATCGATCCGCAAGGCCTGCCACGCCGCGCCATCGGCAGCGAAGGCGGTGGCAAGATCATGCGTCTGATGCGCCATCGCCTCCAATGCTGCGCGGGCCAGATGGGCCTTTCCGCTGGAAAAACTCAGGCCGGCAATCACCCCGCGCGCATCGGCCCGCCAATGCGGCGCGCCAAGGCCTGACAGCGCGGGCACAATCACCACGCCGCCGCTATCGGGGATTGACCGGGCGAGCGCCTCGGTCTCTGCGGCCACATCAACTATGCCGAGCGAATCGCGTAGCCATTGCACCAGACTGCCCGCGACAAACACCGATCCTTCGATGGCATAGGTGCGCTTGCCGCCCAGCTGCGTCAGCACCGTGCCCAGCAGGCGATTGGACGATCGCGGGATGGCTTCGCCCTGACAGGTCAGCACAAACGCACCAGTACCATAGGTCGCCTTGGTTTGACCGGGTGCGAGGCAGGCCTGCCCGATGGTCGCCGCCTGCTGATCGCCAGCAAAGCCGGTGATCGGGATTGCTCTGCCGAACAGCGCCGGGTCTGTAGCGATATCATTGCTTGCGCAGTCGATCACCTGCGGCAGCGCGGCGCGCGGCACGCCGATGAGATCGCACAGTCCCGCATCGAATTGCGCGCCCTCCAGCTCGATAAGCAGCGTGCGGCTGGCGTTGGTGGCATCCGATACGTGGTGTGCACCGCCGGTGAGCTTGTAGGTCAGCCAGCTTTCCACCGTCCCTAAGGCCAGCGTCCCACGCTCTGCTGCGCCGCGCACCTCCGCCACATTATCGAGCATCCAGCGCATCTTGGTGCCGGAAAAATAGGGATCGAGCAGCAGCCCGGTGCGGCGCTGCACCTCGCCCTCGTGCCCCGCATCGCGCAGGGCGGCGCAGAACGGTTCGGTGCGGCGATCCTGCCAGACAATGGCGTTGGTCAGCGGTTCGCCCGTCGCCTTGTCCCACGCCACCACGGTTTCGCGCTGGTTGGTGATCCCGATGCAGGCGATACTGGCCGCGCCGCCAGCCTTGCTGATCACCGCCTGCGCACAAGCAAGGCTTTTGTCCCAGATTTCGCGCGGGTCATGTTCGACCCAGCCCGATTGCGGATAATGTTGAGTCAGTGGCTCCTGCGCGCTCGTCACCAGCGCGCCGTCGGCTGCGAACAGCATCGCGCGGGTGGAGGTGGTGCCTTCGTCCAGCACCAAAATGTAATTAGACATCTTTGTTGCGCTACCGCTTCGCTGCTTGAGCGCGAGGGGCACTGCGCTCTTCTGTAAGACACAGTCGTAATCGGTTGCGCAGCAACCGCAAGGGCGACTGCCCGCCCGCAGCGATGCGACCTTCAGGTCGTATGAGCGAGGATAGCCAAGCGCGCGGATGCGCGTGCCGGCGCTTGAGGCGCAAGCAAAAGTCGCTCATATGCAAGGGTATGGTCACGATCCCTCCCCAACCCTGGCCCACCGGCATGGCCGAAGCGGTCGAACCGCTGGTGCGCCGCGTGCTGGCGCCCAACCCTTCGCCCTATACCTTCACCGGAACCCAGACCTATGTGGTGGGCGAAGCCGACGGGCCGGATTGCGCGGTGATCGATCCCGGCCCGAATGAGCCTGCGCATATCGAAGCCATCATCGCCGCCATCGCCGGTCGGCGGGTGCTGGCGATCATGTGCACCCACACCCACCGCGATCATTCGCCCGCCGCCGCGCCGCTGGCCGCGCTGTCGGGTGCGCCGATTGTCGGCTGCGCGCCGCTGGTGCTCGCATCTAACCTGCCGCGCGCCGACGAAGCCTTCGATCCCACCTACGCGCCTGACCGGGTGCTGATGGATGGCGAGGGGATGCGCGGCACCGGGTGGACGCTGACTGCGGTTGCCACGCCCGGACACACGTCGAACCACCTGTGCTACGCACTCGAAGAAAGCGGCGCGCTGTTCACCGGCGATCACGTGATGGGCTGGTCAACCAGCGTGGTCATCCCGCCCGATGGCGACATGGGCGATTACATGGCGAGCCTCGACAAGCTGATGGCGCGCGATGATGTGCGCTATCACTCGGCCCACGGCGCGGCGATTGAAAAGCCGCGCCAACTGGTGCGCGGGATGATCGGCCACCGCCGCCAGCGTGAGGCGCAGATTCTGCGCCTGCTGGGTGAGGCCGAGCGGCCCGTCAGCGACTTCATCCCCGCGATGTACAAAGGCCTCGACCCGCGCCTGATCCCCGCCGCTGAAATGAGCGTCACCGCGCATCTGATCGATCTGGAAAAGCGCGGGCTGGCACGGCGCGACGACGCTGTATGGCGGGTGGCATAACCACGCCCCCGCCCCTATATCCCCATCAACTCTCCACGACCGGGATTTGACCGATGAGCATTGTCACCAAAAACCCCACCGGCACCGATCTGCTGGTCGAAATCAACCGCTTGCGCAAAGAGCGTAACGCGGTGATCCTCGCGCATTATTACCAGACCCCGGATATTCAGGACATTGCCGACTTCGTGGGCGACAGCCTCGAACTGTCGCGCAAGGCGGCGGCCACTGATGCCGATGTGATTGCGTTTTGCGGGGTCAAGTTCATGGCCGATACCGCCAAAATCCTCAGCCCACAAAAGATCGTGATCCTGCCCGATATGGACGCCGGGTGCAGCCTTGAAGATTCCTGCCCGCCCGAAAAATTCCGCGCTTTTCGCGAAGCCCACCCCGATCACATCGCGCTGACCTACATCAATTGTTCGACCGAGGTGAAAGCCCTTTCCGATGTGATCGTGACGTCCTCCAGCGCCGAAACCATCCTCGCCCAGATTCCGCCCGAACAGAAGATCATCTTCGGCCCGGATCGGCACTTGGGCGGCTACCTTAGCCGCAAATTCAACCGCGAAATGCTGCTGTGGCCGGGCGTGTGCATCGTGCATGAGGCGTTCAGCGAGACCGAGCTGCTCAAGTTGAAAGAACAGCACCCCGGTGCGCCCGTCGCCGCGCACCCCGAATGCCCGCCCTCGATCATCGACCACGCCGATTACGTCGGATCGACCAGCGGCATTCTGAAATTTGCGCAGAATTTCGAAGGCGACACCCTGATCGTCGCGACCGAGCCGCACATCATCCACCAGATGGAAAAGGCGCTGCCGAACAAGCACTTCATCGGTGCGCCGGGGGCGGACGGCAACTGTTCGTGCAACATCTGCCCCTACATGGCGCTGAACACGATGGAGAAGCTGTATGTCGCGCTGCGCGATCTCGAACCGCGCATCGAGATCGAGGAAGGCATCCGCCTGAAAGCCAAACGCAGCCTCGACCGGATGCTCGAAATGGCGAGCGGGACTGTCGGGCTTGGGGATTTGGGTGAGGTGGCGTTTAGTGGGGATTGAGATGGAAAGGACGTTTCAAGAATTGGCCTCTGCAAATGTATTCGACCTCAGCGACGAGGAAATAAAATCACTCATTGTTGAGTGTCACGAAGCACGGAAAGGCTACCTTCAGACCGTCAACCCGAACGTGACCTCGCTTACGCAACAGCTGGAGTTGGCGCAGCATGAGCTGTCGACTCGGCAATCGACAAGACTTGCAAGGCTTTCTTTGTTCATTTCGACAGTCGCAATCGTCGCATCGGCTGTCGGTCTGCTTGTTTGACGCGACAAAGCAAGGCCGCCCGAGATGCCAGCTTTTGCTGGCATGACGTTTTCTCTCTTTGTCACCCCAGCGAAAGCTGGGGCCTAGGGCCGCATTCGGAGCTGTTTGAGGGAAGCACTTCCCGAGCAGCCGTCCACCCTAGCCGCCCTAGCTGCCAGCTTTCGCTGGCATGACGGGTTTTTCCCTCAGGCGTCAGGCGAGCAGTTTCAGGTAGAGATCATCCCATGCCGGGTTCTGCGCCTCAATCGCTTCAATCTTCCACATTCGCCGCCACGCCTTCATCGCCTTTTCACGAGCGATGGCTTCTTCGATGGTGGCATATTGCTCGACATAGACAAGCCGCTTGCAGTTGAACCGCGCGGTGAAGCCGCCGCCCTTGCCTTCGCGGTGTTGAGTGGCGCGGGCCGCGATGTCGCTGGTCACGCCAATATACAGCACGCCGTAGCGTTTGTTGGTCATGATGTAGACGGTGCCGCCGCGTGCCATTCCAGGGCGTTAGCACATGGCTGCCTGAGACCCCAGCTTTCGCTGGGGTGACGATTTACGCTTTGGCCCTACTCACCGCCAACGCAGCCCCCACCAGCACCATGCCGACAATATCAGCCACGCTCAGCACCTCGCCGAACGCCAGCCAGCCATAAAGCGAGGCGACTGCGGGTTGGGTCAGCAGCGCCAGCCCGATCACCAGCGGCGGGAAGTATCGCAGGGCATAGACCATCAGCCCCTGCCCCAGCAATTGGCTGACGATGAACAGCCCCACCACCGGCGTCCAATCGGTCGGCCACACCGGCTCCCCCAGCAGCAGCGCGATGGCGAGCAGCACTGGGCTACCAAAAATGCAGACCCACACCAGCAGGCTCCACGAACCGAACATCCCTCTCGCGCGTTGCAAGGTCAGCAGATAGACCGCGTAAAGCAGCCCCGCGGCGAGGCAGAACAGATCGCCCACCAGCGTCGCGGTCGAGATTTCAAGGCTGCGCCCCATCAGAATCGCCGCGCCTGCCAGTGCGAACACGATCGCCAGCCACTCCAGCCCCTTGGGAAGCATCCGCGCAGCGATGAAGCCCCAGAACAATAGCACGATTGATCCGGCATTGCCGAACAGCGTCGCATTGCCCAGCCGGGTCATGCCGATGCCGATATGCCAGCTCGCCAGATCAAGCGCGAATGTCACCGCGCCCAGCGCCACCAGCGCCAGCGTCTTGGCCCCCATGCCGCCCAGCCGCTGCCCGTTCGCCCGCGCCAGCACCACCAGAAACGGCAGCGCCAGGAACAGCCGCCAGAACCCGGCGGAAACCGGCCCGGTATCGGCCTCCCGCACGAACCACGGCCCCAGCGCCAGCGCGATATTGCCGCCTAGCAGCGCAGCCAGCAGCAGCCAGCCCGCCGGACGCGCCAGCGTGGTCGCAAGGTCGGCGCTGACGTCTTCTTCTGGGGCCGCAACATTTTCCATCCTTGCGCACTAGCGCTGGCGGGGCCAAGTGAATAGCCAATCGAAACTGGTTCGAAAGGATTACCCACACATGCACGAAGCCTTGTTCCAACCGCTCCAGATGGGCGCGCTGACCGCGAAGAACCGCATTTTCATGGCTCCGCTGACGCGCGGGCGCGCGGCTGATCCGATGTTCACCCCCAACGCACTAATGGCGACCTATTACCGCCAGCGCGCGGGCGCTGGCATGATCCTCACCGAAGCGACCGGGATCAGCCGCGAAGGGCTGGGCTGGCCATCAGCCCCCGGCATCTGGAGCGATGAGCAGACCGAAGCCTGGAAGCCAATTGTCAAAGGCGTGCACGACGAAGGCGGGATGATCGTGTTGCAGCTGTGGCACATGGGGCGGATCGTCCACCCGGTGTTCTTGGATGGCAATCCCCCGGTATCGGCCAGCGCCACCACCGCGCCGGGCGAAGCGCACACGCCCACCGGCAAGCAGCCCTATGCGCAGGCGCGGGCGATGACGCATGATGATATTCAGCGCACCATCGGCGATTACCGGCGCGCCGCCGAAAACGCCAAGAAAGCCGGGTTTGACGGGGTGCAGCTGCACGGCGCGAATGGTTACCTTGTCGACCAGTTCCTGCGCGACAAGACCAATCTGCGCACCGATGAATATGGTGGCTCACCGGAAAACCGCACCCGCTTCATGCGCGAAGTGCTGGAAGCGCTGATCGACGTGTGGGGCGCAGACCGCGTCGGCATCCGCCTGTCACCCAACGGCGATTCGCAAGGGACCGATGACAGCAACCCGGCGGCAACCTTCGGCGCGGCGGCCAAGGTGTGCGAGGAACTTGGCCTCGCCTTCGTCGAACTGCGCGAACCCGGCCCGGATGGCACTTTCGGCCAGACCGATGTGCCCAAGCAAAGCCCGCTGATCCGCCAGATTTACACCGGGGCGCTGATCCTCAATTCGGATTACACCGCCGAGGAAGCCGTTGCCGATGTCGAATCCGGCAAGTGCGACGCGGTGAGCTTTGGCCGCCCGTACATCTCCAACCCAGATCTCGAACAGCGGATCGCGGCGGGCGCGCACTGGAACCCGAACAAGGATGTGCCCAAAAGCTGGTACTTCCCGATCCCCGAAGGCTACGTCGATTACCCGACACTGGCCGAGGAGCGGGCCGAAGCGGCGGAGTAAGGCCTACGCCCCCGGTAGCGTCCGCTTCGGACGCTGCCGGGGGAAAGCTGCCGTTCAGAAAGCGGCCCCATAGCGGTCATTCACTCAATCTGTGCCGTGCTTTAGGTCTTGCGCCAACGTCCACGCTTTGCGCGTGAGCGCAGCCAGTTGAACATTCTCCCAGCCAAGCGGCTGACCATCGCGCTGCAAGACAAAATCATTCAGTGACCCCATCCCGCCAAACAGTCCAAGAAAACGCTCGAGGCCGTGAGCGTCGGATCTCGCGACTTCATCAGCAGCCCTCTGCACCGATGCAGCCCATTGGTCGTCGAACGGTTCCAAGAAATGCTGGAGCGCTCGAAGGGCGTTGAGAAATGCTTGAACATCTGGATGTAACCGCATGAACTGAGGTTAAAGGAGGAAGCGTCCAATTCCCACCCAATATCGGCCATTCCCGACAAAGCGGCGCGCTCCTAAAACCGGACAGGCAGCTTAGACGGGATTTTTGCCAAAAGCTGCCTTTCGGTAGTCGATCCCGTTGCAGTCATTCCCCTGCTCGTCGCCCCGTGCTTGACACGGGGCTTGGCTTCCTTGTTTCGACACCATCAGAGGAAAAGCCTAACCCCGTGTCAAGCACGGGGCGACGATAGAGGGGGCGTCCGCTATCCACCCACTTTCGGTCATCCAACCCCGGCAGCCCGGCCTCTGAATGCAGATATGTTGCTGCGCGCTCTGCGGGATGAGTTAGCGGGGGCAGGCTATTCGGCTGGAGCGGGGGGCGGGGTAGCGGGCGCGGCTTCGGCCCCTTCGCTTTGCGGTGCCGCCTCTTCGCTTGCCACATCAGGCTGCTCGGCATCCAGGTCTGCAGCCGACTGCGCGGCGCGCGGAGCGAGCGGGGCCTGCGATGTGAGCTGTTCCAATGGGATCATGGCATCGCTGATGTCGCCGCCCAACACTTCACCCGTCGCCTCACCGCCTTTTTCGGCAGGCGCGGCAACGTCATCCTTGCAACCGGCAAGGGCGAGGACAAGAGCAAGGATGACGGCGCGTTTCACGAACCCGCCTTTCGCGCAGGCCCGCCCAGCGCGTCAAGGAAATCATCGCAGGTGGCGATCAACGCGGCGTCCCACTCCTGCGCCGAAACCGTCAACCCCAGCCGCGCCAGACTGGTCACCCCATATTCGGCGATCCCGCAAGGCACGATCCCGCCGAAGTGGCTGAGATCAGGATCAAGGTTCACCGAAAAACCATGCATCGACACCCAGCGCCGCACCCGCACGCCAATCGCGCCGATCTTGGCCTCGCGGCCGTCAATATCGCGCGTCCAGATACCGACCCGGCCTTCCGCCCGCCAGCTTTCGACGCCGAAGCGGGCCAGCGTCGCAATCACCCAGCCTTCGATGGCGTGGACGAAGCAGCGCACGTCTCGGCCGCGCTTGCCCAGGTCTAGAACCAGATAGCCCACCCGTTGCCCCGGCCCGTGATAGGTGTAGCGCCCCCCGCGCCCGGCAGAGACGACCTCAAACCGGGGATCGACCAGTTCTGCCGGATCGGCGCTGGTGCCTGCGGTATAAACTGGCGGGTGTTCAAGCAGCCAGATCAGCTCCGCCGCCGTGCCTGCCGCCACCGCAGCGTTGCGTGCCTCCATATCGGCCAGCGCCTGTGTGTAAGGCACGGGCGCGACGTCATGCCGCCATTCGATTGGCAATTGCGATAATGGTGCAGGAGCAGTGCTTGCCATGGCGCAGCGGTGGGGGCATTGAGCGGCGAGATCAAGAGGCGATTGCGCGCCGCCTCTTCAGCCACGGAAGGGGACGCAACATATGGCACATCACAAACTTGATATGGGCAAGGCATGGACGCAGGCAACTGGCCTGATCGGCAGCAACCGCGACACCATCGGCGCGATTGCCGGGCTGTTTTTCTTGCTGCCCGCGCTGGCGCTGGCGTTGTTTGCTCCCGAGCTGGCCAATCCTGAAGCCGGCCCACCGCCAAGTGCCGATCCACAGGTTGCCATGCAGGCGATTTTGGATCAGATGACCCAAGCCTATGCCGATAACTGGCCACTAATTGCCGCGGTATCGGTGTTGCAATTCATCGGCTCGCTCAGCTTGCTGGCGCTGCTGACTGATCGCGGGCGGCCCACCGTGCGTGAGGCACTGAGCAACGGGCTGGGCAGCACGCCATCATATTTTGCCGCGCAGGTGTTAGCAGCCTTTGCCGTGGCGCTCGCAATCGGCCTGCCCGTGGGGCTGATCGCTGCCGCAGGGTCGCCGGTCGCAGCGGTGCTGGTAGGGATCGTGCTGGCGGTGGCTGGTATTTATGTGTTCATCAAATTTTCGCTGATCGCGCCGGTAATCGCGATTGAAGGCGTCCGCAATCCCATCACCGCGTTGGCGCGTTCATGGCGGCTGACCAAAGGCAATAGCCTGCGCATCTTCGGTTTTTTCATTCTGCTGTTTCTCACCATCGGAATCATCGCCGCTTTGGTGACTGGTATTTTCGCAGTGGTGTTTTCCGCGTTCGATTCGCAAGCTGCCAGCATCGGCAATGGGTTGGTGGGCGCGGTGATCAATAGCGGGCTTACTGTGCTCTTCCTGGTTGTGATCGCCGCGATCCATCGTCAGCTTGCCGGACAATCGCCCGAAGGCCTCGCGGCGACCTTCGAATAGGGGCCGTGCAAGCTCGCCATGGCTGAAACCGACCCCGAAATAGCCCGCATCGCGCACGGCACCAAGGCTGCGAGCGCGATTCCGTCGGGGCGGATGGCGTTGCTGTTTACGGTGATGCTGGTGACGGCGGCGGGCAATACCGCGATGCAATCGGTGATGCCATCGATCGGCACCGCCTTGCAGGTGGACGATGTGTGGATCAGCCTGGCCTATAGCTGGTCGGCGCTGCTGTGGGTGGTGTGCGCGCCGTTGTGGGCGCGGCGGTCTGATCGGCGCGGGCGCAAGGCGATGATGGCGCTGGGGCTGGTCGGGTTCATCACCTCGATGCTGCTATGCGGGCTGGCGCTTTATGCCGGGCTGTCGGGCTGGCTGTCAGCAGTGTGGGCGCTGATCGCCTTCGCCGCTGCGCGCAGTCTGTATGGCGGGTTCGGCAGCGCCGCGCCGCCTGCAGTGCAGGCCTATGTCGCATCGCGCACGCCGCGCAGCCAACGCACGCAGGCGCTGTCGTTGATCGCGTCAAGCTTTGGGCTGGGCACGGTGATTGGCCCGGCGCTGGCCCCGCTGATGGTGATGCCGCTGCTGGGGTTCGGGCTGACCGGCCCGTTCATCTGGTTTGCGGTGATCGGCATGGCGGCGCTGGTGCTGCTGCGCTGGCGGCTGCCCGATGATGAGCCCCAATTTGCAGCGCGCGGGCTGGCCGCCACCTATTCGAGCGGATCGGGCGCGCCGAGCGACCCGCAGGCCGCCATCGACCCGGAGGAGGAAGCCGCGCTGGGCAGCGAGCCGCCGCGCCTCAGCTGGTTCGATGCGCGGCTGCGTCCGTGGGTGATCGCGGGCTTCTTTGGCGGCCATGCACAGGCGATGGTGCTGGGGATTTCGGGCTTTCTGGTGCTCGACCGGCTGGGCCTGCGCGATACGCCTGCCGAAGGCGCAGGGCCGGTGGGGCTGGTGCTGATGAGCGGGGCGATTGCCACCTTGCTGGCGCAATGGGGGTTGATCCCGCGCTTCAACCTCGGCCCGCGCGCGGCGACCTTGTGGGGAATTGTCACGGCGGCGCTGGGCACGGTGATCCTCGGCGTGGCGGGCGATCTGCACACGATTGCGCTGGGCTATGCGATTGCATCGCTGGGCTTCGGGCTGTTCCGGCCTGGCACCACGGCAGGCACATCGCTGGCGGTGACGCGCGCCGAACAGGGGCAGGCTTCGGGCATCGTCGCATCGCTGGCAGGGGCGAGTTACATTTACGCCCCGGCGCTGGGCGTGTGGCTTTATGGCCATTCGGACTGGCTGGGGTTTGGCCTGATCGTGGCGCTATGCGCTGCGGTGCTGGTGCATGGCTGGTTCGCGCTGCAGGCGGATGCTTCCCTGACTGCCGAACGCGAGACGTTTGAATAAGCGCCTTGCGCGGGCGGTCTACAATATCTCCAGCACCACATCCTGCGGCCTGCACAGCCTTACGCCCTTTTCGGTTTCGACCAGTGGGCGCTCAATCAGGATCGGATCGGCCACCATCGCGGCCAGCACGGTCGCATCATCGGCTTCGGGCAACCCGCGCTCCGCCGCGTTGGTGCCGCGCAGGCGCAGACCTTGCTGCGGTGTGATCCCGCCATCGCGATAAAGCTGGGCGAGCTTTTCGGCGGTTGGCGGTTGGCTGAGATACTCCACCACCGTCACGTCTACCCGGCTGAGGTTTTCAAGGATCGCCAATGTCTTGCGCGATGTTCCGCAAGCCGGATTGTGCCAGATTATCGCCTTCATTTCGGTACGCCTCCTGCTGCGTGCACTGTGAGAACTTAGGTTCAAAGCGGCACAAATGCTACAGTTTGATGATTATCAATCGCAGTTCTGTTTTCCGGTTGTAATTGCGACTAAGTTGCAATAGCGAGCTTGCAACAACGGAAAGGCACTCAATGATTCACTCCTTCGCTCGCACTGCCCTGCTGCTGAGCTGCGCCACTATTGCATTCCCCGCGCTGGCCGAAACCGCACCGACTGCTGCCGCCTCAACCGAGAGTGCCGCCGCCGAAAGTGGCCCGCAGATTATCGTTACGGGCGATGTGCTCTATTCCAATCAGATCAACGCGCTCAAATCCCCCACCCCGATCATTGACGTGCCGCAATCGCTGTCGATCACCACCGCCGATCAGATCGTGCGGCAGGGCTTCGACAGCATCGGCGACATCGTGCTTTACACCCCGGGTGTCACCAATTCGCAGGGTGAAGGCAACCGCGATTCGGTGGTGTTTCGCGGAGTGCGTTCCACCGCCGATTTCTTCGTCGACGGGGTGCGCGATGATGTTCAATATTTCCGCGGTCTGTATAATCTTGAACAGGTCGAAATCCTGCGCGGGCCCAATGCGCTGTTGTTTGGGCGCGGCGGCACCGGGGGGATACTCAACCGCGTGACCAAGAAAGGCGTGGTGGGCGAAAACTTCGTCGGTTATCGCGGCTCGGTCGATACTTTTGGCGCATTTGACATCTGGGCTGACGTGAACCTTGCCACCAGCGAGAATTCGGCGCTGCGCATCAATGCCGCCTACGAAGACCTCAACAACCACCGCGATTTTTTTGATGGCGAGCAGATCGGCATCAACCCGACCTTCCGCGCCGAATTGGGTGCGGCAACCACCATCGATTTGTCATACGAATATGTCGATCACGAACGCTTCGTCGATCGCGGCATCCCCACCGGGGCGGATGGCACTCCGGTTCGCGCGTTCAAGCGGATAACGTTTGGCGATCCTGACAACAACTTCTCCACCTTCACAGCGCATGTTTTGCGCGCCACGGTGCAGCACGCCTTTTCCGATAGCCTCAAAGGCAACCTCACCGCGTCATGGGGCGATTACGACAAGGCCTATTCGAACTTCTTCCCGACCGGCTTTGATCCTGCCACCAATGTCATCGCGATCGACGGCTATGTCGACACCACCCGGCGCAAAAATCTGGTGCTGTCGGGCAATCTTATCGGCGAATTTGCCACGGGCGGGATCAACCATGTCCTGATCGTGGGCGGCGAGTTTATCGACACCAGCAACAATAATGATCGCTTCAACGCGGTGTTCGATACCGCCGTGGCCGATGGCCGCCGCGCGGATGTGGAGTTCTTTGCCGCGACGCGCCCGCTGGCCCTGCGCGGCGGGATTGGCACGTTGGCCGATGGGCGCACCACGAATGTCGCCTTCACCGCTCTGAATGATGATACCGAAGCCGATCTTACCGTGTTTTCGGCCTATCTTCAGGACGAGATCAAGCTGGCCGAGTGGCTGCGGGTAGTGGTTGGCGCGCGGTTTGATTCGTTCGACATCACCGTGCTCGACAACCGCAACGGCGCGGTGCGCACCCGCACTGATGACAAGGTCAGCCCGCGTCTCGGCCTGATCCTCAAACCGCAGCCGAACCTGTCGATCTATACCAGCTATTCCGAAAGCTTCCTGCCGCGTTCAGGCGAACAGTTTTCCAACATCAACCCGCCCAATGATGCGCTTGATCCGGACACCTTCTCCAACCTCGAAGCGGGGGTGAAGTGGGATATACGCCCCGGCCTTGCCCTGACCGGCGCAGTGTTCGAGATTGAGCAAAGTTCGCCGCAGGTGTCGGATACCAATCCCGATACGCTCGATGTGATCAACTCCAGAATCCGTGGGTTCGAAGCGCAATTGCAGGGGCAGGTCACTGACTGGTGGTTCCTTTCTGCCGGTTATTCCTATCTCGACGGAAAGCAGCAGAGCCGCACTGGTCCGACCGGTCTGCGTGTGCGTGAATTGCCTGAACACATGTTTTCGATCTGGAACAATTTTCAGGCGACCGACCGGCTTGGTCTGGGGCTGGGGCTGACCGCGCAGGATGGTAGCTTTGCCGATAACAGCAACACCGCAACCCTGCCGTCTTACGCCCGCATTGATCTGGCCGCGTTCTATGACGTGTCAGACAATGTGCGGGTGCAGGTGAACGTCGAAAATCTGTTTGATGAACTTTATTTCCCCAATGCCCACACGGCCAATGAAGTGACCGTGGGTGCGCCGCTGAATGCGCGGTTCACCATCACGGGGCGGTTCTGATGCCTATTCGGTTTCCACCACGCGCAGCGCGGGGACGGCCTTCGCCGCATCTTCGGCGCTGATGCCGGGGGCGGGCGCGGCGCTGATACTTTCGCGGCGCTGCGCCACCCGTCCGGCCTGTTCCACCGCCTTGATCAATCGCGGATAGACCCCGCAGCGGCAGATATTGGGGATCGCGGCCTCGATATCCTCGCGCGTGGGCGCGGGGTTGCGTTGCAACAATGCGGCGGCGGAAATGACGATCCCCGGCGTGCAATATCCGCACTGGATCGCGGCCTGTGCCACCATCGCCTGCTGCACCGGATGCGACCGGTCAGCCGACAGCCCTTCGATCGTGGTGACGATCCGCCCTTCGGCCTCGGCCAGTGTGATCCGACATGATCTGAGCGCCACCCCGTCGACCAGCACCATGCACGCCCCGCCGCAGTCCCCGCCGCCGCCAGAGCCGCCACACGCCTTGGTGCCGGTAAGGTTCATCGCCTCGCGCAGCGCATAGAGCAGCGGCATTCGGGGATCGAGGTCGAACTCGACGGGCCGTTCGTTGACGGTCATGCGCGGCATGGGCGGTTCCTGTAAGCGGGCTTACTGGCGCCAGCTGTCGTCGATTTTATCGACCCGGCGCTTCCACGCTTCGAAATCGAACATCCCGGCCCCGCCCTGCCCGCTCATCACCGCCAAGTCGCGCTGGTGCACGTCAACCACGGCTTGCGGGACAAGATTGGGGTTGCCCATGCTCAGCGTCGCCACCTGAATCTCGCACGCGCGTTGCAGCGCCCACATTTTGACGAACATTCCCTGGATGGTCTTGTCCATCACCACCGGGCCATGATTGCGCAGCATCAGGATGGTGTGATTGCCCAAGTTCCGCACCAGCCGCTCGCCCTCTTCGGCGCGGACGGTCACGCCTTCAAAGTCGTGATAGCCGATCTGGCCTTCGAAATTGCAGGCGTAGAAATTGGTCGGCACCAGCCCGTCCTTGTGGCTGGCGACCGCCATGGTCGCGGTGGTGTGGACGTGGCAAATCGCGTCAGCGCGGCTGCCCAGATGCTTGTGGAAATAGGCGTGCTGGGTGAACCCCGCCTTGTTCACCATATAGGGCGAGCCGCCGACATTGTTGCCCTCGACATCGATCTTGACCAAATTACTGGCGGTGACTTCGCTATAGAGCAGGCCGAACGGGTTGATCAGGAAGGTGTCTTCCTCCCCCGGCACCTTCAGCGAAATGTGGTTGTAGATCGATTCCGACCAGCCAAGGTGATCGAAGATGCGGTAGCACGCGGCCAGATCCAGCCGCGCTTGCCATTCTTCCTTGCTGCATTCGATACCGGGTTTCAACTGGGTCGCCATCGGTCATTCCTCTCCGTCTGTCCTTGGGTTTGCTATCGCACGCGCAGGGAATGCTTTGCAAGCCGCCTGCGGCAAGGCTACGCCGCAATGGCATGAACGCGCCCGGATCATCACCCGCCAAACTGATCAGCGGCAGCATCCCCGGACATCTTGTCAGCCAGACCATGCCGATGGTGATCGGGGTGGCGGCGATCATGTCGATCGGGATTGTGGACGCGTTTTTCATCGGCCAGCTGGGCCGCGATGCGCTGGCGGCGATTTCGTTCATCTTTCCGGTTTCTGTGGCGATCACCTCGCTCGGGGTCGGGGTCATGGTCGGGATCAATTCGGTGGTCGCCCGCGCATTGGGCGAAGGGGATCATGAACGGGCCGCGCGGCGCGCCAATTTCGGGATCGTGTTCGCGGCTGGCTGCGGCGCATTGATGGGGGCCGCGCTGTGGCTGCTGATCGACCCGATCTTTGCCGCGATGAATGCGCCTGCACATCTGATGCCGCTGATCCGCGCCTATATGCAGCCCTATGCGGTGGGCTTTCCGCTGATCCTGATCATCATGGGGTTCAACGGCGTGCTGCGCGGACAGGGCGAAGCGCGGCGGACGAGCACGATCAGTATCACCTATGCCGCCGCCAACTGGGTGCTCGATCCGCTGCTGATTACCGGCGTCTTCGGCTTCGACGGATTCGGTATGGCAGGCGCGGCCTATGCGTCCGTCATCGGCTGGGGGATCGGGGTGGTGGTTGCCCTGTGGCTGATCCGCGACACTGCGCTGCCGTTCAGCATCGCGCTGGTGAGGGAATGCAGACTGATTGAATCGGCCAAGGCGATCACCAAGGTCGCACTGCCCGCAGCATTTTCGAACGCGATCAACCCGCTTGGCCTGTCGATCCTGACCGCGCTGGCGGCGCTGGAGGGCGAGGCGGCGGTTGCCGGGTTCGGCGCGGCAGGGCGGTTGCAGGGATTCGTAATCGTCCCGCTGCTCGGATTGTCGGGCGCGATTGGCGGGATTGTCGGGCAGAATTGGGGCGCGGGCCGGATTGACCGCGCGCGCGAGGCGGCGCTGTGGGCGGCGGGGTTCTGTGTGCTGTGGGGGCTGGTGGTGGCGATTGCCATGGTCTTCGCGGGCGAACAATTTGCGCGTTTGTTCACCGATGATCCGGCGGTGATCGCCGAATTCGCGCTCTATCTGGAAATCGCGGCATGGGGCTATGCCGGGTTCGGGCTGCTGATCGTTGGCAATGGCATCATGAACGCGGTCGACAAGGCGGCTTTCGCGCTGGTGCAATCGGTGGCGCGGGTGTTTCTGGTGATGCTGCCGGTGGCGCTGATCATGCAGCCGGGGATGGGCAGCGCGGCGATCTACACTGCTGAACTCGCCGCCAATCTGTTCGGCGCGGTGTCTGCGGTGCTGATCGTGCGTCACATCTTCGCACAGCGCGCCCCGGCATGGGCGGCGCGCTAGGCCATTATTAACCAACTCTGCGCATAGAGTGTCCTGAAAGACAAAAGGGCGCGAAATGCATGGATGATCTGCTGGCGGAATTCATCGCCGAGACCCGTGAAATGCTGGAGGCTTCAAGCGGCGAAATCGTCGCTTGGGAGGCCGATCCGGCCGATCGCGCGCGGCTGGATACGATCTTCCGTTTCGTCCATACGGTAAAGGGCAATTGCGGGTTTTTCGACTTCCCCCGGCTTGCTGAACTGAGTCACGCGGCCGAGGACGCATTGGCCGATTGCCGTGCCGGACGGCGCGATCCTGACCCGCAGATGGTCTCCGCCGTGCTCGCCATCATTGATCGGATCGCCCAGATGGTTGACGCCATCGAAGCGGGTGAAGACATCAGCAATGCAGACCCCGACGGCGGCGATCAGGCGCTGATCGACGCGGTCAATGTTTCACGTGAAACATCGGGCGAGGACGGGGCAAGCGCGGTCAAGCAGGGGTCAAGCCCACGTCTGCACGCTCCGGCCAGCGCGTTGATCGATCACGCCGATGATGGCGCAACTGATCGCGCCGTTTCTAGTCGCCGCGCTGACCACTCCGCCGCACAGCGCACCATCCGCCTGCCGGTCGAACTGCTCGACCGGGTGATGAGCGGCGTGTCCGATATGGTGCTGGCGCGCAATGATCTGGCCCACCGGCTGCGGCAGGCTGGCAATCAGCCGACCATTGATGGCCCGTTCGAACGGCTCACCACGATCCTGTCCGATGTCCGCGATGCGATCACCCGGATGCGGATGCAACGGATCGAAACCCTGTTCAGCGCGATGCCCCGGCTGGTGCGCGATCTTTCAGCGGAACTCGGCAAGCAGGTGATGGTCGATCTCGACGGCGGCGACGTTGAACTCGACCGCGAGATGATCGAGACGATCCGCGACCCGCTGACCCACATCATCCGCAATGCGATCGACCACGGGATCGAACCGCCTTCCGCTCGCCTCGCCAATGGCAAGCGCGAGATTGGTCTGCTCGCCATCGCGGCGCGGCAATCGGGCAACACCATCGCCATCGTGATCAGCGATGACGGGCACGGGCTGGATGAAGACCGCATCGTCGCCAAGGCGATCGCCACCGGATTGATCACCGCCGCCGAACGCAGCGCGATGAGCCGTGACAAGATCCTCAACCTGATTTTCGAACCCGGCTTTTCCACCGCCGAGGTGGTCAGCAATGTCTCCGGACGCGGGGTCGGGCTGGATGTGGTGCGCCAGAACCTGGAAAAGGTCGGCGGCAGTATCAAGGTGTCGAGCCAACCGGGCCACGGCACCCTGTTCACGCTGCAAATCCCGCTCACCCTCAGCATTATCGCCGGGCTGACAGTGGAGGTCAGCGGGCAGCGGTTTGCCATTCCGCAATCCTATGTCGAAGAAATCGTGCAGGCTTCAACCACCGCGCTTGATCTGAGCCACATCGGCGAAACCGCGCTGATCACCTTTCGCGGCACCCGCGTGCCGAGCCTGATGCTGGCCGATGTGCTGGGCCTTGATACCAGCGCAGACGCCGCGCGCGATCCCACGCTGGTAATGCTGCGGCTGGCGAGCGGCGATCTGTTCGCGCTGGCGGTGGACGGCATTCACAATCACGGCGATCTGGTGGTCAAGCCGCTGGCGCCTGCGGTGATGAAATCGGGCCTCTATGCCGGATCGACGCTGCTGGATGATGGCCAGCCAGTGCTGCTGCTGGATGTTGCCAACATCGCGGCGGCGCATGATCTGGTGTCCGATGGACGCGCCCGCGCGTTGCATCCGGTGGCCGATGAAGCCGCCAAACCGGCGCACGCACTGCCGCGCGCGATGCTGTTCACCGATTGCAATGGCCGCCGTACCGCCGTGCGCCTTGAACTGGTGCAGCGGATCGAAACCGCGCCAGTCAGCGCGATTGATTGTTCTGGCCCGCGCCCAAGGGTGGTGATCGACGGATTGATCCTGCCGTTGATCGACCTGCCTGACACAGCCGTTCCCGCACCAGGAAATACCGGACGTGTGCGGCTGCTGCGCCTGAGCGACGGCGCGTGCGAACTGCTGGTCGCGGTGCAGCAGGTGGAAGACGCGGTTGAACTTGCCGGGCCGCTGATCCCCGTGCCCGAAGATCCGCTCGCCGAAGCGGTCACACTGGTCGATGGCCAGCCGGTGACGCTGATCGATGCGCACGAACTGTTCGCGCGTTTCGGCGAGCCGCCGGTTGCCGCAGGACGTCCGCGTTGCAGCCTGCCTGCCGATGATTGGGCACGCACTATCCTTGCCCCGCTGGTGACATCAGCGGGTTACGAGATCGTGCCGCCGGAAGCCGCCGATCCGCACACCATCGCGATCGTGTTCGACGAAGTGTTCGAAGCGGCCGAGGCGCTGGGCCGTGGGCTAATCGGCCCGGTGATCCGCCTGCGTGATCGCCCCGAAGCAACCGCAGGCAGCGACACCATCTATCGTTACGACCGCGACGCCCTGCTATCCGCGCTGACATCCGCAGCCCGATTTGCCCATCACCCCGGAGGCCGCGCATGACCAACCAACTGCTTGTTATCGTGCAGATCGCGGGTCGCCGTTGTGCTTTAAGCGCGCTCGATGTGAAATCGGTGATCGAAATCGGCACGGTCACGCCGATCCCGCGCGCGCCTGCGCACATCGCCGGGATCACCGCGTTGCGATCGCAGGCGCTGACGGTTATTGATTGCCGGCTTGCGCTGGGTCTGGTGCAGCACGCATGGCCCACCGACGCCCGCGCCGCGGTGGTCGCCGAAGGCGGCCATGCCTATGCGCTCAAGGTTGATCAGATCGAGGACATCACCACCGCAATCGGAGAACCGGGTCAGGTGCCCGGCGGGTTCGGCGCGCAATGGTCGCGGGTCGCCACCGGCATGATCGAAACGCTGACCGGCCCCGCCCTGCTGATCGACCTGTCGGCCCTGATCGCCGGGCCGGACACCCTGCGGCACGAGGTCGAGGCGGCGTAATGCGTTTTTCACAGGTGATCGGACGGGTGTGTTCGTAGCGTGCTTTAATCCTATGCTTACCAACTGACCTTAGAATTATGACTTCAACCGCAGGAATCGCCATGAAAACATGCCTCATCGTCGATGATTCCCGGGTGATCCGGAAGGTTTCGCGACATATTCTCGAAACCCTTGGCTTTGCCGTGGAAGAAGCCGAAAACGGCAGAATCGCGCTTGATGCGTGCGAAGCTGGCATGCCCGATGTCGTCCTGCTTGATTGGAATATGCCGGTGATGACCGGGATCGAATTCCTCTCCCACTTGCGCACACGCCCCGGCGGCGATGCGCCCAAGGTGGTGTTCTGCACCACCGAAAATGATGTGGCGCATATCCGCGAAGCGATTCAGGCGGGCGCGGACGAATATGTGATGAAGCCGTTCGATCACGAAACGCTCCAGATCAAACTGCAGCTTGTCGGGTTTGCGTGACTCGCCTGTCCGCCAGCCCGCGGCCCATCAAGACCGGTAGCGCGCAATCAGACCCGGAACGCCTGCTCGTCCGCCCCGGATCGGAGGCTGCGATCCGGGTGATGATCGTCGATGATTCGCTGACCGTCCGCACGGTCTTCAAACGGATGGTCGAAAGTGATCCGGCGATGGTGATTGTCGGCACCGCCAGCAGCGGCGAAAGCGCGCTGGTGCAGCTCAAGACCCAACCGGCCGATGTGGTGCTGCTTGACCTGGAAATGCCCGGAATGGGCGGCTTGCGCGCTTTGCCCGCGATCCTCGCCACGCCTGCCGCGCCGCAGGTGCTGGTGGTATCATCGCTGACGGTCGACGGGGCCGAACATACACTCGCCGCGTTGTCGATGGGCGCGGCTGACACCCTGCTCAAACCCCGGCCCGGCGGCTTCACCGAAGATTACCGTGCGCAATTGCTGGGCAAGATCCGGGCATTGGGATCGCGGGCAGCCGACCGGGCCAGCACGCCCGCTCCGCACCGCGAGCCGTCATTCGCGCGTCCCGGACTTGCGCAGCGCGGCAGGCGGGCCAAGGTGATCGCCATTGGCGCATCAACCGGCGGCATCCACGCGCTTGGCCTGATGCTGCGGCGGCTGACCCCGGCGTTCGACCTGCCGATCCTGATCACTCAGCACCTGCCATCCTCGTTCATCCCGGTGTTTGCCCGACAGGTCGAAACCGCTTGCGGACGCCCGGCCGACATTGCCGAGGACGGTCTGGATATCCGCCCCGGTCGCATCATCATCGCGCCGGGGCACGGCCATATGCTGGTGCGGCGCGGCGGAGAGCGGTTGACCACCCGGCTGTGTTCGAAGCCGGTGGCAAGCGGGTGCATGCCCTCGGTCGATCCGATGCTCTGCAGTCTTGCAGAGGCCTGCGATAGTCAGGCGCTTGGCGTAATCCTGTCGGGCATGGGCCGCGACGGGTTGATTGGTGCGCAGGCGCTGGTCGATGCGGGCGGTACTATCTACGCGCAGGATGCCGAAAGCAGCGCGGTATGGGGGATGCCCGGCGCGGTTGCGCGTGCGGGGCTGGCCAGCCTGATCGCTGCGCCCGAACGGCTTGGCGAAGCAGTGATGGCCCATGCAACCGCGCCCAGCGCCGCAGTGCTGCGGTAGAGCCAGCCGATGGAAGTCAGCGAAGCCTCGCACCAGATCATCGCCGATCTGCTTGCCGCACGCACCGGCCAGCACCTCACCGAAAGCCGCCGCTGGCGAGTCAATTCGGCGCTCGCAGGGATTTTCCGCGAACACGGCATCAGCAACGTCGATCAGCTGGTATGCCTGCTCGCCGCGCCGCGGACGGGGCCGGAAAGCCCCGATCTGTCGCAGGATGTGGTCGAGGCGCTGCTCAACAACGAAACCTATTTCTTCCGCGACAAGCCGACCTTTGACCAGCTGCCAGCGGAAATCCTGCCCGAACTGGCCGAGCGGCGGCGCGATTGCCGCCGTCTGTCGATCTGGTCGGCGGGCTGTTCGACCGGGCAGGAAGCCTATTCGATGGCGATGCTGTTCGTGGATCAGAAAGACCGCTGGGAGGGGTGGACCATCGACATCTTCGGAACCGATGTCTCCCACCGCGCGGTCAGCGCTGCGCGCAGCGGGCTTTACAGCCAGTTCGAGGTGCAGCGCGGGCTGGGCGTCACCCAGATGCTGCGCCATTTCGATGAAACACCGCGCGGCTGGCAGATTGGCGAAGAGGCGCGGCGGATGGTGCGTTTCCGTCAGCACAACGTGCTTGGCCTCCACCCCGGCCGGATGCCGTTTGATCTGGTGCTGTGCCGCAATGTGCTGCTCTATTTCGATCGGGATACCCGCGGTGAAGCCTTTGCCCGTCTGGCCGATGCGGTGGCTCCCGACGGTTTCCTGATGCTGGGCGCGGGCGAAACCGTTATCGGCCAGACCGACAGGTTCGTGCCATCCGCACGCCGCGCGAGTTTTTTTGAACCGCTTTCGCACCAGCAGGCATCGGCCTTGCGCAAAACAGCCTGAGCCTCAGCTTTACCCTTCGTTAGCCGATGTCGTTTAGCACGATTTTCCAAATGGCGGCGTGTAGACCGCGATCTTCGGGAAAGCAGCTATCGTGTTCGCAGCATCACCCCCATTGCGATTAACGCCCACCGGGCTGGTGGTGATCCCGCTCGGCGTGATTAGCGTGTTGACCGCGCTGATCATGCTGGCGATCAGCTTCAATGAACGGATCGTGATCGTGTCGCACGGCGCGCTGATCATCTCCGCAATCCTCGTCTATGCGGCGACCATCGTCGTTCTGGGGTGCAGCGGCATCGCCAATATCCGCGCGATTGAAACGCGGGCGATCACCGATCCGCTGACCCGCCTGCCCAATCGCCATGCGCTGCATGAGGATATTCAGGCTGCCTCGCTAGGCGACGAGGAAGTGGCGCTGGCGATGATCGATCTCGACAGTTTCAAGCAGGTCAACGACCATTACGGCCACGCCGTTGGCGATCAGTTGATCGAACGATGCGCGCAAATGGTCTGCACGGTGTGCGCGGAAGAGGCGCGCTGTTACCGGCTGGGCGGCGATGAATTTGCGGTTGTGATGTCGGGCAAGGTCGCCGGCACAATCCTCGAAGGCATTTGCCGCACCTTACTGGAACAGATGGGCACACCGGTTGAGGTAGGGCACCTCCATATCGCGGTGGGGGCCAGCATCGGCCTGACCCGCAGCACCGCCGCTCAGCGCCTGCCTTCATCGGAAATGCTCCGCCGGGCCGATGTGGCGATGTATATGTCCAAACGCGGCGGCAAGATGCGCACGACCTGGTTCAATGAAGGCTTCGACCGCTGCCGCGAACGTATGCGCGAGATCGAGGACGAGATTCGCATCGGGATTGCGAACGGCGAATTCCACGTCGCCTACCAGCCGCTGGTCAATGCCGAAAGTGGCCGGATCGTCGCGGTGGAGGCGTTGCTGCGCTGGGATCGCGGGGACCGATCACCCCTTGGCCCGAATATATTCATTCCGGTGGCCGAGGAATCCGGGCTGATCAATCCGCTTGGCCAATGGGTGCTGCGTCAGGCGGTGTGCGACGCGATGCGCTGGGGCGATATATCGCTATCGGTCAATGTTTCCGCTGCGCAGCTGCGCAATCCCGAATTTCCGATCAAGCTGGGCGAGGTGCTGGAAGAAACCGGCTTTCCGCCGCAGCAGCTTGAACTGGAAGTCACCGAAACCTGCCTCGTGCTTGATCCGGTAGTGGCCGAACGCACGCTTGATGTGATCCGGTCGTTCGGGGTGCAGATCGCGCTCGATGATTTCGGCACCGGCTATGCCTCGATCGGGTTCCTGCGGCGGTTTCGGTTTGAAAAACTGAAACTTGATCGTAGCCTGGTCGAACTCGCCGGGGTGGATGATGCCAGCCGGGCGATGATGCTGTCATCAATCGCTCTCGCCCGCGCGCTCAACATGGGCGTGACCGCCGAAGGTGTGGAAACCCAAGAACAGGCCAATCTCGTGCGGCTGGCCGGGTGCGACCAGATCCAAGGCTGGCTGTATTATCGCGCCATGCCCGCGACGGAAATCGATCTCCTGATCGCAGCGCAGAACGCCGAAAACGCCAGCGATGACGAGCAGGCGGCATGACCGCGCTGCAGGACATGGCCATGAACATCGCAGCCGAACGGGCTGGCAGAGCGCCGGAGGGCACGGACACGCCCAATGCCCCCACGGGCCGCCTCCAACGCTGGTTCAACGCGCTCAACCTGGGCGGCAAGATCACGCTGTTTTTCAGCGCCAACCTTGGCCTTGCGCTGATTGCCGGACTGTTCGTGGTTGTCGGCTATGTCGAACTGGGCGAGCGCGCCGAAATCATCCGCAGCACGCATGATCAGGCGCTCAAGGCCGAACGGACGCTGGTGCAACTGGGCCAGGCGCAGCGTCATGCCGAACTGCACACGATCCGCCCCAGCGATGCCCGCGCCCGCGCGGCAGGCGCTGCGCTGAACGAGGCGAAGGCGTGCATTGATATGCTGTCGCAGGCGCTGGCGGCTGACAATGCCGCTGGTCATGAACGGCTGGCTGTATTGCGCAGCGGTGTGGCTGACCTCGATCGTCAGATCACCACCTTCGACCCTGAAACCGCCAGCGCGCAGCTACGCCAGCGCCAGACAGCCGCCATCGCCGCCAGTGGCGCGGCATTGGTGGCGGCGGGCACTGACCTTGCACAGATGCTGGGCGATGATGCGGCGGCGATGTCCGATTCCGGTGCGGCGCTGATCACCACCCTGCTGTCCATGTGGATCGCATTGGCCATCGTGCTGACCCTGCTGACGCTGATTGCCCAGCGTTATTTCAACCGCAACGTGGGCGGAATGCTGAAGGCGATGGCAGCGCAGATGACAATTCTTGCCTCTGGCGGCAAGAACATCGCCGTCAGCGGCCAGCATCGGCAGGACGAAATCGGTGAAATGGCGCGGGCGATGGACGTGTTCCACAGCGCGGCGCGGCAGCTGGAACGGCTCAGCCGCGAACAGGCCGTGCGTGCGCGCGCCGAACGCGATGAACAGACCCGGCTGCAGGTGCAACAGCACGAAGCCCGGCTGGAGCGCGAACGGGTGGTCAACGGGCTGGCTGACCAGTTCGAACGCACCGTCGGAGAGGTTGTAACCAGCGTGGTTGCGGCCTCCAGCCAGTTGCAATCGACCGCCACGATGATGGCAACAACCGCCGAAGACACCAGCCACCGCACCGGCGAAGTTGCGTCCTCGATCGAGGACGCCAATATTGGCGCGACCGCCGCCGCCACCGCAAGCGATGAATTCGCCATGTCGATCGGCGAAATCAGCCGTCAGGCCGCCTCCTCAGCCGAACTGGCGCGGGCAGCCTGCGTTTCGGCACTCCAGGCCGACAGCACCATTGGCGCACTTTCAGCCTCGGCGCAGGAAGTCGGCCAGATCGTCGAATTGATCCAGTCGATTGCCCAGCGCACCAATCTGCTCGCGCTCAACGCCTCGATCGAGGCCGCGCGCGGAGGCGAGGCCGGACGCGGATTTGCGGTGGTCGCCAGCGAGGTCAAGGAACTCGCGATGCAGACCAGCCGCGCGACTGAAATGGTCGCGGAACAGATCCGCGCAATGCAATCGACCACCGGCGCCAGCGTCAGCGCGCTGCGCGATATTGCCCGCCAGATCCAGCAATTGGAAACCACCTCGGTATCGATCGCCAGCGCGGTCGATCAGCAATCGGTCGCCGGGCATGACCTTGCCCGCAGCATCGACCTTGCGGCGCGCGGAACCGAGAAGGTCGCCGTCCATATTGATGGTGTGCGCAACATGGCGCTTTCGACCGGGTCGGCGGCGCAGCAGGTGTTGTCCAGCGCCACCAGTCTTGATGCTCAGGCGGCGACCCTGCGCCAGCAGGTGCAGGAATTCCTCAACGCATTATCCGACCATTCCAGATCATCGTGACGCGGCACACCCCGGCACACCCCGGCTCAGCGCAAAGCGCGCCAAATTGCGACGCGCGCACCGGCTGAATCAAGCATTTGGAAAGGATTTTCCTTCACAATTGTTTGGTCAAGAGCCCCGGGGAATTACGCAATGAACATGATGATCCTGCAGGAGCGCAGCGAGGAACAGGCTGTTCCCGACTTTGTGCGCGAACTCAGGGCCGATTTCGGCATCGAGGATGCAGGCAACCCAGACGCAAGCGACGCACCTGCAACCCCTGTGACATTGCTCGAACGGATCGGTTGGTTCCGCAACCTGTCATTGGCGGGCAAGATCAACGCCATTTTCGGTACTTTCCTTGGTCTGGGCGTAATCATGTCGCTGGTGATCGGCATCGGCCTTGGCGAATTGTGGAACCGCTATCAAAGCGCGGCGCAGGTGCAGGACACGGTAATCGCAGCGGGCGTTTTGCAATCGGCAACGCAGGACATGCGCTACCAATCGCTGCGCGCGCTCTACGACCCCAGCGCTCCCCTGCTCGATCAGCAACGCGAAAGCGAAATCGCGGTCGCGGCGCAGGTCGCTGCAATGGATGCAATGGTTGCGGGCAATGACACCGCATTACGGCCCCACATTATCGCGCTGCGCACAGACCTCGACAATTTCCGCGCTGATTATACGCGCGCGCTTGATGCGGTGCGCGGCGGCGCTAGCGTTAATACCATCGCCGTGCAGGTCGCCGCGCAGGCCAGCGAATTGCTCGATGTCGGCGCGCAACTAACCGCCGATCTCGCCGTGCGCGCGCAAGCGCAGGAAGCCACCGGGATCACCTACTTCTTCAACATGGTGATGATTGCGGGCGTGCTCGCGTTGCTGGGCTGCGTAGTGCTGCTGATGGGCCTGGCCTATCTGTCGCGTGATTTCTCACGCAAGATCATTGAAATTACCGAAGCCATGGCGCGGCTTGCCAATGGCGATCGGGACTTCGCCATCAAGGGCGAGGATCGCACCGACGAAATCGGCGCAATGATCCGCGCGCTCGATCTGTTCAAACGGGCGAGCAAGCGGCTTGAAACATGGGCGCGTGAACGGTCGGAAAAGGCCGAACAGGAACTGCAATTGCAACAGGATCGCGAACGCGAACGGGTTGAGGCCGAAGCGCGCAAAGCCGCGTTGCTGGATGATGTCGCACGCCAGTTCGAACGCACTGTAGGCGATGTCGTGAGCGGCGTGGCCGCCGCCTCCAGCCAGCTCCACACCACCGCCACCCGCATGGCCAGCAGCGCGGAAGAAGCCAGCCGCCGCACCAATGACGTTGCGGTTTCGATGGACGAAGCCAACGCCGGCGCCACCGCCGCCGCCGCCGCCAGCGATGAATTTGCCCTCTCGATCAGCGAAATCAGCCGTCAGGCAGCCTCGTCAAGCGAGCTTGCCCGGCTGGCGAACGAAGCGACCGGGGAGGCCGATGAAACCATCTCGGCGCTGGCCGCATCGGCAGAGGAAGTCGGCCAGATCGTCGAACTGATCCAGACCATCGCACAGCGCACCAACCTGCTCGCGCTCAACGCGTCGATCGAAGCGGCGCGCGGGGGAGAGGCAGGCCGTGGCTTCGCGGTGGTCGCCAGCGAGGTCAAGGAACTCGCGATGCAGACCAGCCGCGCCACCGACAAGGTGGCCGAACAGATCCGCGCAATGCAATCAACCACCGGCGCCAGCGTCAAGGCGCTGCGTTCGATTGCAGGGCAGGTCAAGGAACTCGAATCCACCGCAGTATCAATCGCCAGCGCGGTCGATCAGCAATCGGTCGCGGGCCGCGATCTGGCGCAAAGCATTGATCTGGCCGCGCGCGGCACCGAAAAGGTCGCGGGCCATATCGAAGACGTGCGCCAATTGTCGCTCTCAACCGGCGCAGCGGCGAGCCAGGTGTTGCTCAGCGCCAACGAACTGGAAGCGCAAGCTGTACATCTCAGCGATCAGGTGCGCGGCTTCCTCGGCCGGGTGCGTGCGGGCTGAAACCAGCACAGGACGCATTCTGCACACCCAATCGACGCGGCGGGTCTTGAACCGCACGGCGGGATGGTTAGGGCGGGACTCTATGCCCTCACCCTTCATCCTGCTCCAGCACGCCCTCCCGCAACACGCGCTGTCGCGATTGGCAGGCTCGCTGGCGTCAAGCGAGCGGGCGTCGATCAAGGATCGGCTGATCCGCCGCTTTGTCGCCGCCTATGATGTCGACATGGCCGAGGCCGCGCGCGCGATTGGCGAATTTGCCAGCTTCAACGATTTCTTCACCCGCGAATTGAAGCCCAGCGCACGGGAGCTGGCCGACGCCGGGGCGTTCATCCTCAGCCCTGCGGACGGCGCGGTGAGCCAGTTGGGCACGATCACAGATGGCCGGATCTTTCAGGCCAAGGGGCGCGATTTCACAACCGCAGAAATCCTCGGCCACGGTGCCGATGCCGCGCGCCGGTTCGACGGCGGGCAATTCATCACCATCTACCTGTCACCGCGCGATTACCACCGTGTGCACATGCCCGCCGCGGGCGCGCTGCAATCGAGCGCCTACGTTCCCGGCGATCTTTTCTCGGTGAACCAGAAGACTGCTGAAGGCGTTGACCGGCTGTTCGCGCGCAATGAACGGCTCGCCTGCCTGTTTGACGGGCCGGGCGGCTCGTTTGCGAGCATCATGGTCGGCGCGATGATCGTCGCGGGGATCGACACCGTATGGCCGCACCGCTTCGCAGGCCACGGGCGCGACGTGGTGCACGAGGATTTTGCAAGCGGCGCGGTCGATCTGGCAGCGGGCGACGAGATGGGGCGGTTCTATCTCGGCTCAACCGTGGTGCTGTTGTTCGAACCCGGACGCGTGGCTTGGCTGGAAGGACTAAAGGCAGGCGATCCAGTGCGGATGGGGCAGGCGATCGGGACGCGCAAGCGAGACTAACAAAGGAAAGCCGAAATCCTTATCGCGCAGTGGCAGCCCAGATGAGCGAAGCGTCAGAACAACCGAACTGATGCACTCCAAACAAATGCGCCCCAAACAAATGCGCCTTGTCCCAATTTGGTCGCGCAGTACCGAACGGCCGCAAGGGTTAAACGCCGGCAAAGGGGTGCGAACTTCCGAACAACCAACACCAAAATCGCCCGGCAGCGAAGCTGCGGACGTAACCTATTCGAGATGTGTTGGGTTTTTCGGTTGGTTGCGGGAGTTGGATTTGAACCAACGACCTTCAGGTTATGAGCCTGACGAGCTACCGGGCTGCTCCATCCCGCGATAAACCGTTTGTCTGGCGTCCCTCGCGCTAAGCGCTGCGGGCGGCCGACCTTGCAGATCCTATGGACCCGATTGGCGCGCGTCCCAGATCGAAACTCTAGAGACGCCAAAAGGGCCGCCCTTGCGGGACAGCCCTATGACTTGTGAATGGGTTATACCCGCTCCCACCGGCTTCAATGCCTGGCGACGACCTACTCTTCCGTGCCTTAAGACACAGTACCATCGGCGCTGTCTGGTTTCACGGCCGAGTTCGAGATGGGATCGGGTGGGGCACAGACGCTATGGCCACCAAGCAATGGGGCCAGTGGATGCGGGTTTTTAAATCGATGCACACTCACTTGGGTGAGTGGTAAAGGGCGTATCTGGCTGGAGGCATTCTCCACCACAAAGACTTGCTTACCCAAAGGGCAGGCCTGTCGTTGACAGTGCGAACTCTCAAGCATGATATGAACTATTAGGACCGGTTAGCTCCATACATTACTGCACTTCCACACCCGGCCTATCAACGTGATGGTCTATCACGGTTCAAAGATACCTAATCTCAAGGGAGGCTTCCCGCTTAGATGCTTTCAGCGGTTATCCCGTCCATACATAGCTACCCTGCGGCACCCTTGGCAGGATGACAGGTACACCAGAGGTATGTTCACCCCGGTCCTCTCGTACTAGGGGCAACTCCTTTCAAGTATCGACGCCCACGGCAGATAGGGACCAAACTGTCTCGCGACGTTCTGAACCCAGCTCACGTACCACTTTAATTGGCGAACAGCCAAACCCTTGGGACCTGCTCCAGCCCCAGGATGTGATGAGCCG
>Ga0209346_1000080_pt1 | contig 146570 bp, 124 predicted proteins | sample AutmiccommunBRH9_FD_187381 | JGI IMG/M metagenome (GOLD analysis project Ga0209346, IMG submission 187381) | Deep subsurface microbial communities from Mt. Terri, Switzerland - Autotrophic microbial communities BRH/9 (SPAdes) (version 2) | ecosystem: Environmental > Aquatic > Deep subsurface >...
AAACACCCCCACCGCTGTGTTTGATTCGCATGCCCAACTCCAGCGCACCTGCTATGCCGCTGCAAGCTTAATTTAAGCGGTAAATAAAGAGAAGTATGCTTTGCGGTTGCGGTGGAGAGGGGTTTGCTAGATCAGACCGACAGCGTCGATGTCGAGGACTTCAATGATGTCCTTGTCCCATTTGAATGCCTTGCGAAGCTCTTGGAGGCGGGGGACGAGGTGGGTTACTCCGGGGGTGAAATACCAGAGCTGATAGCGGTAATGATCTTTGATTTTCTCGATGGGGCAGGGGGCGGGGCCCCGGATTTCGAGAGAGGGATAGTCTGGCAAAATCACGTCTTCGACATGTTTGGCCCATTGTTCGGCATAAAAGCGGACTTTTTCCGGATTTTTCCCGCGGAAGAGATGATGGATGAGGTGGCGGAAAGGGGGGTAATGGTATTCTTTGCGATTGCTGAGTTCATCGTGGGAGAAGCCTTCAAAGTCTTGTTGTCGGGCAAACTGAATGGCAGGGGCATAAGGCAGTGAGGTTTGCACCACCACTTCTCCGGAACGGTCGCCACGCCCAGCGCGGCCGGCCACTTGAACCAGGAGCTGAAAAGTGCGTTCAGCGGCCCGGAAATCCGGCATGTGGAGCGAGAGGTCAGCATCGATCAACCCTACTAAGGTGACGTTGGGGAAATCCAATCCCTTGGCGATCATCTGGGTGCCCACCAGAACGTGTATGCGGCCCCGTCGGAATTCTCCCAGTACCTCCCGAAAGAGATTTTTTTTCTGCATGGTGTCGGCATCGATCCGAACAATTCGTGCTCCGGGCAAAATCCGTGCCGCAAGATCTTCAATCTTCTGAGTGCCGCTTCCGCGATAGGTGATTTTCGGTGACTGGCACTGAGGGCAGGCGGGCGGAACCAGCGATTCGAATCCGCAAAGGTGACAGCGGAGAATGTGATCGGCGCGGTGATGCGTCAACGTCAGGTCGCAGTGGTCGCACATGGCGACATACCCACAATCCGGGCATTTCAGCGATGCATCATAGCCGCGTCGATTGAGGAAGAGGATCGTCTGCTCACCATTTTCGAACCGTTGACGCATCTTTTCGGCGAGGAACGGAGAAAATACCGCGGGTCCGCGATTTTTCGCTTTTTCCCGGGTCATGTCGACCACGTGGATGAGGGGCAGTTGGCGGTTGTCGACCCGTTTGGTCAACTTGAGCAGGCGGTATTTGCCTTGTTGACTGTTATAAAGGCTTTCGAGGGAGGGAGTGGCCGATCCCAAAACGCAGAGAGCGTCGTTCAGATGCGCCCGGTAAACAGCGACATCCCGGCCGTGGTAGCGCGGTGTTTCTTCCTGTTTGTAAGCGGGCTCGTGTTCTTCATCGATGATGATCAGGCGTAGATTGCGCAAGGGTGCAAAAATTGCGGAGCGCGCGCCGACCACGACCCGAGCTTCTCCAGTAGATAAAGCGTGCCACGCGTCATAGCGTTCGCCATCACTGAGGTGGCTATGCCAGACAACCGTTCGTGTTCCGGCTGAAATCTCCAACCGGGCTCGGAGACGTGCCACTGTCTGAGGGGTGAGGGCGACTTCAGGAACAAGATAGATCACGCTGCCCCCTGCCGCGAGGGTTGCTTCCATGGCTGCGAGGTAAACTTCCGTCTTGCCGCTCCCGGTCACCCCGTGGAGCAGGAACCGTTCGAATTGTTTCCTATCGAGGGCGGCAATGAGTTCACGGGCGGCGGCGGATTGCTCGTCGGTTAATAAAAACGAATTACTTCCGACGGATTCAGCTTCAGACAGCTCATCGTCATAAGCGATCTTGCGTTGGGGAGCGGTTGTTTCTTCGAGGATTCCTTTGGCGACAAGGGCAGTAGCGCTGGAGGCAGCAATGTTCAGGCGCTCCAGGATCTTGTTCCGCGGAAGTGGGTCAGAACGTAACTGACTGGCGAGGAAGCGATATAATTTTGCCTGTTGTGGAGCCCGTTTGGTGAGAACGGTAAGTTCTTCGGAAGAGAGAGGGCGGGCTACTTTCAGAACCTTTCGTCGGGCAAGGCGCATGCCTTTGCGGAGCGCTCCCGGGATCATGACTTCAAAGACGTTGTCGAGGCCTGCCGCGTAGTAGTGCGCCATCCAGCGCGCGAGTGAAACCAGCTCCGGTGTGAGGACGGGAAAGGGTTGTTCGAGGTCGTGAATGTACTTCAGGCGCGCCGGTGCGATATCGAGCTTGGGAGACAGGTTGGCAACAATGCCCAGCTCCGAACGCCGGCCTAGCGGAATACGAACAAGCGAGCCGATCGTGAGCTGGCCGGCCAGCGCTGCGGGCACCTTATAAGCGAGGGCGCGATCAATTCCCGCGAGGGGAAGGACGGAGATGAGGGTATCATCTGTTGAGGGCATTCCAATTATCCTTGCGCGCACCTCTCGGGCGGTTTTTGTTACAGGTGTCTCAATTACCGTGCATGCCAGCGACCCCGTCAACAGAAGAGGTAGAACTTGATAAATCGCGGGAGACCTTCCGGACGTTTCTAGCCAAAAAGGGTCTTCGCGTGACGAATCAGCGCATGGCGATTTTCGACGCCGCCTTTGACCATACAGATCATTTTACCGCGGAAGATCTGTTATTGCTTGCGCGCAAAATCGACAAATCCGTCTCACGGGCAACGGTTTACCGCAGCTTACCCATTTTGACGGAGAGTGGCTTGGTGCGGGAGATTGATGTCGGCAAGGATTACAAATTCTACCTCGCGAGCCGCGGTAAACAGATCGAAAAAGCTCAGGTCGTCGACATCGAGTCCGATAAGATCTATGAAATCGATGCCCCCTTTCTGGAATGGTACGCGCGGTCCATAGCGGAGAAAGTTGGTTTGGAAGCAGTGTCGCAACGGCTTCAGGTGCAAGCCCGACCCATTCGTCCCACCCGCGGAGAAGAAGGCGACAAATAACGATCGGCTTGTAAGCGCTTCGGGTTATGCGTCCGCCTGATAAAACCGACTTGAGTTTTGAAATCGACTTCTGCGAAGCGATTCTCCGGCAGGATGCGGACAATGCAGACGTTCTGGGGATGTTGGCCGGTTTTTACACGCGGGTCGGGCGAGTGGATGACGGCCTCGCACTGGATCAGAAACTGGTGGCTCTTGATCCGGAGAATCCGACTTCCCACTACAACTTGGCCTGTAGTTATGCGCTGAAAGCGCGCCGCCCGGAAGCAGTCGAAGCACTGCGAGAGGCGCTTCGGTTGGGTTACGAGGATTTCGACTGGATGCTGAAAGACAGCGACTTGAAAAGCCTGCACACCTATCCGCCCTTTCGCGCCCTCCTGCGGGAGTTCGAAATCGGCCGCCATTAGGTGCACGGGCTTCTCCGTCGCTGTCTTCCGTCTGCCGCGCAGCTCAGGTGCTGAGCGCCGCGGGGTCGCATTCGCGGCTGACTTCGGTCAGTTTTCCGTCAGCGGATTTCTCTTCTTCCAAAGTTTCCAGAAGGAGGTCGACCGCTTCATCCAGCTTCAGCTGTTTGGCCCACGAAATCAGGGTTCCGTAGCTGGCAATTTCGTAGTGCTCGACTTTCTGCGCAGCCGCGATGAGTGCGGAATCGATACCGTTCGTGCCGGAATTTTCTTCGATCAGTTCTTCGGCTTCTTCGATAATGCCGAGAATAGCGGGGCATTTCTTGCCACGGTTTGATCGACCCAAGTCGCTACAGACGCGCTCCAGGCGCTCAATCTGCTTTTCGGTCTCGGTCAAGTGGTGTTGGAAAGCCTCCTTCAGTGCGTTTGACTGGGCTTCTTTAGCCATTTTTGGCAGCGACTCTTTGATACGCCGTTCAGCGTAGAGCACGTCGGCGACTTGATCTTCGAAGAGTTTATACAAAGGGGAATTGTCTTGTACCATGTTGATTCGAGGGGTGAATGTTCAACGCCCGACGATCGTTCGCGGTCGAGCTCCAGAATCGTAATGCAGTCGGGATGCCAGCTGGACGGGGAATGACTCAAGCGCGCTTCAGCAGCCGGATTGGCGAGGGTAAATTGTTGGATGGAGGGAAGAGCTTGGTTTGGGATTTGGTCTGAAATCGCGAGAACAGGCGGCTTTTTCTATGCAAACTGCAAGAGCTTGGGAGTGACGTTTTTCCGTTATTTCCTTGCTCCGCTCACGCCCCGGACGAGTTCATTAGAGCTACATGGATCGACAAGAGACGCCGCACCCTGAACCCACCTTTCTCGATTGGGCCTGCCGCCGGCATCCGGAAACGCCGCGTAAGCGGATTAAAGAATGGATAGCAGACGGGCGTTTTCGGCTGGATGGGGAGGTCGTGACGCAATCAGGGTTGCGGATGAGCGATCCCGGCCTGCGCCTAGAGATGGGGGCCGCAGATGCAGGAGTGGCTGCGTGGGCGCATCGCAAGCGGATTCATCCCAAACTGACGGTGTTGCATCTGGATGCCTCTTTGGCGGTGGTCGAGAAGCAGGCAGGTCTTCTTTCTGTTCCGGTGGAAGGGCTAAACCAACCTTCTGCCCAGAGTATACTGCTGAACCATCTCAATGATGCCCGGGCTGATGGGCTGAGACGTCGGCTTTTTGGGCAGGCTAAAGCGATCCCGATGCCGGTTCACCGGCTGGATCAATACACCAGCGGATTACTCTGTTTCGCCATGAATCCGGAGGCCCGGGCATTGTTGATTGAGCAGGTTCGTTCGCGATCATTGCTACGGGAATACATCGCCTTTGCCGATGGTGAGTTACCTGAGCCTTCCGGCGTGTGGAAGCATTTCCTGAAACTCGATCCAACCGGATATCATCAAAGGCTTGCAGCTTCCGGGGATTTGGAAGGAACCGAGGCGGTGACGCGCTTTGAGACAGTGGAAGTGTTTGCACGTCACCACGTGAGCAAGCTACGCATTCGCTTGGAGACGGGGTTGAAACATCAAATCCGGATTCAATCCGCCGCTGCGGGTGTTCCCCTCCTCGGCGACCGACTCTACCATCAAACGACGCGGCGCGTGCTGGAAAAAGGCGGAAAGGCCCCTTTTGGGATGGAGCGCCAGGCTTTGCATGCCGCCGTGCTGGGAGTGAGACATCCGGAGGACGGGCGGGAACTCTGTTTTGAAAGCCATTTACCGCCCGATTTGCAGCGCCTGGAAGAGCGCCTGCGCGGAGGAAAAGGCTCTCCCCCGCGCAAGCGCGCCCAAAGAAGCGCCGGCTAATGCTCTATGCAGTCTCGAGGGCCTGCTCCAAATCTGCTTTGAGATCCGCGATATCCTCAATGCCAACGGACAGGCGCACGTAATCCGGCAGGACGCCCGACGCTTTCTGCTCTGCCTCGTTCAGCTGACTGTGAGTGGTGCTGGCCGGATGGATGGCGAGGCTTTTTGCATCACCGATGTTGGCCAGGTGGCTGAAAAGCTTAAGCTTATTGATGAAGCGCTTTCCTGCTTCCAGTCCACCTTTTACGCCAAATCCGAGCAACGCGCCGTACCCGCCCGTTAAATACTGATTGGCGCGATCGTGATCGGGATGATTCGCCAGGCCCGGATAATTTACCCATGCCACTTTCGGGTGGTCGGTGAGAAATTCGGCGATCGCGAGGGTGTTGGCACAATGCCGTTCCATGCGGAGGTGAAGCGTTTCAATGCCCTGCAAATGGAGAAAACTGTTGAAGGGGGCGGCGCAATTGCCTGTATCCCGCAAGAGTTGCAGGCGCATCTTGAGAATGTAAGCCACATTGCCGCCACCCATCGGCGGAAAAGATTGGAATGTCGGCCAGTAGGTCAGGCCGTGATAACTGGGATCCTCAGCCGTGAAGCCGGGAAAGCGGCCGTTTGCGCCCCAGTCGAAATTGCCGCCATCGACGACAATTCCACCGATGCTTGTGCCGTGGCCCCCGAGAAATTTGGTCAGACTGTGGACAACGACGTTCGCACCATGTTCGATCGGACGGCAAAGAGCGGGTGACAGCGCAGTGTTGTCAATGATCAGCGGCACACCCACTTCGCGGGCGATGGCGGAAACTTCTTCAAACGGGAAAATGTTGAGGCGAGGATTGCCGAGGGATTCACCAAAAAAGGCCTTGGTATTGTCGCGGCTAGCCTTACGGAATGCCTCCGGATCTTCTGCGTCTACAAAGCTGACTTCGATGCCCAGCTTTGGCAGGGTGTAGTGGAACAGGTTATACGTCCCTCCGTAGAGCTGGGAAACGCTGACAATGTGATCCCCGGCCCGGGCCACGTTGAGAATGGCATTGGTCACTGCGGCGCTTCCACTGGCGTGCGCCAATGCTCCCGAACCACCCTCGAGCGCGGCTACGCGCTGTTCTAGAACATCGGTCGTGGGATTCATGATACGCGTGTAGATGTTTCCCAACTCCTTCAGCGAGAAAAGGTTGGCCGCGTGCTCTGTGTCGCGGAAACTGTAACTGGTCGTTTGATAAATCGGAACAGCCCGAGACAGGGTGGTCGGATCGACGGTTTGCCCAGCGTGCAGGGCTTTGGTAGCAAGTCCGGTGGGAATCGGTTTCATGAATGCGAAAAAAGGGGTTTTGTCGTTGAATCTGGCGGCAGGTTTAGCCCTCTGGCCCGACCAGGGTCAAGTGTGGACCTCCCGGATTGCCGCCGCACCGTTCACTGAAGGGGCGCGGCGGAGAAGATTGCGGCCTGAAGATTAGGGGATGCAGGTTTTCTTCCTTTTGCTGAAAGAAGCATCGTCCCCGGGCGGCAAGTCTGCACTGTGGACCGAATGGAGAAGAAACCTTTTGCTGAACTGGGCTTGGCCCCTGAGCTTTTGAAAGCTGTCGCTGCGATGGGCTTTGAGGAAGCCTCCCCGATTCAATCCGCAGCCATTCCGGTGCTTTTGACCGGGCGGGACGTAGTTGGCCAATCCCAGACCGGCTCCGGGAAGACAGCGGCATTTGCCATTCCCGCAATCGAAAAGGTGGATCCGTCACTTCCCGAAACCCAGGTGCTCATTTTGTGTCCCACCCGTGAGTTGGCGGTGCAAGTGGCAGAAGAAACAGCTAAATTGGCTGCTTATAAGAAGGGCGTTCGCGAGCTCCCGATTTACGGAGGCCAATCTTACGAGCGGCAGTTCCGCGGACTCAAACAGGGCGCGCACATTGTAATTGGTACCCCTGGCCGGGTCATCGATCACATCGAAAAAGGAACGCTGCGGCTCGACCGCCTCCAGATGGTGATTCTCGACGAAGCGGACCGGATGCTCGATATGGGCTTTCTCGACGATATCCGCATGGTACTTACCCAAATGCCGGCTGCCCGTCAGACGGTGCTCTTTTCAGCAACGGTGCCGCGGCCAATTGCCGAGCTAATCAAGACCTTCACCCGTGATCCTGCATGGGTGAAAATCGAGGCACAGACGCTAACAGTTCCTGCCATTGATCAGGTTTGGTACGAGGTACATCGCCGCACCAAAGTCGAAGTTTTGTGCCGGTTGATCGATATGGAAGATATCCGCTACGCCATCATTTTCTGCGCCACAAAAATGATGGTGGATGAATTGGTGGAGCATCTGTTGGCGCGCGGCTATATGGCAGACAAGCTGCACGGCGACATGAGTCAGATGATGCGGGAGCGCGTGATGGAACGCTTTCGCCGGCGCTCCATTGAGTTCCTGGTCGCCACAGATGTGGCGGCGCGCGGGCTCGATGTGAAGGACATTGAAGTCGTGTTCAACTACGACCTGCCCAACGATGGCGAAGATTATGTTCACCGCATTGGTCGGACCGGCCGGGCCGGGAGCGAAGGCCGGGCAATCACCTTCGTTGCGGATCGCGAAGTTTATAAGCTTCAGAACATCATGCGGTTTACGAAGGGCAAGATCCGCCGGGCGCAGGTGCCAACGTTGGAAGAAGTCGAGGAGCGCCGGGCCAACACATTTTTCGATACATTGCGAAGCACATTGGAAGCTGGCAAATTCAAGCGCTACGATTCGCAGACAGACCGCCTCTTGGATCAAGGTTATACCCCGACGGACATCATTTCAGCCCTGATGCACCTGCGTGAAGAAGAGAACCCAAAGGCGGCGAGTGAGGAAATCCCCATCATTCCCGAACGCCGGTCGGAAGCATTTGATAAACGTGGAAAACCGCCTTATGCCGGAAAATCCAAACGTTTTGGCAACAAATTCAACGAGCAATCCGGCCCCGGAAAACCATTCCGCGGCGGTAAATTCAAGCCTTGGAAGAAGAAAAAGAAGGGGGAATAAGCGGCTTTTGATTTTGTTGTAGTGAAACCGACAATACAATTGGCCGAGGTGCGTACGCGGGGCGGTAAACGCTTGGCGCTCTATGCTCATGACGGAGAGTTTACCATCCTCGTCGATGGGCATGAATTGATGCATTCGTGCGCCACCGCTTCCGAATCCTTAATGGGGACCCGGATCGGAGAGCATTTTCCGGATCATGCCTCACCGCGTTACCTGATTGGTGGCCTGGGGCTCGGCTTTACGCTACGAGCTGTGCTCGATCACTTACCGCCGGACGGCCGGGTGGCGGTGGCGGAGCTGCTTCCCGAGGTGGTGGTTTGGAACCGCTCATTCATGCGGGACCTCAATGGTCTTTGTCTCGAAGATCCGCGGGTGAGCGTTTTTGAGGGCGATGTTGCGCAGCTCCTCAATGGGAGTGATTCGGACCATTGGGATGGCATCATGTTGGATGTAGATAATGGCCCGACCGCGATGGTTCAGACCGAAAACAACCGTCTCTACGACCGCGGCGGCATTGAGTGCGTCAAACGCGTCCTGCGCCCCGGCGGTCGCGTCATTTACTGGTCGGCCAGTCCAGACAAAGGTTTCGAGCAGCGTCTTCGCAAGGCTGGCTTCAAGGTTGAAGCAGTACCGGCAAAGGCCTACGCGCAGGCCAAACGCCCGAGCTACATGCTTTATCTCGCGGATCTCCCCGGCGCGGGGGGCTGATTATTTGCCAAAGCTCTTCTGATCGTCGACCTCGAGGTAATCCATCAGCGTGGTGTTGGCAGGGTCGAGCCCCAGCTGTTTGCACTCGCCGACAAACCAGTCGTGTTTTTCAGGATCATCAAACGGTTTGTAGGCTTCGATCTGATCTGCCCAAGCCTCTACTTCCTCATGCGTTTTGGGTGTCCCGTGCCCATCCAGCCATTGGGCAATCTGTTCATTGCTCGCTCCCGATTCGAGCTGCTTGAGCACCGCGTCCCCATCCACCCCCTTGAACCCGAAGAGCATTTGGTCAAGTGGGCAGTTAAAATGATAGTCGCCGAGAGTTCCCTTCAACTTGGCTCGGCCTTTGTCCGCCATCCGCGCGAGGAGTGGGTAGCCGCGCACACGGATGCGAGGGCTGGTGGGTGCTTCTTGTGTAAGGTCTTTTGTGTCATTCATGGAAAATTTTGCTCGGTTGTTAAACGCTTTCCAGCATACAGCACCGCGCTGGTTTCGGCCACCTCAGGGCTGGAATCCTCAAAACCGGAAATTGCTCTTTCGATTCCGCTGCGCCGGCGTAGGATTTTGGGATGCGACGTGGATTCTTCCAAGTTTATACTGGTGACGGAAAAGGTAAAACGACAGCAGCGTTAGGAGTAGCCCTGCGAGCCAGCGGTCATGAAATGCCTGTCTACATCGGGCAGTTCATGAAAGGGCAGGACTACGGGGAGCTTAAATCCCTGCCCAAGCTGAAAACGGTGACGCTGGAGCAGTATGGAGACCCGGGCTGGGTCCGGAAAGGAGCCATCAAGCCGGAGCAGCGAGCTGCGGCCGAGGCGGGGCTGGAAAAAGCGCGCGCCGCCCTACACTCCGGCACGTATGACATCGTGATTCTGGACGAGCTGAACATGGTCACCTGGTTTGAGTTGGTATCGGAAGAGGCTGTGTTACGCCTGATTGATGAGCGTCCCTCGACCGTGGAGCTGATCATTACCGGCCGCCGGGCCAGCGATGCCATTATCGAGCGCGCGGATCTGGTCACTGAGATGCGTGAAGTGAAACACTACTACACTCAGAACGTTCAGGCTCGCAAAGGGATAGAAAAGTAATTCGGCCTGAGCTGGCTCGGTGGCCGGAAGCCTTGCACGATTCCCGATTGAGCGCCGCCGCCGGCTGTGCGACATTCGCCGATATGAAAATATGGCAGCGCGAAATTTCGGTTCAGACCCGAGGACAGGGCACATATGAGTTCACCGAGCAATGCGTGGATGCTGTGCGAGCTGCTGGTATGCGCACCGGAGTGTTACTCGCATTTTGCCGCCACACTTCCTGCAGCCTGGTCTTGATGGAAAATGCGGATCCCACCGCACGGCGTGATCTCGAACGGTGGCTCGGGCGGCTGGTGCCGGAGGGCGATCCCGACTTTCAGCATACTGCCGAGGGACCGGACGACATGCCGAGCCACATCAAGATGGCACTTACCCGCACTTCGGAAACCATTCCGATCGGAGAGGGCCAATTATTGACTGGGACTTGGCAAGGAATCTTTCTGTGGGAACACCGCAGCCAGCCGCACCATCGTCGGATCGTTCTGACTCTTCAGGGTAGTTGAACACTTTCTGACAAATCACTGCCGCGTGAGTTTCGCCACGAAATGGAGTCCTCGGCCAAACGCCAGGTTGGCGGGAAAGGGGTAGAGGCCCAGCCGGCTGTGCATCACTTCAATTTTTAAGTTCAAAGAGGCGAATGCCTGCAGCCAGCGCTGGCGCGGCCAGTAGTTATAAGGAAGCGCCACCCCGTGTCGGGCATTGCCGACATAATCCATGAACCGTAGCGTCCGGCCGGCAAGGAAGCCTTCCAGCAGATGGTCTTTTAGCACAATGGAATGACGACTGACACGCGCCGCCTCGCGAAGGAGGATCTCGGGATCCTCAGTATGATGGAGAACATCGACAAAAACGACCACATCGACGCTCTGATCGGCCAGAGGAATAACGCTGCCATCGAATGCTGTTACCGGGATCAAGGCACCGTCTCGCGCCGTCACGTCGATTCCACTGATTGAAATGTCGGGCCGGCGTTCCATCAGGCGTCTGGAAAGCCAGCCATCGCCGCAACCGACATCAAGGACAGTGGTGTGGGGCGGTATCAGTTTGGCCAAATGCCCACTGATCCGTTCGATGCGCCGCTTGTGGATGTAACGGCCGTGGGTGAGGTCGAGGAAACTCATGGACTCCGCAGTGGCAGATGATGGGCGGAAGCTAGAGCGCCCGCCTGCAGACGCGAGAAAATTTCACCGTATCGATTGAACGGGTTTCGCTTGGCTTTACTGCCCGAGGCGTGCATCTGTGAGCCTTTACCATGGCAGAAGAAAAATCGTCCCACTTCATCCGCGAAGCCATCAAGACAGATCTGGCCGAAGGCCGGTTTGACCACGTGCACACGCGCTTCCCTCCCGAACCCAACGGTTTTCTGCACATCGGCCATGCGGCTGCCATCACGATCGATTTTTCGATGGCCCAAGAGTTTGGCGGAAAGACCAACCTGCGCATGGACGACACCAATCCCGTGCGGGAAGACACTGTCTACATTGAGGCCATCAAACGGGATGTTGAATGGCTTGGCTACAAGTGGGACGACTTCCGCTATACATCCGACTACTTTGAGCAGCTCTATGATTTTGCCGTCAAACTGATCAAGGACGGCCTTGCCTATGTGGATGATCTGACGGCGGAAGAGATGCGGGAATACCGCGGAACACTGACAGAGCCGGGCCGCAACAGCCCTTCTCGGGACCGTTCGGTCGAAGAAAATCTCGACCTTTTCGCACGCATGCGGGCAGGCGAATTTGCTGATGGAGAGCGGGTTCTGCGGGCCAAAATCGATATGGCTCACCCCAACCTCAACATGCGAGATCCGGCAATGTACCGGATCAAACATGCGCATCATCATCGGACAGGAAACACCTGGTGCATCTATCCGACCTACGATTTTGCTCACGGGCAGAGCGATTCGATCGAGGGCATTACCCATTCGCTCTGTTCGCTCGAGTTCGAGGATCACCGGCCGCTCTACAACTGGTTCATTGAAAAACTGGGGATTTTTCCCAGCCGGCAGATCGAGTTTGCCCGCACCAATCTCACTTACACCGTGATGTCGAAGCGCAAGCTTCTCCAGCTGGTGGAGGAAAAACACGTCCATGGCTGGGATGACCCGCGCATGCCGACGATCAGCGGCATGCGTCGCCGGGGTTACACGTCGAAAGCCATCCGCGCCTTCATCGAACGGCGTGGAGTTTCAAAACAGCCAAGCACTTCAGATCTGGCGCTGCTGGAGTTTTGTGTCCGGCAGGATCTTGAAGAACGTGCGGATCGGCGCATGGCAGTTCTTGATCCGCTCAAAGTGGTCATTGTCAACTTCCCTGAAGGGGAGACGGAATGGTTTCCTGGTCCCAATCATCCCGCCGACGCGACTCGCGGCAGCCGGGACGTGGCCTTGACGCGCGAAATATTCATCGAGCGCGAGGACTTCATGGAAGAGCCGCCAAAGAAATACTTCCGGCTCGCTCCTGGACAAGAAGTGCGCCTCCGGTATGCCTGCTACATTACCTGCACAGATGTGGTGAAAGACGCTGAAGGGCGCATTGTCGAAGTGCACGCCACCTTTGATCCCGAAAGTCGCGGCGGCGGCACTCCCGACAATCGTAAAGTTAAAGGAACGATCCACTGGGTGTCTGCGGTTGAGAACACGCCGATCGAAGTGCGGATTTACGACAAATTGTTCACGGTGGAAGATCCGGATAATGCCTCCGATGGAAAAACCTTTCTCGACCTTATCAATCCGGATAGCTTGCGCCTAATTACTGCCTACGGAGAGCCTGCGCTGAAACAGGGATCCGGAGATCTCGCAATACAGTTCGAGCGCAAGGGCTACTATCGCGAAGACGAAGATTCCAGTCCCGAAAAACGGATCTTCAACCAAACCGTTACACTGAAGGATAGCTGGGGTAAGCAGCAAGGGTAGGGAATTGATCCTGCGTCACCTGTTTCAGCGAAAGGAAGGACCAAGCACCTCAAGCGACTCCTTCGTGGATTGCCACGATGCTCGCACTGAGGCCTTGGGCTCGCACCTCTGAAAATCCCGCATTACACAACTCTTCGGTCAGCGATTGTTTGGTCGGAAAAGCTTCGATGCTGCCTGCCAAGTAGTCATAGGCGGCTTTGTCTCCGGTGAGGCCCCGCGCGATTAGTGGCAAAATTGTTTTCAAATAAACGTAGTAGAACGGCCGAAACCATCGTTCGGGCTGCGTGAATTCCAGCACGAAGAGCCTTCCGCCCGGACGCAGAACTCGTCGCATCTCCTTCAATCCGCGATCCCGCTGTTCCAGATTACGCAAGCCAAAAGCAATCGTGATCACGTCAACGGAAGCCGTTTCCATCGGGAGAGCGAGACAGTCCCCAAAGGCGAAAGGAATTGCTGCCAAGAGCGGGTCGGTGGCTTTTTTACGATTAGCTTCGTCCAGCATCGGCTGGCAAAAATCGTAACCCTCGACCGTGACCGCGGGCCCCAGCTTTTTCTTGAGGGCAAAAGCAACATCACCACTTCCCGTCGCCAGATCGGCCACCCGCTTGGGGCGGCAGGCTGCCACCTTTTGCACCAGCACCCGGCGCCAGTGCAGATCGAGCCCCCCGCTCAGCACGCGATTAGCGAGATCATAACGACCGGCGATTCCGGCAAACATCGATTGAACGGCCTTTCCTTCGGGCATCGGCCGAAACTCACGAACCGCCCCGCCAGCGTCAAGACCGCCGCCACCAAAGTCACCCATCCACCGGATGTCTTAATTAACCAGATAAATTAAGCTTGTCGATTTGGCCCTTGCCCTTGCCGTTGGCTGTTGACGGGGGAAGGGAGGGGGGCAAGGTGAGCAGGCGCATGAAAACGGCTGCGACTTTACTTTTCTGCTTGGGGGCGACAGGCGCGGCGATGGCTCTTGATTTGCCGTCAGAATTAAAGCCGGTGCCGGTGGCGACAGGCTTCACTTCCTTGGAAGGGCCGGCGTGGAGTGATCTGGAGCAGTGCCTTTACTTCAGCAATCAAGGGAAACCTTTTGGCGTGTTCCGCTACGTGCCCGGCACGGGGAGCAGCCTCGTTCACGATTATGAAAGCAAGGTTAACGGCAATGTCGTGCTGGACGATGGTTCCGTAGTGACATGCGAAAGCGGCAATCGTCGCTTGGTACGGCGGTCTTCAGAGGGCGAATTCAGTGTTTTGGTCGAAGGGCTGGAGGGCCAACCTCTTAACCCGCCCAATGATGTCATCGCCAAGCGGGACGGCACTTTATGGTTCACCACTCCCAATTGGCCTTCGAATGACCGCCAGTTCGTTATCACTTATGATCCACAGCGTGGCAAAGCACGGCCGGTAGTGACCGATGTGGAAAAACCGAACGGACTCGGGTTTTCGCCGGACGAATCCTGGCTTTACGTGATGGATAGCGACCGCAACCAGATCCTGCGCTATCCGGTGACTGCAGACGGTTCAGTGGGGCCAGGCGAAGCTTGGGTGACGGATTTGGGTGGAACTCCTGACGGAATGACCGTGGATCACCAAGGGAATGTTTACGCCTGTGTTTGGGACGATCGGCACCCTCAGGGCGGGTTGCATATTATTTCGCCAAGCGGTGAACGGCTTGCCCACGTCGCCATCCCGGGAAACACCACCAATTGCACCTTTGGTGGGCCGCACCGACAGCAGCTTTATATCACTTCGGGAGATACGCTGTATCTGCTGGACCTCGCCGATGTTTATCCAATCGAACGGCCAAAGGTGAGCATTCAACGTGTTCCTTCTTATGGCTTAGTCATTGTGCAATGGGAAGCCGTTCCGGGGCAGCGTTATTGGGTCGAGGTTTCTGCCGACGGAAAAAGCTGGGAGCGTGTTGCAGATCCAACTCAGCTGGGGGCGGGCAGCACAGTTCGGACCTATCTGTCGAAACGTATGGATGCTCACTCATTTCGCGTGCACCCGGTTTGGGATCAATAGCGGGGCTCAATTCGAGTGATCGTCTCTTCCTAATCTCCGGATTCCGGATCTGTCTGGGTCGCCTCGGTCTGTTGATGGCGAAAACTCTCGACCACCAGTTGGGAAAGCTCCTTGTCCGGGTTGCGTGCCATCGCCGCACTGATGGTAAAACGATCCTCGCCTGTATTGCGGGAAACAATCTTCAGCCCGTGCTGAAAATCTTTGAAGCGCTCTTCGCAGATAGAGCGAATGGTCTTGTCCCGATCGACGGCGATATCAATGAGCACATCTCGCGCTTCCTCAGAGAACTCCAGTCCGAGACCGTGGGTTTCGGCAAATCGCAGGGCAAACTCCCCGAGCTCGTTTTCGAAGCAGTTCCGTTGGAGGTGACTGTTCTCCTTGAGGATTTTTTTCAAGGCATTGACCGGGTCGGAAACTGTTTCGGCATCAACCTCAAAGGATTGAATCCCGGTTGAAGGCAGCTCGAACTTGAAATGCCGGAAGACCTGTTCGAAAACCGTCATGAGGCCTCGGGCTCCCGTTTTTTCGCTGCTCGCTCGCTGTGCAATCTCCTGAATCGCTTCGGTTGTGATTCTAAAATCAATGCCATAGCCCTTGAAGCTCTGGCGGTATTGTTCGAGCAAATTGCCTTCTGATGTAGTCAGGATTTGCGCTAGGTCATCCACGTCCAGCGCGTTGCAGGATACGCGTACTGGCAGCCGTCCAATGAACTCCGGCTCAAAACCGTATTTGATGAAGTCGGCGGTGGAGGCGTGGGGCAGGTACTCCGAGGGATCCCGCGACTCGTTGGCCGCTCCGCCAAATCCTACTGAGGCGGCCTCCTTGCGCTTTTTAACGCTCTCCGCCAGTTTGTCGAACGCGCCACTCACGATGAACAAAATATGTCGCGTGTTGATCTGACGCTTGCGCGGCCGACCGCCCCGGCTGGCCTCCATCATCATCTGCATTTGCCCCATCATATCGTTAGGGCCGGAGAGGTTGACATCGGCGTCCTCCATCAGCTTGAGGAGGTTGATCTGGACGCCCCGCCCGGAAACATCTTTGCCTCCGGCGTGCTCGCTGGCGGAGGCGATCTTATCGATCTCGTCGATGTAGATGATTCCGTACTGCGCGAGGTCTGGATTGTTGTTCGCTGCCTTGTTGAGATCACGGACCAGATCCTCGACGTCATAGCCGACATAGCCGGTTTCCGAAAATTTGGTCGCGTCGGCTTTGACAAACGGAACACCAATCAATTTCGCGATCGTCCGCATCAAGTAGGTTTTGCCGACACCGGTCGGCCCGAGTAGGAGGATGTTCTGCTTGTGGTAGTCCTGCTCAAGCAGGCGAGGATTGGCGACGCACTGGCGGACGTGGTTGTAGTGGTCGCAAATGGCCACAGAAAGCACTTTTTTGGCCTCTTGTTGTTTGACCACGAAGCGATCGAGATGATCGCGAATCTCACGGGGCTTCAGGTTGAACTGCTTGATCCGCTCGAGCACGGCTTCCGTCTCGTCGTCGGTGCCATCCGCTGGTTGAGCAGAAACACCGGAGGCCTCGGAACCGCCGGGGACTGCTCCGTCGAACGGGCTGGAGAATTGGAAATCTCCTTTTTTAAGTGCGTCGCGGATCTTGTCCTGGAGCTCTTCGAAAGGATTTGAAGGATCGTCTTTGCTCATCGTGTTGAAAAATTTTAGGGTGGCTTGACAGATGCGGAAGTGACAGATAGCAAGCTACTTCAAAATTAAGACTAAATTTCTAAAGCGGCGTTCATGGCATCTAATTTAACCAAGCGAGACATCGTTTTGAGCATCTATGAAAAGACGGGCTTTCCGCAAAAGGAAGTTCGCGAGGTGGTCCAACTGACGCTTGATACGATTGCTGAGGCATTGGCCTCCGGGCGCAACGTCGAACTGCGCAACTTCGGCGTTTTCGAGTTACAGGTAAGGAAGTCCCGGATCGGGCGCAACCCGAACAAGCCGGAAAAGGACGTCGTCATTCCGACCCGTGCAGTCATCAAATTCAAAGCCGGCAAGGAGCTGAAGGCAGACCTCAAGGCCATCAATCTCGACGGCTTGAACAGCGATTCCTAGGGGCGACCGCGTCCAGACCCGCTTTAAATGAGGAGACGCGATGTTTGAGCGCCTGCCCGGTTTTCGTGATTTTTATCCGGACGATTGTGCCCGGCGAGATTACTTGTTCGATCGCTGGTTCGACACTGCCCGGCGTTTTGGCTTTGTCCGTTACGACATTCCGACTCTGGAGCCACTGGAGCTCTTCACGGAAAAAAGCGGTCCAGAAATTGTGTCCCAGCTGTTTAACTTCGTGGACAAGGGCGACCGCGAAGTGGCGCTGCGCCCGGAATTGACGCCATCGCTCGCCCGCATGGTCGGCAGCCGAGCCAATGCCCTCAAACGGCCGATCAAGTGGTTCAATGTGGCAGAGAATTTCCGCTACGAAAAGCCACAGAAAGGGCGGCTGCGTTCGCATTACCAGCTTAACTGCGACATTTTCGGCGAAGCGGGCGCAGGTGCAGATGTGGAACTGATTGCAGTCTGCATCGAAAGCCTTCGAGCCTTGGGCCTCACGGAGCAGGATTTTGTTGTCCGGCTGAGCGATCGGGGCCTGTGGATGAGTTATTTGGCGACTTTGGGGCTGGATAACCAAGCGGCGGTGGCGGTTCTCGGGGTGATTGACAAATTTGAGCGGAATGATCGGGAGACGACGCTGCGCTTGCTGAAGCCTTACTTTGCGGAAGAGGCGGAGCGCTTTCTCGGAAGACTCAAGCACCTCCTCAGTCTGCGAACGTTTGCCGAGTTGGAGTCGTTCTTTTTGGAAAACGCCTCCGCAGAGGAGTCACGGACGCGGCTTACGGAGCGTTTGGCCGAGTGGCGTCAGTTGCTGGATGGCTTGGAAGCGTTTGGCCTAGGCGGATTTTTGCGTCTGGATCTGGGGATTGTCCGGGGGCTGGCCTATTATACCGGATTTGTTTTTGAGGTATTCGAAATCGATGCAGGTGGCACCACGGGGCGCGCCTTGGCTGGTGGAGGGCGCTACGACCATCTGGTCGAAAAGCTCGGCTATACCGCGTTACCCGCAGTGGGGTTCGGCATGGGCGATGTCACGATGAGTGACTTGCTTGAGAAAAAGGGACTCTTTCCCACCGCTTCAGGAGGCCCGCAGGTCTACGCCGTTATTGGAGGCGCGGAAGAGCGGCAGGTTGCGCTTGCCGACGTTGCATCACTACGGCGGGCGGGCGTCCGGGTGGATTATCCGCTGAAAACCGTGGGCTTTGGAAAACAGTTCAAAGCGGCCGCCCAGAGCGGTGCACGTCTCGCCCTCACTTATGGCAGTGATGAACTCGCCGCCGGCACGGTGCGGATGAAGGATCTTGTTTCGGGCGAGGAACAATCAGTTTCCCGGGCTCAGTTGCTCGATCTGGTTTTGGCCCGACTCCAGTGACCTGTATGGTTTTTTTGCGACGAACGGTTTTTCCCGAGGTTGACCAACAAAATCCCGAGGCTTTCGCGTCTTGAAATCGGCGAGGCGCAGCCAATACTTCGGGCATGATTAAGTCCCTGACCATGCTCGGCCTTGTTGGCTTGGTGGCGCTATTTTCCGGATGTCGTTCGAAATCGCATCCAGAGCTTTACAACCCCGGAGATATTCCGGCATGGCGAACCGTCGACTCCGACCCGACCCTGCGTTCGACGGAAGACCTTCCGCGCGTGGTGCTGAACACCAATAGGGGAGCGATCACGATTGAGCTTTTCGAACAGCAGGCCCCGATTTCCACCGCGAATTTTCTGCAGTATGTGAACGACGGATTTTACAACGGCCTGCTTTTTCACCGGGTAATCCCTGGATTTATGATTCAAGGGGGCGGTTTGAATGCGGAATTCTCAGAACCCGAGACACGCGCCGCGATTGCCAATGAGGCAGGCAATGGTCTGCGCAACACCCGTGGAACCGTCGCCATGGCACGAACAGATGATGTGGCGAGTGCCACCGCGCAATTTTTCATCAACCTCGTTGATAATTCCTTCCTCAATGGCGATGGCGTTACGGGCGGCTACGCGGTATTTGGCCGGGTCGTTCAGGGAATGGATGTTGTTGACCAGATTGCCGCGGTTGAAACGGCCACCCGCGAAGGCATGGCGGATGTTCCGGTGGAACCCGTGGTAATCGAGTCGGCGCGGGTAATTCGTCAATAAGTACGCTGATGCCTTTGGAGATTCTTTCCTCCGCCTGGCCGGACTATCAATTGCTGGATTCGGGAGCGGGTCGTAAGCTGGAGCGTTTCGGCGACTACAGATTGATCCGCGAGGAGCCTAAGGCTTGGTGGCGACCGGCGACGGGAGCAGAGCAGTGGGGCAAGGTTGCCGCGACTTATGATGCTTCGGGCAACTGGAAACTAAACCGCGCTCAGCTCTCGCGGACGTGGACCATGCAGTATGGGCCGGTTTGTGCGCTGACGCGTCTGACCGATATGTCCAAACATGTCGGTGTTTTTCCGGAGCAAGCGCCCCATTGGGATTGGCTTACAAATAAGCTGCGAACACGGCCCGGAGCCCGGGTGCTCAATCTTTTCGGCTACACCGGCATGGCCTCGCTCGTAGCGGCTGCCGCAGGTGCTGAAGTGACTCATGTGGATGCTTCCAAACCAGCTCTTGCTTGGGCAAAACAGAATCAGGAACTGTCCGGTCTGCAGGACCGCCCGATTCGGTGGTTGCTCGACGATGCATTTCGGTTTGTCGCCCGCGAAGTGCGCCGCGGCCGCGTCTATGATGCCATTTTGCTCGATCCACCGAGTTTCGGCCGTGGCCCGAAAGGGGAGCTGTGGAAGGTCGAACAGCAAATCGTGGAGCTCCTGCAGAACTTGAAAATTTTGCTGAGCAAGCAGCCGCTTTGTGTCGTGCTGACTGTTTACAATCTGGATGCGTCCTCGATCATGTTGGAGAACCTCCTCGTCGACGTGCTTCCGGAGGGGCGCGTGAACGCGGGAGAACTTGTCTTGGAACCCAAATACGGCACCGCACGTCTTCCGCTTTCGTTGTTTGGGCGCTGGGAACCCCTCGGTTGATCCCCATGGAAGACGGGTGGCACACCACGAATCTTGATGGCGAAACCCGAATCAACCCCGACGTTCGCCAGATGCGGACTGTGCTGCAGTCGCTTAAGAACGCCGGTGAGTTTGACTTTCCGGACGTCAGCCTGACTCACTGTTCGGGATGGGCCATCACGGTGAACGCAAGCTGGATTGCAGTGTTGGAGCGCGTTCCGGACGACGGCACCCGGCCCGCGGTGTTCAAAATTGGCAGCCTCGAGGCAGCTTTGGAACTTTGGCAGTTGCTCGCAAGCGGGGACATTGAAGCGGTTCTCAGCCGGCCGTGGGTTCCTTCAGAGGAATGAAGCACATTCCGGGGTTGAAAACGGAAAACCACCCCTCCACCTTACGCGAATGACGATCGATCCTGATATCCGTAACCAGTTTGACGAGCTCACCAAGCGAGCTGGCTACTTGTGGAGGTATCTTTGACGTCCCGGGCCGACAACAAAAAGTAGCCGACTTGGAGGCTGCGATGGGCCAACCCGGATTCTGGGATAAACAGGAGAAGGCCAATCGCACCGCCACGGAGGCCAGTCAGCTGAAAACATCGATCGAGCCGCTCATCCGTTTTCGGAGTCAGCTCGACGACCTCTCTGCCATGATTGAGTTGATCGACGCATCTGACGATGATGAGGCTGGCGAGTTTGTGCAGGAGTTCCATCGCACCGTCACGGAACTGGTGGCTCAGATGGATGATCTGGAGATCAAGAGTTTCCTCGGCGGACGGATGGACACCAACAACGCGATCCTCAGCATCAATGCGGGCGCCGGAGGTACGGAAAGCTGTGACTGGGCGGAAATGCTACTGCGCATGTATACACGATGGGCCGAACGCAACGGGTTTCAGGTGGAGATCGATGACCTCGCGCCGGGCGATGAGGCAGGTATTTCCCACGCCAGCATCCGCGTGATTGGCGAAAACGCCTATGGCTTTATCAAAGCAGAACGCGGCGTCCACCGCCTCGTGCGGATCAGCCCTTTCGATAGTAATGCGCGCAGGCATACCTCCTTTTGCGCGGTCGATACCATTGCCGAGGTCGATGATGACGTTGACATCAAGATCAATGAAGACGACCTGCGCATCGATGTCTTTCGTGCCAGCGGCAAGGGCGGGCAGCACGTTAACCGGACTGAGTCTGCGGTGCGCATCACTCACCTCCCGACGAATACGGTGGTGACCTGCCAGAACGAGCGTTCCCAGATCAAGAACAAGGCCTCGGCAATGAAAGTTCTCAAGTCCCGCCTTTACGAGCGGGCGCAGGACGAGAAACGGGCGGAGATGGAGCGCTTCTACGGTGAAAAGGGAGACATTGGCTGGGGACATCAAATCCGCAGCTACGTGTTTCAGCCGTATCAGATGGTCAAGGACTTGCGGACAGGGGCGGAAACTTCCGATGTCCAGCGGGTGATGGATGGCGATATCAACGCATTTATTCACGCTTGGTTGCGGGCAGGGTGCCCCCGGACGCGGAACAAGGACATAAAAATGGAGGACTGATGCCGTTACCACTGGATGATCTGCAGCATGCCCTCGCGGCCCAATCGTTGTTCGAAGACAAGACGTGGCGCTTGTCTCCAGAGCCGTGGCCGCTGACTGAATCCCAGTTGCGGGAAATCGAACAGATTGGGCAGGCGTGTCTGGAGTTCTACCGAGCGAGCGAGTTGCTCTACCTGCGGTCGGCAGAGGACAAGAACCTCCTTCGCAATCGGGAGCAGAAGGCGCCTTGGGTCGCGGATTATCTGGATCGGGGAAAACCCGCCGAGCTCGTGGCGCACGCTCGAGAAAAACGCCAGCGCAACACGCAGCCACTCATCATTCGCCCGGACCTGCTCATTTCCGACGGCGGATTCGCCCTCACCGAGGTGGATTCCGTTCCCGGAGGAATTGGGCTGACTGCCTTTCTCAACCGCCTCTACGGCAGAGAGGACTCCATCATTGGGGCGGATGATGAGATGCTCGCTTTATTTTATCGTTCAATGGCCTCTGCGCGCCCGGACCGGGAAATGCCGTTGGTGGTCATTGTTGTTTCGGATGAAGCCGCTACTTATCGCCCCGAAATGCAATGGCTGGCAGAGGAGCTTCGGCGGCGCGGGAAGCCGGTTCACTGCCTCCACCCGACCGACTTGATGCCGATCGGTGAAACTCTTTGTGCCGACATCGACGGCAACCCGACCGAGATCGACGTTCTTTACCGCTTCTGGGAGTTGTTTGATCTTCCCAATATCCCGGTCGCTGAACATGTTTTTGCGGCGTTGCAGCACAGTGACCTTCGGGTTACGCCTCCGATGCGCCCGTTCCAAGAGGAGAAATTGACCTTGGCGCTTTTTCACCACCCGCGCTTGGAGGATTTTTGGAGGGAAAACCTGAGCAAGCGCAGTTTGAAAACACTGCGGAAAATTATCCCGCATGGCTGGATCATGGATCCGGTCGACCTTCCACCCAATGCAGTTCTCGATGCACCGACTGTGGGTGGTCGGCCCATTCATCGCTGGGAGCAACTCGCCGATGCTTCTCAGAAGGAAAGAAATCTCATCATCAAATTGAGCGGGTTCCACGAAAACGCGTGGGGTGCGCGTAGCGTATTGCTCGGGTCGGATGCGTCCCGCTCCGAATGGGAGGATGGAATCCGAGACGCGATCGAGGAGGCACCGAGGACCCTGTCGATCCTCCAGGAATACCGTAAACCGATTCGGCAGAGTCATCCGATCTACACTGCCGACGGTTCGGTCGCCTCAATGGAGGGGCGTGTGCGGCTGTGTCCCTACTATTTCGTCGAGGGCGAACAGGCGGTCTTGGGCGGTGTTTTGGCCACTTTTTGCCCGGCGGATAAAAAGATCATCCACGGAATGCGGGATGCTGCCTTGCTCCCTTGTCGGGTAGTCAAGAGCCCCAAAAGCGTGAATAAATAGTTGAAGAATCTCCCCCTGCGTTTTTTTAAGGGGACTTGGGTGAATTCAATCCAATCTGCGACGTATGTGCGCCGCGGCGAATGGCTATCGGGCCGCACTCAGGTTGCTCATATGGTCCGCATCAACCCGGTGAACGCGCAGGGTCTGCGTGGGACTGCTGGATGTGGAAACTCCCGGAGCAAACGAATCTTGTTCCCATCCGCGGGCACTGATGCGGATGACGTCTTTTGCACCATTATCCCACGTCACCACCACCCGGTCGGTAAATAGCCGCCATTCGCCGCGCCCCTTGGATCCTGCCGGTACGGGATAACGGCTGGCGCGACCCCAGCCTTCGATATGGATATACTGGCTCGGTCCCGATTGTTGCTTGGATGAAGACGATGGGGTTGGGGCACGGTCTTCCGGAATCCAGAAACCGCGGATGTCCGACATCGTAAACAGACGGACATCACCACTTCCGAAAATTTGTGCGGCCTCGGAGGCGGTTGACCGGGCGGCAGGCATTACGGAATCGGGCCGTCCACTCTTTTTGCTGCCGGTGGTAAATGCCTGGAGGGAGTAGCTGCCATCCGCTGATTCACTGAGCACATCGCGGTGACCGTTCGACCATTCAATGATTGCTGTATCGTCTTCGAGGGACCACCGCCCAGTTACAGTTGCGTTATCGTCATCCCAGCGGCGATGAACCACTTGGGCTGTTCCATTCCGCAGGAGGTGGAGGTAAAACGCTTCTCTGCCACTGGACCCAATGCCCATGAATCCGCCGGTGTTTTGGCGGACCTTCCAATATCCGTTAAAATCGTTTCGGATCGGGACGTCGCGACGGAGGATTGATTGGGATACATTGCCGTTGCTGGCAGAGCTATTGGCTTGTTCTTCCCAAGACGCGTCGTCGCGTTTTACTCCCAAACTTCCCGGCACGCGCGGGTCGATTTTCACCGCTCGTGTTTGGTAGGCCGGTTCGGAGGCGATTTCTTGACCCGGGCGATAGGCTGCCCGTTGAAGAGCGCCGCTGTCGACGAGCGTGAAAACGTCGTGATGTCCCGTTTCCCATCGAGCAATCAAACGATCATCCTTCAGTTCCCATGTTCCCTGCGTGATCAGGGATGTGGCTGAGCCCGTATAAAAACTGGAAATCCGGTTGCCCCGCTTCACATTGAAGACGCAGGTATCACCCGCTGGCTCCTGCGATTCCCAAAACCCATAAAAACTACCGGGATCGCGGGTGGAAGCGAAAGTCGGGAAGGCGCAGAGCACGAACGTTACTGCGATAAAGAAAGATCTGACTGTTGAGCTCACCATGATGTAAGTTTCACGTACATGTGGACCCGGGGATTTTTCCTTAGGTCTTTAATGCGTCAATCGTTTAAGACTCACCCCGCGAGGAAAGGTTCAAAGGGCAATCATTCGAGAGCGGGTACCTTCTGAGGACGAAGCCGGGGCTTCAAGACAGGCTTCGCGCGGGGATGCGGCGTGCGCCCGCTCGCCATTCCTCGATGCGTTGCTTGAGGAAGCTTATCAAGGCGGGGTGCTCGTTGAGACAGGGGATGAGTTTGAAATCCTCACCACCGGCTTCGAGAAATGTCTCTTTCCCCTCCACTGCGATCTCTTCGAGCGTTTCCAGGCAATCTGTGATGAAAGCGGGACAAAGAATGCGCAGCCGTTTGATCCCTTCATTCCCAAAGCGCCGCAAGGTGGCGTCGGTCGGAGGCGAAAGCCACGGATCGCGGCCAAGGCGGCTTTGAAAGGAAATAAACCACTTTTCACGGGGTAGATTGAGGCGCTCGGCGAGCAAGCGGGCAGTCGTGAAACATTGATGCCGGTAACAGGTGGCATGAGCCGGATTGGCGGTTTCACAACAGTCTGCAGAACAGAGGCAGTGGGCATTGGATGGATCGTTAATGCGCAGATGCCGCTCGGGGATGCCATGAAAGCTGAAAATCAGCTTGTCGAAGGGATCTTCGAGATGAGGCCGCGTGCATTGATCCAGCGCATCAAGGTATTCCGGATGATCATAGAACGGTTGAAGGGTGTCGACCTTCAGCGCGAGCTTCTGTTCGCGAATCACCTCCATTACCCGCACCACCACGGTTTCATAGCTCGACATCGCATAGTGAGGGTAGAGGGGGATCAAAAAGACATGTTCGATCCCGTCTGCCACCATTGCTCCGAGCACATCGGAGATGGATGGATTCGCATAACGCATCGCCAAGTAGACCGGCAAATCGACCTCGGCCTGAAGGAGCTCCTGCTGGCGCTTGCTGATCGCGATGAGTGGAGAGCCTTCTTCCGTCCAGATCGAAGCATAGGCTTCGGCTGACTTTTTCGGGCGGGTGTTCAGGATGACGCCAGGAACGATCACGTTACGGACGAATGGCTTATCGATCACCCGTTCATCCGTTAGGAATTCGCGCAGATAATCGCGCACGTCGCCGACTGCGGGGGAATCGGGAGAGCCCAGATTGACGAGTAGCACCGCCTGTTTTGCCATCTTCCCACGGTTTCGGAGCTTCTCCCTCGCGTCAATCGCAAGCGCTTCCCCAGATTCCAAATCCTCAATGGAGTCCCGCAGGATGCTAATACTTTAGGCGTTGGCACGTTATCCCCTTTGAGCCGCAGCACATGGACCGCATGCTCTCCTTCACCGTTAAACGGCGTCAGCTCTCCTGAAAACAAAATCATCCCCATGAGTCGTCAGCGCAATTTGCACTCCAAGGAAGACCAGACCGAAATCAACATCTCACCGATGATTGATATGGTGTTCATCCTTCTGATCTTTTTCATCGTGACCACCGTCTTTGTCGACGAGGTCGGCATCAACATCGACAAACCGCAGCCCTCGACGCAGAAAAATCCCAAGGAAAGCGAAGAACCTGTTGTCTTCCAAGTCATGGCCAACGGTCAGGTCTTGCACAAAAACCGCGAGGTGAGCAGTGCTCAGGTGCAATCGATTGTCGAAGAAGCGATTAGTCGGAACAAAGACCTGCCCGTTATTCTCCAGGTGCAACGGAATGCGCGCTCGGGTCAGATGGTCCAGGTGGTGGATTTTGCGCGGTTGGGTCGGGCTCAGAAGGTGAGCGTCACCACAATCGATTAACCGCGATCCACCCTGTGCGCGGAAATGGCGCGGCAGGTGTTCGCTCTACGCACCGATATGCTACAGGTGTGCGGTGCGTTTCTGTTACTTGCGTATTCTTCTTGTGTTTCCCGGATTGCGTCGCAGCGGGAATCCACTTGGCTGATCGGCTGCATCATGTTCGACCTCAAATATTTTCGGGATAACGTTGAGATGATTCGCGAACGTCTGGCTGCGAAGAAGTTCGCGGTCGATCTGGACGCGGTAATTGCTCTCGATACAGCACGGCGTGAAGGAATTCACCGGGCGGAAGCGCTCCGTGCGCGGCAAAAAGCGGCCAACACCGCGATGGCGGCGCTGGAAAAAGGTTCACCTCAGTTTCTGGAGAAGGTTGCGGAAATGAAGAGCCTGGCGGCGGAGGTCAAAGAACTCCAGTCGCGACAGGCCGAGGCCGAGGCTGCGTTTGATCGCGCGTTTCTCGCCATTCCCAATATCCCTCACGAATCCGTTCCTGTCGGCCAGTCCGAGGAGGATAATGTGGTTCATTCTTCATGGGGCGAGACGGAGCACATCAATCCGCACGCCCGTCCTCACTGGGACCTGCCACGATTTGAATCGTGGGTCGATTTGCCGCGCGGGACCAAGGTAACCGGAGCAGGATGGCCGTTTTTTGTGGGGGACATGGCGCGCCTCGTTCGCTCGTTGCTTCAGTTTTTTCTGGATGAAAACAGCCGGGCCGGCTTCACGGAAATGATGCCTCCGCTCTGCGTCAATCCCGCCAGCGCCACCGCAACCGGGCAACTCCCGGACAAAGAAGGCCAAATGTACCACGCGGCTGGTGACGATCTTTATCTGATTCCCACGGCAGAGGTGCCTGTGACCAATTTCTATCGGGACGAGATTTTTGATGCCGATACCTTGCCGCGATACGCCTGCGCTTATTCTCCCTGCTTTCGACGCGAGGCCGGTAGCCATGGAAAGGATGTCCGCGGCCTGAACCGGGTTCACCAGTTCGACAAGGTGGAAATCGTGAAATGGGTGCATCCCGATACGAGTTTTGACGAACTGGAGTCCCTGGCGGAACACGTGGAAGGGCTGCTGCGCAAGCTAGGATTGCCCTATCGCCGACTGCTCATGTGCACGGGTGATATTGGTTTTCCCCACGCCAAACAATACGACTTCGAAGTCTGGGCGGCCGGTCAGCAACGTTGGCTGGAGGTTTCGAGTTGCAGCAATTTCACCGACTTCCAAGCCCGCCGGGCCAACATTCGATTCCGGGGACAAGATGGAAAACCGCGGGTGGTGCATACCTTGAATGGTTCGGCACTCGCGATTCCCCGGGTGCTCGCCGCTCTGCTCGAGAACAACGCCTTGGAAGATGGTTCTGTTCGTATCCCCGAAGTGCTCCGCCCTTGGTTTGGATCTGATGTGCTTGCCGGCTGAGCAGACCGACTGTTCATGAACTCCGCCGCCATCGACACATTGGCGGAAAGGCTGCCGCGTTGCCTCGCTGGCCTCCCGGTATTGAGCCGGCTCAAATCGGTTGAAGCGGGTGGACCTGCCGTGGTATTGGTCGCCTGTTCGGGAGGCAGCGACTCGGTGGCCGCCGCCCTCTGGACCTGCGCGCATTTCCCCGACCTTCGAAAACAGGGGCGCATCTGCCTCGCGCACGTGGACCACGGTCTGCGCGGCGCGGATGCGGCAGCCGATGCGGCTTTTGTCGAGGCTTTGGGCGCTCGCCTCGGCCTGGCTGCAACGAGCCGACGATTTGTGGCGCAGGTGGATGCGTCCGAGGCTGAATTGCGCCGACAGCGTCATTTCCTGTTGGAGGAAATAGCCGAGGAACAGCGTGCAGAAACGATCATTTTGGGACATCAAGCCGACGATGTTCTCGAGAACCTTCTGTTTCGGATTGGCCGGGGAAGTTCGCTGGCGGGGTTGGCAGGTCTCCGGCCAGTTCAGGTTTTTCCCGATCGACCTTGGCGCTTGAGACCGCTCCTGCGCGTTTCGCGAGCGGAGATTACCACGGTACTTCGGGCGATCGGTCAGCCATGGCGGGAAGATGCCTCCAATGCCTCCCGAATGTATACCCGCAATCACCTCCGGCATCAGGTGGTGCCCCGGTTGAAAGAAGTCTTTTCTGGTCGTGACGTGCAGCACGCTGCCTTGGCGGTTCACCAGCAGCTCGGGGAGCTCGATGAACTGGTGGAAACCTTGGCGGAACAATGGCTGAACGCGCACGAGGACGAGGCCGGCGCTCTACCACGCCTTGCGTTGCAATCGGTCAATCGGGCAGTGGTTCGCCGCATTCTGGAAAAATGGAGTCGCCGTTTGGAGGGGCAGGTATTGCCGCGCACAATTCTCTCCCAGCTCTTTGAAGTGCTTGATGTCGGAGAAACCGGACAGTGGAGCCTGGGCGGAGGTCATGCCGTAACACTGACGGCAGATAAATTGGTTCTAGCGAACCAAACTCCGTCCACACAGGAATCGCCGGGTATCAAGCCGATGTTATTGCAGGCAGACGGGGAACTGCCGTGGCCGGCGGGTGGGGTGCTCCGGTCGAGAATCGTCGATTTGGATGCAAGTCGACTGAACGCCGTGCGGTCCGGAGACGTCCAACCACACTCAGAAGCTTATCTTGCCGTGGAAGAAGGTGGGGAGACCGCATTGTGTGTCCGCACCTGGTGCCCGGGAGATCGGTTCCGGCCGCTGGGAGCTCCCGGTTCCCGGAAATTACAGGATTGGTTTACAGATCGCGGAATTCCTCCCGCCAGAAGGCACCAGCTCCCGATCGTTTGCACCCTTCAAGGCGAAGTGGTCTGGACTCCGGGATTTCCGCCCGCCGAGAGCCGCCGATTGGCTTCAACAGCCGCTCGGGCTCTTTGGTTGACTTACCGCCATGACAGCGCACCTTAATTAGACTTTTATGTCCGAAGAAAATCCGACAAACCGCAACAAACCACTGCGAGGCGGCAGCCAGACCAAGATGATGACCATCTGGGCGCTCGTTTTTCTAACGATGATCGGGCTGCTTTACTTCATGCAGACCAACATGTACGGCGATATCGAGAATCTAACGATTCACGAGGTCGTCAACGATGTGCAGTCGGAGCAAGGGCGGATCGCCGAAGGGACTATCAAGCCCAGCCCTCAGGGTGGCCGGAACTGGCACGAAATCACCGGCGTCCTGCAAACCGCCGAGGGCTCCAGTCGCAACTTTGTCGCCCGGGGACAGCTGACGGATGACAGCCTCGAGGCGCTCCAAAGCACGGGCAAGTTCAGGGAAGAACCTGCCAGCACCCTGCTGACGGATGTATTGCTGACCTTGTTGCCGTTTGCGCTCATCATCGCGCTGGTTTATTTCCTCTTTGTTCGCCAGCTCCGGCAAGCCGGCCGTGGGGCGATGAGTTTCGGCAAATCCAAGGCGAAATTGCTCACGCGGGAAAAGGATCGGGTCTCGTTCAAGGACGTGGCCGGCTGTGATGAGGCCAAACAGGACGTATCTGAAGTGGTTGAGTTCCTAAAGGATCCGAAAAAATTTCAGAACATTGGTGGCCGCATTCCGAAAGGTGTTCTGCTGGTGGGCTCTCCTGGAACGGGTAAAACCTTGCTCGCACGTGCGGTTGCCGGCGAAGCGGACGTGCCGTTTTTCAGCATTAGCGGCTCCGATTTTGTTGAAATGTTCGTCGGTGTCGGCGCAGCGCGGGTGCGGGACATGTTCGAACAGGGCCGAAAGAACGCCCCTTGCATTATTTTCATCGACGAAATTGACGCAGTCGGTCGCCAGCGAGGTGCCGGACTCGGGGGCGGCAACGACGAGCGCGAACAGACACTCAATTCATTGCTGGTTGAAATGGACGGATTTGATGGCCACGAGGGCGTGATCATCATGGCCGCCACCAACCGTCCCGACGTGCTGGACAGCGCATTGCTGCGCCCCGGCCGCTTCGACCGTTCGGTCATGATCGACCTGCCGGACATGAAAGGCCGGGAAGATATCCTGCGCGTCCACGCCAAGAAGATCAAACTGGCCGCCGACGTCGACATGGCGAGCGTGGCTGCCGGGACTACCGGTTTTTCCGGGGCGGATCTCGCCAACCTGCTCAACGAAAGCGCTTTGCTGGCTGCCCGTTATGGCAAGAAGGAAGTCAGCCGGCACGACATCGACGAAGCGCGTGATAAAATCGCCTACGGCCGTGAGCGTCGCAAATTGATGGACGATGAAGACAAGCGGATGACTGCCTACCATGAGGCCGGCCACGCCCTCGTTCAGGCGGTGATTGGCGACCGCAAGATGCGCTTGCACAAGGTGACGATCATTCCGCGGGGCCGCTCCCTCGGTATGACGATGTTTGCCCCGACCAAGGATATTCTCGGCCAATCCAAGGTGGAGCTTTTGAATAGCATTTGCATGGCGATGGGCGGGCGTATCGGTGAAGAGGTCGAAACCGGTGATTTCAGCAACGGAGCCGCTCAAGACATCAAGCAAGCGACGAAGATCGCCCGGCACATGGTCTGCGATTGGGGAATGAGCGATCTCGGTCCGCTGGCCTTTGGTGAGAATCAGGAGCAACTGTTCCTGGCTCGCGAGATCACCCGCACGCAAAACTACAGCGAAAAGACCGCGGCGCTGATTGATGAGGAAATCTCCAAAATCATCATCCAGCAGTACGACCGGGCCAAGAATATCATCGAAGAGCACCGCGACGCGTTGCGGCTGATCGCCGACTCCCTGCTCAAATACGAGACGATCGAAGGCATTCACGTGCAGGAGATCATCAAACACGGTGAACTGCGCACCGCGGTGCGCGGAGGGAGCGACGACGGACCACGCCCCAACGCAAGTGCTGACGCCGGTAAGAAAAAGACCCGGGACGAACCGGAAGGTGAAACCGGCTTGGGTGCTGCCAATCCGGCGCTCGCATAAACCTCGCTTTAAATAATTCCTTCATTGCCCGCGGAAACGTCTTGCCACGCAGCCGCGGGCAATTTTGTTTTTGCGCTTCCTTTTAAGGACGGGTCGTTAGCTCAGTTGGTAGAGCAGGAGACTTTTAATCTCTTGGTCCTGGGTTCAAGTCCCAGACGGCCTACCATTTAGAGGATTTTACCGCAGAGCACCTGCTGCACTGTGCGTGAGGATTGCTCGCTTCCGGGATAGAGCGCATCTTGTTCCTCGCGGAGTTGGTCGCACAGACGGCCCTGAGGCATGACTACATCGCTGCGGCGAATGGCGGTATCTGCCGGGACGTCGCGGATCAGCAAACAATTTTCCGCCAACCCTTGCGGGAGCAGATCCTCGGAACGGGCGACGGCGTAGTTCTCAGCTTCCCCGTAGGTAAGGTACCCGCCGATGCCGTCCAAGCGCTGTCCCGCCTTTAGAGGCACTTTTGCCAGCGTGATGACATCCACTGTCGGTTCGTGCGCTGCCAACACCTGATCCCCAAACAGGGCCACTCGAGCCGCCGAAAGGGGAACTTCAAAATGGCACAGGTGGTAGGGTACATAGAAGCTGTAGAGCGGCCCTGTGCCCAGTTTGTAGAGGTTGAGCATATGCCGCTGCTTTGGATCTTGATGGGCTGCGAGCACGAAAACGCCGGGACTGGGCAAAGCACCGACCACATAATCAACAACCCCTCCAAGTTCCCGCAGCCGATCAACATCGTAACGTTGATTATGGCATAACTCATCCACATGACCGGAAAAGTCGCCGCCGCGCATTCCCCGTTGTTCCACTCGCATGCCGGTGGCGTTGGCTACGCAGGCTTGTTCAAAGGAGATTTTCGAGCCGTCGGCAAAACTGGTCACCATCCAGGGATTCTGTCCCCACTTTTCAGCGAATGCCTTTTGCGTGGTCGGGTTTCGATACCGGTCCTGCAGGCCTTTGATGTTGCCGCACACGAGGGGCTCGAGGCCCAATCCCCGAACTTGCCGCCAAAGATTGAGTTCGACTCCCGGTTGATCCCCATCGGAGAGGCTGAAGATAACGCCTGCGCGCCGGGCGTGGTGTTGCAGGACGGTGCCGAGCGTCGCTTCCAATTCCGCATTCATTGTCACGAGATTTTTTCCGTGAGCGAATGCGTGGAGTGCGAGGCGTGCGCCAAACTCGATCGCACCGGTAACTTCGATCAAGATGTCGATATTTCCCGCTTCACACAGCAGGAAAGCGTTATCCGTTACCGCCAGTTGCTGGCGATGAATACGGTCTTCCAGTTCTCGCACAGTTTGGACTGATCGAACATCCTCCACGCCGGCTTCATGGCAGGCGCGAAAAGCTCCTTCCAAAGTCCGGTTGGCGACTGCAACCAACTGCATCCCGGGCACTGCATTGAGGATCTGATTGGCGACTCCGCGGGCCATAAACCCGGCTCCTATAAGCCCAACTTTGAGAGGGGTTTCCTCTGCTGCGCATTTTTGTAAGGCTTTGTCTACGAGGATCATCGGGAGTGTTTTTGATTGAGATAGATGGAAGGCCGAAAATGAAACTCAATCAGCTACCTTCACTGGCATTTGGAGGAGCGGCCAAGATTGATCCTTCTCACTTATCGAAGTCACCGGCAGGGGCCATTCAAGGCCCAGTGCAGGATCGTCGTGGCGCAAACCCCGCTCGCAGCCAGGCGTATAGCATGCGCCCACGAGGTAAAACAGTTCGACATTATCGGTCAGCGCTTGATTGCCGTGGGCGAACATTTCCGGAACGTAGAGAGCTCGCCGATTCTCCGCACTCAATTCCACTGCAAAGTGCGCCAAATAGCTCGGGGAGTCGGGCCGGAGGTCGATGATGATGTCCCAGATTGCCCCACGAATACAGCGGATGAATTTGGGCTCGCTGGCAGGTGGCACTTGATAATGCATTCCGCGCAAAGTGCCGCGTCGCGCACTGAACGAGAGATTCGCCTGAATCATCTGGGCAGGAATTCCCTGGGCTTCGAATTCTTGGGTGCAAAAGCTCCGGGCAAAGAATCCGCGGTCATCTTCCCGCTTTTCCAGATCGACGACAAAGGCACCAGCCAACGGGGTTTTGTGAAAAATCATCAGGAAGCAAGCGATTCGACTGCATTCGCGGCAAGTTGGGCCTCAGTCTTGGAGCGGGGGATTGCGGGATCGGCCGCCCAGTAAAACTGCCGGTCGATTTGCGCGGTTCGCAGGAGGTATTCGAGCTGTGCCAGGCGTGTGTAAGCCCGGTCTCCAAACATGCCTGGCGTCAGCTCGATCTGCTCGAAAAGTGTGCGAAACTGCTTTGCGCCCCGTTCGACATCCCATTGACAGGAGAATTGAGGTAAATGCCGGGTGATCTTGTCAAAATTTACACGGTAGCTCCGGTTGTCCGAACCATTCGAACCAAAGGAAACACGGCAGTCTGGGAACACACTCTTGATGATTTCAGCAACTTCCCGAATACGATAATTTTGGCAGTTGGATCCCACATTGAAGGTCTCGCGGTGGATGGCCTCGCGAGGCGCTTCCAGGCAAAGGTGGATTGCTTGTGCGATATCCAAGCCATGAACCAGCGGTCGCCACGGGCTCCCATCACTCGTCATCTCAATTGTTTTTGTGGTCCAGGCGCGTCCGCATAGATTATTGACGACGACATCGAATCGCTGTCGCGGCGAAGCACCAAATGCGGTCGCGTTGCGGAGAAAAACCGGCGAGAACTGGGGATTGGCGAGTCCGCCAATGTCTTGTTCACAGCGGACTTTGCACTCCGCGTAAGCCGTCTGGGGATTGACCGGAGACTGCTCGGTTACCGCCACTGGGTTGTCGGCAACGCCATAAACGGAGCACGAAGACATGTAGATAAAGCGTCGAACGCCCGCTTGGCGCGCCAAGCGGGCCAGGCGCACTGATCCTTCGTGGTTGATCGCGTAGGTCATGGACGGATTTAAAGCACCGGCGGGATCGTTGGAGAGTTCCGCCATGTGGACCACGGCATCGTGTCCCCGAAGATCATCTTCATCCATGAGCCGGATATCTCTGATCAATGTTTTTGGTCGGTCGCCCGATGCATGGTAGAGCAGGCCGGATTGGTAAAATCCTGTGTCGACTCCCGTTACTTCATGCCCTTGTTCCATGAGAAGGGGGGCCAGTAACGAGCCGAGATAGCCTTCGGTTCCTGTGACGAGTATTTTCATGCGGTAGTACGTGAAAGAGAGGGGGTGCTCGTAAAACCAACGGTGGTTCCGCGACATTTCGGCACCAGTCTTACCAGTTCAGCTCCGATCTGAAGGGATGCTGTAGCGGCGGGAGAGGGCGCATTGCAGACATGAAGCGTATTTCGCCCGGGAATCAGAAGAAAATCGTCGACCAGTTTCCCTTCCGGGGTAAGTGCCTGCGCCCGAATACCCGCAGGACAGGGCTGAAGGTCTTCTTCACGAATGGCGGGAATGAGCTGTTGCAAGCTACGCGTAAACGCCCCCTTGCTGAGTGAACGATACACTTCAGCCATTCCTTGGCGGTGATGTTTGGCCAGCAGCCGCCAAAAACCTGAATACGTTAGCGTCTCTGCCAAATCCCGCGGGGACAGGTCTGTTTTTTGATACCCTTCGCGGGCCAATGCCAAAACGGCGTTGGGACCAGCATGAACGCTTCCATCAATCATCCGGGTAAAGTGCACGCCCAAAAAAGGAAAGGCGGGATCTGGCACCGGATATATCAGACCGCGCACGAGAGAGCGTCGCTCCGGCACCAACTCGAAATACTCCCCGCGAAACGGCACGATGCGGCTTCTGGGGTCCACGCCGCTCGCCCGCGCCAAACGGTCGCTGTGCAAGCCTGCGCAGTTGATTACAAAATGGCCGGAGTAGGAAGCATCTGCCGTTTCGACAGAGGGTAGATGGTCGGACGAGTGGATTGCTGTAACTTGTTGTTCGAAGCGCACCTCGCCTCCGCGTTCCTGAATCTCGCGAAGAAACGCGTCGCATACCGCGGGGTAGCTGGTGATTCCGGTGGACCTAACATGGAGGGCGGCGAGGCAATGCACGTGCGGTTCGATTTCATTGGCCGCTTCCGGCGAGAGCTTTTCGACCGGAACGCCATTCTGAAGTCCACGCGTATAGAGCGCCTCCAATTGCGGCATTTCCTTGGCCTTTATCGCGACGATCAGCTTGCCACAAATAGCATGAGGTATGCCTCGCTCAGCGCAAAACCGGGCCATCGATTCCGCACCTTCTCGGGCAAAGCGGGCCTTGAAACTCCCCGGCTGGTAATAGATTCCCGAGTGGATAACACCGGAGTTACGTCCGGTCTGATGCTGCGCCGGCTGGGGCTCCTTTTCCAATAAAAGGACCTTTGCCTGCGGATATTCCCGGCCAAGATGCATCGCGGTGGAAAGGCCAATAATACCCCCACCGACCACAATGTAGTCGTAGATCATTTTAGACAGCCTTGCGTTTATGGCTGGTCGTTGCTCGGTGGGTTCGCGCACCGAGGGCAGGAATCGCACTCACACCTTGGCGAATTTTGTCGCGCTCCCATTTGCACCAAGGAGCACGACCCTGTTTCCATAAATCATCGAGCAGCATCTTGTCACGCAAGGTGTCCATCGGTTGCCAGAAACCGTGATGCTTGAAGGCTCGCAAATTGTCTTCGCTGGCCAATTGCTCCAGAGGCTCTCGCTCCCAGACTGTGTCATCGCCCTCAATATATTCCAATACTTCCGGATTGAGTACGAAATAGCCGCCGTTCACCCAAGCCCCGTCGCCTTCCGGCTTCTCCGTAAACGAACGCACCGTTGTATCATTGCCCGTGAGCGAAAACACGCCGAAACGACCCGTTGGCTGAACTGCTGTCAAGGTGGCTAGTCGCCCGTGGCTTTGGTGGAATGTGAGGCTTTTCTGAATATCGAGATCCGCGACCCCATCACCATAGGTGAGAAAAAAGGGCTCCTTTTCCTCTAGATAAGGCCGGATCCGCCGCAAGCGTCCCCCCGTCATCGTATTCGTTCCCGTGTCTACACAAGTGACTCGCCATGGCTCCACCCGCGTCTCGTGGACCTCAATCCGATTGGCGCGAAGATCGAAGGTGACGTCGGAATGGGAGCGAAAATAATCGGCAAAAAACTCTTTGATCAGATTTCCCTTGTAGCCGCAGCATACAATGAAGTCGTTGATGCCATGCATCGAATAAGTCTTCATGATATGCCATAAGATAGGCTGAGGCCCAATTTCTATGAGCGGCTTAGGACGTACGGATGTCTCTTCACTGATGCGCGTGCCAAAACCTCCAGCGAGAATCACTGCTTTCATGTAGCTATTTTCTCCCAGAAGTGGATCAGGTTCAAATGGCTGCGCTAGGTATCTCAAAAAAAGCTGATCACATAAACTTCAAATCCAGCAATATGAGCCTTCGGAAGGTTTAGTCGCGGGCAATCCCTTTTGGCTTGGCTGGAGGAGGACTCACTCTCTAAAGAGAGGAACCTGTAGCTTTTAACCCGACCGAAAGAAGTAGTGGTCTCCAATCACCGTGGTAAGGGTCATCGAATTCGACCAAGACGGAAATCCATTGTCGAAATGATCCGCTCCATCAGTGGGGTCGGGGCCCAAGTCATCCTGCATGAAGCGCTCGACTACCGCCGTGGCATGCCTCCAAGCCACCCGGTCGCGCATTGCCCGACGAAGCACCGGGCCATAGTCGGGATGAGGTTGATTGGTGACGGCGCGCAGGGAAGACAATGCTTTATGTTTCACCATCTGTCCAATGATACGGCTCCGATCGCCGCCGGCCCGGTTGATAAAGACATGAATGATGGCTTCCATGCCCACCTCTCCCTGATCCCCGGCCTCCAGCACCAGCGCTGCTTTTAGAATCTCCTGCTCATATGGAGTCGGTAATGCAGCGACAGTAAACGGTAAGGCGGCTGTCGAGAGAGCCAAAGTAATCAATCGAGAGTTCATGGTTTTAAAAGATAAGAGAAAGAAAAACTCTTTTTAGATTAGGGAAGTCCTTGCGGTAATAACGTTTCAGTAGAGGCGTAGATCCCATTCCCATCCTAGCTCCGCTTCGAAACCCATTCCCGGAGGAAAACCGCTCAGTCATGCCGCCACGATTGTCAAATTCCCCCATCAAGATTAGCGAAATTTTCGACATCTTTAATTAACCCGCTTAATTAAGCTTGTCTTCCGTCAGCGGTCCTGACAGTCTGGTCGGATGAAGCGTCGACGGGTGGAAGGATCAGCGGGAGTGTATCATTGCATCATGCGGACGGTGGGCGGGCAGCGTCTGCTGGAGGCGGGGGACAAGGAGGTGTTGCGGCGGATGCTGTGGAAGGTGGCGGCGTTTAGCGGGGTGGAGGTGCTGGCTTATTGCGTGATGTCGAATCACTATCATGTGCTGGTGCGGGTGGCGGACCGGGAGGAGGTCGTGGTGCCGCGGGAGGAGCTGTTGCGGCGTTATGGCGCTTTGTATCAGCGCAGTGGGACCCCGGGTTATCCGGATGCGCAGCAGATGGAAGTGGTGCTGGGGGCAGGGGACGAGGCGGCCTTGCGTTGGGAAGCCCGCCTGCGAGCGCGGATGGAGGATGTGTCGGCGTTTATGAAGACGCTCAACCAGCGGTTTTCGGTGTGGTATAACCGGACGCACGGCCGGTTTGGCACGCTGTGGGCCGCGCGCTTCAAGAGCGTTATTGTGCAAAATGACCCGGTGTGCCTGCAGACGGTGGCCGCTTACATCGACCTGAACCCGGTGCGCGCGGGGCTGGTGACGGATCCTGGCGATTACCGCTGGTCAAGCTACGGAGAAGCGATGGGAGGTGGCAGTGCACCGCAAGCGGGCCTGGCGCAAGTGGTTGGGCAGGGGGACTGGAAACATGCGGCGTCGGATTACCGGATGGTATTGTTTGGCAAAGGCTACCATGGCCGGGAAGGCGAGCAGTGCGGGATCCCGCGTGAGAAGGTGCTGGAGGTGCTTTCGCAGGGAGGCAAGGTGCCACTGCGTGATTTGCTGCGCTGCCGTCTGCGCTACATGACCGAGGGAGTGGCGCTGGGCTCGCGAGCATTTGTGGAGGGCCTTGCGGATGCGCAGCGCGCGCGCGCCGGGACCAGCCGAAAAACCCACCCGCAATCCCTGCCGGCAACGGATGTGTCCGTGATCAGCCTTCGCAACCTGCAGAAGACCCCTGTCCGTTAGGGCTTTAGGATCACAGATCGCGAACCATTGTCAGGTTGCAGCGGGTATTTGCGGTAGGGCCGTCAATCTCGGTGAAGCCGTATTTGCGGTACAAGCCAATGGCCGCTGTCAACTTGGTGGATGTTTCGAGGAACATTTGCTTGAAGCCCCTGTCCTGAGCCCATTCGATCGCATGATCGAGCAAGCGTTGGCCTAATTGGCGACCTCTGTAGTTGGCGTGTAAATACATTTTGCGCAATTCGACGGAACTTCCGGAGTGCGGAAGAATTCCGATGGTGGCAATGATCCTGCTTCCGTCGAGCAGCACCCAAAAGGCTCCGCCACGGGCAGCATAGAAGACATCCGGCGCTTCCAAATCGGCTTCAATTGAATCGGGCTGGGGTCTCAGTCCGTGTTCCTTGAGAATATCAAAAACCAAGGCGCGGGTGCCAGGAATGTCCTGAGGGCGAATCGGACGGAGGGCGATGGAGATATCGGGATCCATGGCATTTAGACAAAGTCCGCAATCGATCCAAAATCTGGCTCAAAAAGCCGTTGATAAATACGGATGGCTTCGGCGTCAGTCATCGCCGCAAGGTGGTCACAAATCAGGCGGTATTTTTGGGCGGGATCACTGGTTTGATTCACCCATCGGTGCACGTCATGGGCCAAAATCCGCAGCGGCCGATCAGACGGTTCAATATAATTTGCGCGAAAGGCTTCGAAGAGCTGGCCGAGGAGATGACCCCCTTTGAACTCGATTTGTTGCAGTGGGGCGCTGCGAAAAATGATATCGACCGCCAGTCGCTTGTAGAGCGCACATTCTTCCTGGACTGGCGAGTCGACGACGAGACGAAAGCGATGCCGATTGGTTTTTTCTGCCAGTGGACTGTCATCTTTTTCCAAGCGACACGCGTGAATGTATTCGCCCACCCGTCGGCCGGTGCGGGGCTGATAATAGTCGTTGCGAATGCTTTTCTTTAGTTCGGCCAGCTTTTGAATCTGAACCTCAGTGAGGTCGGTGTGCTCGCTTTCCCATTCCTCCAGAATTTGCGGGGTAATGAAGCGTGCCTGAACGCCATCGACGATGTCGTGCAGTGAATAAGCCGTATCGTCGGCCCAGTCCATAATCTGGCACTCAATGCTTTTCAGCTGATTAAGCGGTCGTCCGGGAGGCTGTCCATCCAGTACGAACTGACGGATTTCTGCCTGATCGTTATAAATAAAATGGTTTTTCGGGTAAACCGGAGAGCATCCCTTCGGGTGTTTTATTCGCTCGGACTGAAGTTCCTTATATTTCAGTACGCCATCGAGGAAAGCCCGGGTTGAATTCATCCCTTGGGGGCGATCTTCCCGCGGATAAATCAAATCTGTCAGGATTCTCAGCGTTTGTGCATTGCCCTCAAAGCCGCCCGATGTGCGCATGAGGTCGTTAAGTTTGCGTTCGCCCACATGACCAAATGGTGGATGTCCCAAGTCGTGTGCCAGGCCGATTGCCTCTACGAGATCCGGGTCGATAAAAAAATCGCTGTGCAGTAGGTCACTGCGGACATTGAGGTATTCGCAAATCGACCGGGCAATGCGGGCGACCTCGATCGTATGGGTGAGCCGGGTTCGATAAAAATCGTATTGTCCGCTCTGAAACACCTGTGTTTTCGACTGCAATCGGCGGAACGGAGAAGAAAAGATAATGCGATCCCGATCGACTTGAAAAGGGTTCCGATGATCGTCGTACTGCCGCTTGGGCGGCTGCATCTGTTTAAAATCAAAGGTGCCGTAAAAGCGGTTGCTGCTCATCGTTTGCGGAATGACGCCATGACACTCCTCCCGAGGAAGTGCGTAAAGGAAAATGCAGGGATGTGTTTTCGGGGAGCAGTCAAGGGGAAGTGATCGCCGGCCATTGTTGCCACCTGTTGCCACCTGAGCCTAAAAAACAACCCGCAAACGTAATGTTTATGCGGGTTTTGTCGAAAATGGTGGGCGATGACGGACTCGAACCGCCGACCTACTGGGTGTAAACCAGACGCTCTAACCAACTGAGCTAATCGCCCCCAATAAGAAGATGGGAAAGCTGTGGCTCTGAGCCCGAATGCCAAGCAAAATCGTGCGGCGCGGCGGTTCGCGGGGCGAAAAGTGGGCTGGACCACCGTTCTTAACTCTTGGGTCCGTGATTCTGTGCCATCCTGAGCTTCTCTCAGAGCTTAGGCGTAATGAGAAAACTAATGCACCCAAATCCAACATTTGTTTCCCCGGTGATCGCCGCTTGGAGGAGCGTTCCGAATTTACTGGCAAGGGCAAGGGACGCGGCGTTAATTGAGCACCATGATCCCCCTGATTGTAATCGCTGTAATCGTTGCTGTGATCGTGCTTTACGCGATCTCGATTTATAACCGCCTCGTTTCGCTCCGGAACCGGTTCAAAAATGCTTTTGCGCAGATCGATGTGCAGTTGAAACGGCGTCACGATCTCATCCCGAATCTGGTGGAGACCGCAAAAGGTTACCTTAAACACGAGCGGGAAACCCTCGAAGCGGTGATTCAAGCCCGCAATTCCGCCGCCTCGGCTCGCGGACGGGCAGCGGATCATCCGGAAGATTCCCACGCGATGAAAGGGTTGGTCGGCGCGGAAACCGCTCTGGGCGGTGCGCTCGGACGTTTTTTTGCCCTCTCGGAAGCTTATCCGGACTTAAAAGCGAATCAAAACATGATGCAACTGACCGAGGAACTGACCTCGACGGAGAATAAAATCTCCTTTGCTCGACAGTCCTACAATGACTCAGTCATGACTTATAACACGCAGCGTGAGACATTTCCTGCCGTGGTTTTTGCGGGGCCGATGGGCTTTCAGCCGGCGGAACTCTTTGAAATCCAGAATCCGCAGGAGCGTGAGACGGTGAAAGTCAGCTTCTGAATGGTAAACTCCCGTGAGGCCACCGCGGGTCAGGATGTGATCGATACTGCTGTATGAATTTTTTCGAAGCACAAGAGCAGGCGCAACGAAAGAGCCGTCTGCTGGTGATCTACTTTGTTCTTGCGATTCTCGCGATTGTCATCGGGGTCAATCTTGCCGCCTATTTCGCATTTTTTGCGGTGGCGACACAAGAAGGGGCGAGCCATGCCGCGCCGCCCCAGCTGGCCGATCCAATCCGTTGGTTGTGGATTAGCCTCATCACTGTCGGCGTGATACTCGGCGCAAGCCTGATCCGGAGCGCACAGCTCAAACAAGGTGGTGGTTACGTGGCACGCTCGGTCGGCGGCCGCAGAGTCGAGCCAACCACGCGCGATCCTCTTGAAAAACGCCTTTTGAACGTGGTCGAAGAGATGGCCATCGCTTCCGGAGTGCCCATGCCGGAAGTCTATGTTCTCGATCAGGAGTCGGGAATCAATGCCTTCGCTGCCGGGCATGATCCGAATGATGCTGCGGTGGCCGTGACGCGAGGAACTTTGGAGTCTCTCTCTCGGGATGAATTGCAGGGGGTCATTGCCCACGAATTCAGTCACATCCTCAACGGCGACATGCGTATCAATATTCGTATGATCGGCGTGCTGTTTGGCATTCTCATGATCGCGATTCTCGGTCGTATTTTTCTCCACGCCTCGGCCGGAAGCCGGGCGGGGAGCGGCAACAGAGGCAAGGGCGGTGGCGGGGCGATCGTCCTCTTCGGCCTCGCGGTCATGATTATCGGATTTTTCGGCGAATTTTTTGGCCGGTTGATTCAGGCGGCATTGTCCCGGCAGCGCGAATATCTGGCCGATGCGGCCGCGGTTCAATTTACCCGTAATCCCGCCGGGATTGCCGGAGCGCTCAAAACAATCGGAGGTACTACGGTTCATGGCCGGATTGAGAATCAGCGAGCAGCTGGAATGGCCCATTGTTTTTTTGCCAGTGCCCTGACGAGTAAACTGGGCGGCGCTTTGTCGACGCATCCGCCCCTGCCCAAGCGGATCCGGGCGATCGAGCCGCAATGGGACGGCACATACGTGGACCCGGCCAAAAAGCGGCAACAGTCTGTGGCTAAGCCCGATCGACCCAAGCCATCGGGATCGGGACTTGGTCGGGGCCAACGCGGTGACGCCTTTATACAGGGAGCAACGCTGCTGGCGGGAGTTGGTTCGCTGGGGCAGCAGGATGTGAACGCCGCCTCGGTCTTGTTGCAAAAATGGCCCGATGAGCTTCGCGAGGCGATTCACGATCCGATCGGTGCAGTCGCCGTTCTGCTTTTGCTGGTTCTTGAAGACGCAGAAACCCCGCGTGGCACTCAGCTCGACCTGATTCGGGATGCGGTTGATCAGCGTGTCTTTGATGCGGTTAGCCACCTTTCTCCCATAGTCGGTGCCCGCCAACCCAATGAACGTTTGGCTTTGGCTGAGCTCGCCTTGCCGGTTCTGCGGAATCTGCCTGAGCCCCGTAAACACACCCTTTATGATCTTATCGATCAACTGATCCTCGAAGACCGGCGGGCAACGCTTTACGAGTTCTGCCTGGCCACCTTGATTGAGTTTCGTTTGGGCCGAAAATCGACACCCGGATCGGGAGTCACACCACTTCCTCAGGCCGTGGGTAGGTTGCTGAGCAAAGTTGCTTCACTGGATGCACCTGAAGTGGAAGAGGCGCGGGTCATTTTTGAAGAAAGTGTTTCCGCCTTGCAGGGGCGTCTGGCCAAACCCTCGTTTTATCCTCCCGAACGGATCAGCTTCAGGGCGCTTCAGGGCGATCTTGAGGCCCTGCGCCAGAGCCCGTTGCCGCTGCGCAAGGCCTTCCTTCAAGCCTGTGAAAAAGCAATTCGGCGGGATGCGCAGATCTCGGATAAGGAAGCGGATCTTTTTCGGGTTATCGCAGTTTGTATCGACTGCCCCGTCTCTTTAAGCCGTTAGTTACCCTTAGCTGGCTTCGCTGGGTTCCAGCGCATGGGAGAGGAAAATTTGGCCCGTCAAGGCCTGCCGTAGACCGCTGATCAGCTCATCGGGGCAGGTTTTGACAATGTAACCCGAAGCCCCGGCATCCAAAGCGATGTGGACAAAATCTTTTTCTTTATAGCCGGAGAGTGCGACGCAACAGACGTCTGGTCGGTCTTTTTTTATCCGCGCGATCAGCGCAAACCCGTCCATTCCTGGCAAAAACAAGTCGGCAAGCACCAAGTCCGGTGTTGTGTGGCTCAACACCTCAAGCGCTTCTTCCGCAGTTCGGACGCCGTGGCATACATGAAAATCATCTTCCATGCCCAAAACGGTAACCAAGAGGTCGCGGAGGTTATCATTATCTTCGACCACAAGGACGCTTCTGGCGCGGGTGGGGGTATCAAGCGGGAAAAGAGCGGGCGTCATGTTGTGGTGAGCTGAGGTGAAAACGGGTATTCCGATGGGCGATGCACCGTGCAAACAGTTGAAATGTTGGCACCGCGCAAGCCGCGGAAGAAGAATTTTTAAAATATGCCGCCGCCGGCTCTCGAAATGGAAGGCACAGCGGCGACATCATGAGGTTTTTCAAGAGCTAAAAGTGATTGATAAACAATTGCCTAACGAACATGCGCTCCAGCTTTTCGGTCGAGCCACGTCAGGGTCACTTCCTTCAACTGGCCTTCAAGAAAGCGAGCCATTTCCTCTTCTTCACGGAGGATTTCGGAAGCGACCTGAGCGACGTGGGTTTCGCCGCAGTGTTCAGCTGCTACTTGCAAGGAGCGGTAACACGCCATCTCGAAGTGTTCGGCAGAGATGTTGGCCAAGCAGATTTTGACCACTTCATCCGATGCCATGGCCGCGCCCATCGGGCTCACTTTTCCTGCTAGTTTTGCCATGCCTTCCTTCAGTGCACTGGTGTCTGCTCCCAGCGCTTTCAGGCACTGCTCGACGCGGTCGGCCTGACGTTCGGATTCTTTGGCGTGCTGAATAATTCGTTGCTTGAGCTGAGGATAGTCATCCAAGCGATCGCCCTGTTTTCCCAGCATGTTGATTAAATTGGATTCCATGGCGTGAGCGTCCCTCAGCCATGCAATGAGGTGTTCGTGTGATTCTGTCATAATAATGTGTTCTTGGTGAGTGATGGGATGCGAAAGAGCTGCCTTTGGTGGTTTGGGAACAACTCATCCGCTCTTCGCTCCACAATACATCGCTTATGGAATGCCAATTCTTAAAGGCGTAAGGAATTGGGCCGGAAACCGAGATTTTTTTTTCCGAATTCCAAGAACATCCCTCAGCCTAAATCTTTTTAGGGATCACTGACGGGGCAGGACTGTCATACCGGGCGAGGCAAAGTGCGGAGGATTTATCGCGCCCCTAGCAAATCGCATTTTGTGAATGAACCGTGCTGCCAGCGCGAGAGAGCCGGCAGAGTGCAAGGTGACGGAGGCAAGGGGGTGCATTTCGCTTGGTGCATCTGAAAGGGCCGTGGGGGATTTTTTGCAACCCGCTAATGATCAATGTCCAACGAAATTTGGCATTTAATCTGCGCATCGTTCCTGCGCTTAAGAGCCAGACTCTAACCCAGATGCATTATGAAGATGACCGCAGCAGACCAAATGGTAGATATCCTCATCGATTGGGGGGTGAAAGTGATTTTCGGCCTTCCCGGAGACGGTATTAACGGGATTATGGAGTCGCTGCGAATCCGGGCGGACAAGATTCGCTTTGTGCAAGTGCGCCACGAGGAAACCGCCGCGTTTATGGCATGTGGTTATGCGAAATACACGGGCCGGTTGGGCGTGTGTCTGGCGACTTCGGGGCCGGGAGGTATTCACCTCTTGAATGGATTGTATGATGCCAAGATGGATGGCGCGCCGGTCCTTGCGATTACTGGACATCACTTCCATGACCTGATCGACACGCACGCGCAGCAGGATGTGAATCTTGACCGGGTGTTTATGGATGTAGCGGTCTACAATACCCGCGTTATGGGGCCGACTCATGTCGAGAGCGTTACGCAGCTTGCCTGCCGCTCTGCGCTCGCGCAACGGGGCGTAGCGCACATCAATTTTCCGGTTGATACCCAGAGTCAGCCGGTAGAGAGCGGGTCGCGATCAAAGCGGAATATCCCCGCTCACGATCAAGGAAGCTTTTCCCGAGGGGCCGCAACTCCGGCCGATGCTGATCTGCGCGCCGCGGCTACGATTCTCAACAAAGGGAAAAAGGTGGCCATTCTAGCCGGTCAAGGTGCCCGTGGCGCGACGGAAGAACTGTTGCAGGTCGCGGAGAGGCTGGGGGCTCCGATTATGAAAGCGTTGCTGGGAAAAAGCATTGTTCCGGATGATAACCCTTTGACGACAGGTTCAATCGGACTACTGGGGACGGCTGGATCTGCGGAGGCGGTGGAAGACTGCGACACGTTGTTTATGATTGGATCATCGTTCCCTTACCTGGAATTTTTGCCGGAACCAGGGCAGGCCCAATGCGTCCAGATCGACATCAATGCGTCACGGATTGGACTGCGCTATCCGGCCGACGTTGGCATTGTGGGCGATTGCAAAAAGAGTTTGGCGGCTTTGCTCCCCTATCTGGAGCGCAAATCCGATCGGGAATTCCTCGAAGGCATTCAGAAAACAATGCGCGGCTGGTGGGAGTTGATGGAAGAACGCGGCACCCGCCAAGACATGCCGATGAAACCCCAGGTTGTGGCTTGGGAGCTGGGGCAACGGCTCGATGATGACGCCATTATTACCTCAGATTCCGGCACCATCGCCACATGGTGGGCGCGACAGATCAAGGCGCGTGCGGGGCAAATGTTTTCTTTGTCAGGAACATTGGCAACAATGGCTCCGGGCATGCCTTACACCATGGCCGCACAAATCGCCTACCCCCATCGACAGTGCGTGGCCTTTGTCGGCGACGGCGGCTTTTCCATGCTGATGGCGGATTTTGCGACGGCGGTGCGCTACAAACTTCCGATCAAGGTCATCGTGATTTCCAACGGGACCTTGGGGCAGATCAAGTGGGAACAAATGGTGTTCCTCGGCAACCCGGAATATGGCTGCGACCTTCATCCGATCGACTTTGCGAAGTTTGCTGAAGCCTGCGGCGGCCGCGGATTCCACGTCGAGGATCCCGGCCAGATCGGCGCGGTCCTCGACGAAGCGCTCGCTCACGATGGCCCCGTAATTGTCGACTGTGTTGTGGACAAAGAAGAACCGCCGATGCCGGGAAAGATCCGACTCGACCAAGCCAAGCAGTTCGCCACCGCCATGGCACGCGGTCAGAAGGACCGGGGAAAAATCATCAAAACCATCCTCAAGGATCGGGTAAAGGAAATGGTCTAGGACTGCAGCCTCCTCTCATCAGCAAGACCCCGTGCCTGCACCACCCGAAACCGAACCATGTCTTTCCCGCTCATTGCGGGTGGAGTCTGTCGACGTTTCATGGTTCCGAATTCCCACTACCGAGCCTGAGTCGGATGGGAGCTTGGAATGGGACCACACCACTTTGGTCGTCGTGGAAATTGCCGCTGGTGGCTGCTCGGGCCTCGGTTACACTTACACTCATGAAGCGGCCGCGGTCTTTATCCGTTCCACCCTGATTCCGATTCTGGAAGGGGCAGCGCTCGCGCAACATCCAATGCTGTGGCATGCGATGAACCGTTCTGCTCGCAACGTCGGGCAGGAGGGATTGGCGGCAACTGCCATTTCGGCGGTGGATGTTGCATTGTGGGATCTGCGCTGTCGCCTTTATGGTGTGCGCGTGGTCGATCTGCTCGGCCATGTGCGCGCGTCGGTTCCCATTTATGGAAGCGGTGGGTTCACCTCCTACGACGAGGCCGTTCTTTGCCGACAACTAGGCGATTGGGTCGACCAGGGCATTACTGCGGTCAAAATGAAGGTAGGGCGTGATCCCGCAACAGATCTTAAGCGGGTTCGAGCGGCGCGCGCCGCGATCGGTGACGACGCCGTGCTGATGGTCGATGCCAACAACGCCTACACCGCGAAGCAGGCCGTATTCTGGGCGCACCGGTTCCATGATGAGGCGGGTATGGCGTGGCTGGAGCAACCGGTTCCAGACGAGGCTGTGAGCGAAATGGCCTTTGTCCGCGCACATGCACCTCCTGCGGTGGAAGTGACCGACGGAGAGTACGGCTTCAGCTCTTCGTGGTTTGTCCGGCGCTTGGAAGCGGGTGCCGCGGATGTCCTCATGCCGGATATCACCCGCTGCCTGGGGCTGACTGGATTTTTGAAAATTGCCGCACTCTGCGAAGCAGCCTGCGTCCCGATTTCCTCACATTGCGCCCCTTCACTGCATGCGACAGCCGGATGTTTGGTCGAAGGACTTCGCCACTGCGAATATTTCATCGACCACGTTAGGATTGAACAAGCGGTATTTGAAGGTGCGGCCGTGGCAGATGCGCAGGGTCATATTGCTCCAGACCCGGGACGAGCGGGCTTCGGATTGGAATTTAAACGTCGGGATGCCGAGTGCATGGCGCAGGCACACGGTTGAACGACAGCGAAAGATTGATCGTGATTCAGGCGAAAACCAAAGGAGATCAAACACCCGTAGATGTCCGGGCGCTTGAAGCGGCTCTAAGTGCCGAAGTGAAAGGTGAAGTCCGGTTTAGCGAGGGAGACCGCCACCTCTACGCTACCGATAGCTCGAATTACCGCCAGGTGCCGTTGGGCGTGGTGCTGCCCCGGGACAAGGAGGACCTCATTGCGACCGTGCAGGTTTGCCATCGCCTGCAGGCTCCGATCACGCTACGGGGAGGAGGCACAGGTTTGGCCGGGCAAACCACGAACCGGGCAGTGATTGTTGATTATTCCAAATACCTGCACGAGGGCATTGAAATTGATTCGGAACGCCGGCTGGCGCGTGTTTCCGCCGGGGTCGTCCTCGATCGTCTGCAGGAGGCTGCGGCACCGTTTGGCCTGCGGTTCGGTCCGGATCCCTCCACTCATGATTGCTGCACCATCGGCGGCATGATTGGGAACAATGCGTGTGGGGTGCGCTCGGTGGCTTCGGCGAATTACGGCCTCGGAGCGCGGACCTCCGATAACCTCGCATCGATGGAAATCCTGACCGCGGACGGCGAGGTTTTTGAAGTCGGTCCCACCTCGGACGAAGTGCTTGAGGCAATGATTCAGGCTGGTGGACGACGAGGTGACATCTACCGCCAGCTACGTGATCTGCGTGATCGTTATGCAGAACGTATTCGCGCGGACTTTCCCATTCTTCCACGCCGGGTCTCAGGCTATAACCTGGATGAGTTGCTCCCGGAAAACGGGTTCAATGTGGCTCGTGCTCTGGCTGGAACGGAAGGCTCCTGTGTGACTATTCTGGAAGCGACGCTTCACCTCATTCCCGTTCCCCGAAAGACCCTGCTGGTGGCACTGGGCTTCGAAGATGTCTTCAAGGCGGGGGATGCCGTTCCCGAGGTGCTCAAGCATCGGCCGGATGGGCTGGAAGGCATGGATGACGGGCTGATCGAGGATCTTGAGCGGCAGCAATTGCATTTGGAAGACATCAAGCTTTTACCTGCGGGCCGGGGATGGCTTCTTGCGGAGTTGGGGGCCGAAAGTGAAAGTGAGGTAACTTGCAAAGCTGAAGGTCTCTGCGAAGCACTGGCGGGCCGTGTCATTGAATCGCGGATACTGACGGATAAGGCAGAGCAGGAGCGCGTGTGGAGAACACGGGAATCCGGTCTCGGGAGCACGGCCCATCTCAGCGGGCAAAAAGATGCCTGGGAAGGCTGGGAGGACACCGCTGTACCTCCGGATCAGTTGGGCGATTATCTGCGGGATTTTCGCAAATTACTCGATAAATTCGGCTATCGAGGCCCTTTCTACGGACACTTTGGTCAAGGGCTCGTGCACACACGCTTGAGCTTTGACCTTAAAACGGGCCCTGGCATCCAGAAGTTTCGCGAGTTCATTCGGGAAGGGGCTGCCTTGGTCGTGCGCCACGGCGGCTCGCTTTCAGGCGAACATGGAGACGGGCAGTCGCGCGCGGAGATGCTCGAGATTATGTACCCGCCCGACCTGTTGAACGCGTTTTGTGTCTTCAAGGACATCTGGGATCCGCAAGGCATCATGAATCCCGGCAAGGTGGTCCGGCCCTACCGCATCGATGAAAACCTCCGATTGGGCAGCGACTATCAACCCAGCATGCCGCGTACTCATTTTCAGTTTCCGGAAGATCGTGGCAGTATGGCTTACGCGACCGAACGTTGTGTCGGAGTGGGAAAATGTCGGAAGACGGAAGGTGGAACCATGTGCCCCAGCTACATGGCAACCCGTGAGGAGAAACATGCCACCCGCGGTCGCGCGCACCTCTTGTTCGAGCTCCTCCGCAAACCGGATCTGAGCCGAAACGATTGGCAGGATGAAACCGTTAAAGAATCGCTGGACCTTTGCCTCGCTTGCAAGGCCTGTAAGAGCGAGTGCCCGGTCAATGTCGACATGGCCACCTACAAGGCCGAATTTTTTGCCCATTATTACGAAAAGCGCGCGCGACCACGGGCGGCTTATGCGATGGGGCTGATTATGTATTGGGCGCGGTTGGGATCCAATGTCCCACGGCTGGCGAACTTCCTGACTCAGAACAAAGGCTTTTCCACCGTGGCAAAATGGGCCGGTGGTGTGGCCCAGGAAAGAGCCATGCCGCGGCTGGCTTCTCCAGGTTTTCGCAGCTGGTTCGAAGCGCGTGCTCGGCCCCGGCGCGAAGGACCCAAGGTCATTCTTTGGCCTGATACCTTTAATAGCTACTTCCTGACGGACAGTTTGAAGGCTGCTGTCCGGGTGCTGGAGCATGCAGGCTGGCAGGTCGTTATTCCGAAGAAGAAACTCTGCTGTGGGCGTCCGCTCTACGACTTTGGCATGCTGACACATGCGCGCCGCTTGCTCATCGACTGTTTGGCCACCCTTCAACCCGAGCTCTCCGAAGGGACGCCGGTGGTGGTATTGGAGCCGAGCTGCCTGTCGGTTTTTCGCGACGAAGCGCGCGGATTGCTCCCCGGCGACGAACGAGCCCGTCGCCTCAAGCGGCAGTCCTTTACCTTGGCGGAGTTTCTGCAGAAATATGCACCCGATGTCCGGCTGCCGAAGATCTCACGCCGCGCGATGGTTCATGCGCATTGCCACCACCACGCCATTCTCAAAACGGAAGCTGACCGCCAACTCCTCGACCGGCTGGGACTGGATTGGAACTTGCTCGATTCGGGCTGTTGCGGAATGGCGGGTTCGTTTGGCTTCGAAGCCCATAAGTATAACGTTTCCAAAATGATTGCCGAAAGTCGTCTGCTACCGGCGGTCAGGGCGCTTCCCGAGGGGGCGTTATTGATCGCCGACGGGTTCAGCTGCCGGGAGCAGGTGGACGATCTGGCCGGAATTCGCCCGCTCCATCTTGCCGAAGTCATTGCACAGGCGCTACCGGTCGACGCGGGCATTCACCTTTCAACTCAATCCCTTCAACGATGAAAGATACCATGTCTCAAGATCCCTTTACCGAACCGAAGCGCCGGGTGGCCGTAATCACCGGAGGAACTGCCGGCCTTGGCCGGGCAACTGCTCGGGAATTTGCTGATCGCGGCTATGCTGTGGCGGTTCTAGCCCGCGGGGAAGACCGCTTGGATGCCACTCGCCGGGAAATCGAATCGATGGGCGTGCCGGTCCTTGCCCTCAAAGTCGATGTTGCCGATGCCGCAGCAGTCGAGGCCGCAGCTGACGAAATTGAAACGAAACTCGGGCCGATTGATGTCTGGGTGAACAATGCGATGACGTCGGTGTTTGCACCGGTGGAAGCGATTGAACCGGAGGAATTCAGGCGGGTGATGGATGTATGTTTTCATGGCTTTGTCCATGGCACGCTCGCCGCGCTCAAGCGGATGAAACCCCGGGACCGCGGGGTCATTGTGCAGACGGGTTCCGCTTTGGCCTATCGGGGTATTCCGCTCCAGGCAGCCTATTGCGCGGCGAAGCACGCCATTCAGGGATTTCACGACTCCTTGCGTTCTGAGTTGCTGAGCGAAAAAAGCGGGGTGCAGGTGACGATGGTGCAGATGCCCGCGCTCAACACGCCGCAGTTTGAGTGGGTGCGCTCTCGATTGCCTCGGAAGTCGCAACCGGTGCCCCCTATCTTCGAACCGGAGGTTGCCGCGCGGGCCTTGGTTCGCGCGGCCGAACACCCCCGCCGCGAATATCTGGTGGGCTTTTCCAGCTTTAAAGCAGTCTGGGGAAACAAGTTCTTTCCCGGCTTGGGTGACCGTTATCTTGCGCGAACTGGATTTGAGGGGCAACAAACCGGCGAGCCCGACGACCATTTGCGTCCCGACAATTTGTTCAAACCCTATCCCGGGGCGGACATCGGGGCGCATGGAAGCTTCAGCAGTCGGGCGCGCGATCAGGAAACGCTCTTGGATAACCGCCCGCTGCTGGTTTCGGTTTTGAGTGCGGCAGGCTTGGTAGCGGTTGGAGCCTTTTCTTATTGGGCGGTAAAGGGCTCTGGCGGCGGGCGAAAAACGCAGCTCAACGCTTCGCGTTCCCTGCGCAAAAGCAGTGCGTTGCTTCGGTCCGTACGAGCCGCGCCCCAACGTGGAGGCCTTCCCCGTCTTTCCCGTTTGTTTTGAGACGCCCGTAGGTGTGAACCTTAGCTACGGCTGAATGCAAAATAGTCTTGGGCATTCTGGTAGCTGATGCGGGCCACCAGATTCCCGACGAGGTCAAAGTCCCGCGGGATCAATCCTGCCTCCATGTCTTTCCCGAGACTATTGCAGAGGACGCGCCGGAAATACTCATGTCGGGTAAAGCTGAGGAATCCGCTCAAACCGGTTGCCAGACCGATGGAATGGCTGAGAAGGCTATAAGTGCTCAATGAGTTGAGTTGTGCGTTTAATGCCTGCAGGTCCTTGAGCACTTCCGAGCCAATTCCCAACTGTAATTTGCCCGCGATTTCGCCATTCCGAAAGCGGGCTTCCAGTGACGCGAAAGCGTGTGCCTGAGCCGGATTCGTGTTAAAAAACGTTGTCTTGGGAAGCGTATCGCTGCGGTTCAAACTGTAGAGGAATGCGTTTAGTGTGCTGATCAGGGGGCCATCATTGATCACGTCTGACTCATTGGCCGGGAAGCGGGATTCAGCGGCTTCGGATGCAGGGATGTTTCGGAGCATTCCAAGATGGAATTGCATCACCCATCCGCGGTGCGAATTCCAAGCGGCCACTTGTTGCAGCATGTAGGTTGCGAACTGTTCGGATTGACGGGCTGAGACCATTCTGCCCGAACGTGCGGCATCATAAATATCCTCCAACTCCTCGGGCGTCGCCGGCGCATACGGGCAACTGGAAAGCTCATGGAGAGACGCGCGTGCGCCTTTTTCATGAAAGTAGCGGTGGCGCGTTTCGAGTGCGGCAACGAAGCGTTCGAGTGAAAGCAGATCGTTTCCGCTCACATGGGACAGGCGATCCGTCCACGTATTCCATGCACGCAGATCCACGAGGTTCATCGCCGCGTCCGGCCGAAACAGCGGTGACAGGATCGCAGGTGCCTCGCCCGGATAGTGATTAAGCTTGTCGCAAGGGTCCTCGGGAATCGCCAAGCTGCGCACGTTGAATTGTCGGAGCAGGCTGTGTGCGGAAAACCCGGAACCCGCGATCTGCTCATTGGCCCGCCGCCAGATTTGTTCGGCCGTTGCCAGCGAAAGGAGGTCCTCAATCCCAAAGCATCTCACCAGCTCCAAATGCGTCCAGTGGTAGAGGGGATTGCGGAGGGTGTGAGGAACCGCCTCCGCCCAGACCAAGAACTTGTCCTTGCTCCCGAGTGCGCCGGTGATGGCCGATTCCGGCACTCCATGTGCCCGCAATGCACGCCATTTCAGGGGGTCGTTGCGGAGCCAAAGTTCTTCCAGATTTTCCCACTTGCGGTCGGCTGCAATGTCGCTGGCCGTGAGTCGGGTGTGAAAATCCGCAATCGGTTGAGGCGCCGCAAACTGGTGGTAAAGCACATTGGCGGCTTCCGATTGGAGCAGAAAGTCATCGTGGACAAAGGACATGATCTTGGGGCAGTGGTTGACAGGGTTTTGGCCGTTACGGCGTTCAGGAAAACGGCTTCGACTTGAAGGCTGAACTTAAATCCTCAGCCGGCGCGGTGACAAGCCCTCGTGGGGGACTTCGCATAGATCCGCGAGCGCGTGGCACAATGATTGACGGCATAGTTGCATTTGCTAGCGTCCACCCTTTATGGCCACCGCAACATCGGATTATCGACCGCTGGTATTTGAGCCGCGCGCTGGGCAGCCAAAAGCGCCCCTTTCGGCGTTACAGGAGGAAATCCTGGAACTGAAAAAGCAGCGCAACGCCGTCCTCCTCGCCCATAATTATCAGATCGAGCCGATCCAGCAGATTGCCGATCATTTGGGTGATTCGCTTGGACTTGCTTATGCCGCGGCGGAGGCAGAGGCGGATGTGATTCTGTTTGCCGGCGTTCACTTCATGGCGGAGACCGCCAAGATCATCAATCCGGACAAGACGGTGATCCTCCCCGATGCCGCTGCCGGTTGCTCGCTTTCCGACTCATGTCCGCCTGCGAAATTGCAGGCCTACCTCGAGGCAAATCCTCACCTTTACGTCGTCGCCTACATCAATTGTTCGGCAGGAGTGAAAGCCCTTTCCGATGTGATTTGCACGAGTGGAAATGCCAAAAGAATTGTCGAACGTGTGCCGGCTGATCGGGAAATTCTCTTTGTCCCCGATCAGAATTTGGGCGCATGGGTAGCGCGTCAGACGGGCCGTCGCTTGCGTCTCTGGCCCGGCAGCTGTTATGCGCATGTGCTCTTTACGGTGCGCGCTTTGGAGAAAGTAAAGGCGGAATTTCCCGGTGCGCCCGTCGTCGCTCACCCCGAATGCACCGAAGCGGTGCGCGATCTCGCGGATGAAGTCTGCAGCACCGAAAAGATGGTACAGTTTTGTCGTGAGACCCCGGCCGAAACGGTGATTGTCCTAACGGAAACAGGCATGATCCATCGCCTTCAGCGGGATATTCCCGGTAAACGTTTTGTCGCCGGTCCGACGGATCATTGCGCCTGCAACGATTGTCGGTTCATGAAGATGAACACGCTGGAAAAGGTGCGGGATGCCCTTCTCAATTTGTCACCGCGCATTGAGATGGAAGAAAATCTTCGGCAACGCGCCCATTTGCCACTCAAGCGCATGCTCGATTGGAGCCGATAGAACGTGGTGCGCTCAATCGTAGAGCAGGTGCGGTAACACCCAGAAGACCAGGATCGAGCCCGCACCCAAGGCTATTGCAATCACAATGCAGCCGAGACGCTGACGCTCGGTAATTCCATGGCTGGGGTGCGGCAATGACACCTCGACCTGTTCGAGTTCAGCTCTATTACTCCCATCAGTCGGAGGGACCGCGGGTGAACGGGGAACCGGACTGTTGACAGCCTCGGCGGATACCTCGTGAACAACCGATGGGCTCGATTCACGGATCTGGATTTCCTGATCCAGCCAGTTGAGGTGCTGCGCGATGAGCGCCCGCTGCTTTTTCAGTTCCTCCAGACGTGGATCCACAGGAGCAGACTGGATGGCGGATTCAGCGCGTCAAGGCTGACAACCCTCGTCATTCGTCGACGGGCAACGATGTATCAATAAATCCGGATATGATGATATTTGACTTGCCGCTGGACGGCCCATCTTTGAATTTTCCCTGCCTATGAATGGCAGCTTCAAGTTTTCTTCGGAATCGGTCGGTGAGGGACATCCTGATAAAGTCGCGGATTTTATCTCGGACAGCATTCTCGACGCTTGTCTGGCGCAGGATCCGCGCAGCCGGGTGGCCTGTGAAACCCTGGTGAAGAACAACATCGTTACCATCGCGGGCGAAATCACCACCAGCGCCCGGTTCGATTACAATGAAGTTGTTCGTGAAGCCATTCGCTCCATCGGGTATGAAAACGAACGGGATGACCGCGTTTTTCACGCCGACTCAGTCTTTATCAACAACTACCTGACCCGCCAGTCTCCTGACATCGCTCAGGGCGTGGATGCGCGTGCGGCGGAGGGGAAGGCGACCGACGAGCAGGGCGCGGGTGACCAAGGCATCATGTTTGGCTATGCCTGTGCCGAGACGCCGGAACTGATGCCGGCCGCGATTATTTTTGCCCACCGCATTCTCCGGAAACTGGCGGAAGTGCGTAAGGGCAAGGTGGTGAACTGGTTGCGCCCTGACGTGAAGAGCCAGGTGGCGGTTAATTACGAGCAAGGCAAGATCACCCACATCGACAATGTGGTGGTCTCGACCCAGCACACCGATGACGTCAGCCATGCCGAAATTCGCTCTTTCATTATCGAAGAAGTCATCAAGAAGGTGCTGCCGGCCGAGCTACTGAGCGATGCCACCGAGTATTTTATCAACCCGACCGGCAAGTTTGTCATCGGCGGCCCGGAAGGAGATGCAGGCCTTACCGGGCGCAAAATTATCGTCGACACCTACGGCGGCTGGGGACGTCACGGCGGCGGTGCCTTCAGTGGCAAGGATCCGTCAAAAGTGGACCGTTCGGCCGCCTACATGTGCCGTTGGGTTGCGAAGAATGTGGTCGCGGCAGGGCTCGCCGACATCTGCGAACTGCAGGTTGCCTATGCGATCGGCTATCCCAATCCCACCTCGATCCACATCGAGACCTTCGACACCAATAAGGTGCCTGAAGACGTCATCAAGGCGGCGATTCGCAGCGTGTTTGACTTCAAACCGGCGGCGATTGTGCGGGATCTCGATCTTCTCCGCCCGATTTATCGCGGAAGCACCAACTATGGCCACTTTGGCAAAGCCGACCTCCCGTGGGAGCAGTTGAATCGAGTGGATGCATTGAAAGCATTCATCGCCCGCCAGAGCTGATTTTACCGCGTAATTTTCATTTTTTAGAGAGACACCGACCGATGGCAGATACCCTTATTGAACAGGATTATAAAGTAGCAGATATTTCGTTGGCCGATTTTGGCCGCCGCGAGATTGAGATTGCGGAGCACGAAATGCCGGGGCTGATGGCCACGCGTGAAAAATATGCCGCGTCGAAGCCCTTGGCCGGGGTCCGCGTTATGGGCTCGCTCCACATGACGGTGCAGACGGCCGTTCTCATCGAGACGCTTCGCGATCTCGGTGCCGATGTTCGCTGGTGCTCCTGCAACATTTACTCCACCCAAGACCACGCCGCCGCTGCCATCGCCGCCGCTGGCGTTCCGGTTTTTGCCTGGAAGGGCGAAACCTTGGAGGAATACTGGTGGTGCACCTATCAGGCCCTGACTTGGCCGGATGGAAAGGGACCCCAGCTGATCGTTGACGACGGAGGAGACGCCACGCTCCTGATCCACAAGGGATACGAGCTGGAAAATGGAGACCGGTGGATCGATTCCGAGTCGGAGAGCGAAGAGGAGCAGATCATCAAGGACCTCCTGCGCAAGGTTCACTCCGAAGATTCCACTCACTGGCACGCAGTCGCCAAGGATTGGAAGGGTGTGAGCGAAGAAACCACCACGGGTGTTCATCGTCTTTACGAACGGCAGCAGGCCGGCACGCTCCTCGTCCCCGCGATCAACGTCAACGACTCCGTCACCAAGAGCAAATTCGACAATCTCTACGGCTGCCGCGAGAGCCTGATCGACGGCATCAAGCGCGCCACCGACGTCATGATTGCCGGCAAGGTTGCCGTGGTCTGTGGTTATGGTGATGTCGGCAAGGGCTGTGCCGCCGCGCTCCGCGGTATGGGTGCCCAGGTGGTTGTCACGGAGATCGACCCGATTTGTGCGCTGCAGGCGGCGATGGAAGGTTACCGTGTGCTCACCGTCGAGGACACCCTCGGTTGGGGCAATATCTACGTCACGACCACGGGCAACAAGGACATCATTCGCTTCGAACACCTCGAAAAGATGGCTGATCAGGCCATCGTTTGTAACATCGGGCACTTCGATAACGAGATTCAGATTTCCAAGCTGAAGAAGGCGCGCGGCGTAACTTGCGTGAACATCAAACCGCAGGTCGACAAGTATACGTTCCCGAACGGCAACAGCCTTTACATGCTCGCCGACGGACGCCTCGTGAATTTGGGCTGCGCAACGGGTCACCCCAGTTTTGTGATGTCCAACTCCTTCACGAATCAGGTCCTCGCCCAGATCGAATTGTGGGAACAGGTCGAAAAGTATTCACCGGGCGTTTACATTCTTCCGAAACACCTCGACGAAGAAGTTGCGCGCCTGCACTTGTCCAAGATCGGTGCCAAGCTGACCCAGTTGACTCCGGAGCAAGCCAAATACATCGGCGTGAAACCGGAAGGCCCTTTCAAGAGCGACCATTACCGCTACTAGCAGCCCGCGATTGCTGGTAAAGGTGTCCGGCCGCATCCGGACAAAGTTTGATTTATTCGGCTCTCGGCGAAGCAGTTTCCTGCTTTGCCGAGAGTTCTGCTATCCGCCGGTCCTGTTGACGCAACAACGCTTCCGTAATCGCTACTCGATTTTCAAGGGCCGTAATGGCTTCTTCGCGTTCGCTCAATTCCATCAGCAGCTTCTCCGCGGTCGGTGTGACCGGGATTTCGGATTCCGTAAGGCGTTCCGCCAGCTCGGCCTCCTGCTGGGCCACTTGGCGTTCCCGAGCAGCCAGAAGCATCGCTTCTTCCGAAAGTTCACGGGTGCTCTCCAGCACGGCCCGTTCACGCATCATAAGATCCTGTTCCCAACGCGTCAGCGCTTCTTCACGTTCCTGTAATTTTGCTTCCCGCGTCTCCAGCGCGACTTCCCGCTCGTTCATGCGCAATTCCCGATCCTCAGAGAGAACCTGCGAAAACTCAGGGGATGGAACGGTGCGGGCGACTTGGCGTACAGAATCAATCGACCGTTGGAGATCCGGGCGGGCAGGGGGCAGCGGAAGCGGCGCAGCTGGCCTACGAACTTTAAAACGATGTTTCAACGCAGCGTGCATTAAATGCGCACACGGGCGAAAGGTCTAGAAAAATAGGGGGTCCGCGAATGACCTCTGAGGGAATTGCGAGAAAAAGATCAGGCGTTGAGGGCGGTTGTCCGAGTGGAGTGCGCAGTGCTTCCTCTTCGGAAATTCCATTGCGTCAGCCGGAAGTGCGGCCACGATCGGGGGCCATGGCATCGTCCACCGCATCACTTTACTCCGACGTGGATGCCGAAATCACGCAGTTGTTGCCGGAGTTGGTCGCCTTTCGCCGTGATCTGCACGCGCATCCGGAACTGGCTTATCAAGAGGTTCGAACTGCGGGAAAAGTGATTGAAGTGCTTCGGGGGATTCCGGGGCTGGACCTGCGCATCGCAGTAGCCGGCACGGGAATTGTCGCAACGCTTGGAGCCCATCTACCGGGCCCGACGGTGGCCTTGCGGGCGGACATGGACGCGCTTCCGATGGAGGAGCAAAGCGGAGTCGCTTACGCCTCGAAACATCCGGGTGTTGCTCATGCCTGTGGTCACGATGGTCACACCACCATGCTCCTCGGAGCCGTGCAGATACTGGCTGCCCATCGCGATGAATTGGCCGGCCCAGTGACGTTTATTTTTCAACCCGCCGAAGAAGGCGGAGCCGGTGGCCAGCGGATGACTGCCGAAGGCGCGCTGGAGAACCCGCGGGTTGCGGCGATCTTCGGACTTCACAATATGCCGGCGGCCGAAACTGAGGTTGGGCAGATCTGCTTGTGTCCGGGGGCCGCGATGGCGGGAACCGCCACCTTTACAATCACGCTCCAGGGAAAAGGGGGACACGCCGCCGCTCCGCACCTCGGAATTGATCCGATTTACATTGGCAGTCAGGTGGTTTCGGGGCTGCAGGGCATTGTCTCGCGAAGCACCGATCCGATCGCTTCGGTCGTGATTTCCGTAACCCAGTTCCACGCCGGATCCGCCTATAATGTCATTCCCGACCAAGCCGTGCTCCGGGGAACATTTCGCGCACTTGATGAAGTAGTACTGGAAAACACCGGCCGGCGGATTGCAGAACGGGCGGAAGCCATTGCCCGTGCATTTGGGGCGACGGCGGAGGTTGTCATCCATCCTGGCTACCCCGTGTTGCGCAATCACTCTGCGACCGATGCATTGTTTCGTGAAGTAGTCACTTCGATCGGTCGGAAAGAGGACTACCGCGAGGTGCCGCCGATTATGGGCGGTGAAGACTTTGCCTATTTTCAACAGGCAGTTCCCGGGACCTATTGGTTCCTGCCGGCAAGGCCTGCAGGCCAACTGGACGTCCCGTTTTGTCATCATCCCGCCTACGATTTCAATGACGCGATTCTCGCCGACGGCATCCGCATCCATGTTGAGCTGGGGCGGCGATTTGCCCGGCTCTGGCGCGGATAGAAGGCAAGGGCTGCAATCATGTGATTGGCCATTGCCTCGCCGAAAAAATCCGTTCTCCTTGATCGCTTATGGCTGGCGTTGGAAAACTGATGAAGCAGGCAGCGAAGATGCAGAAAAAAATGCAGGCGCTGCAGGAAGAACTCGCGCAGAAGGACATCGAAGTCTCCAGCGGTGGCGGTGCCGTCACGGTGAAGATTTCGCTTCAGCAGGAGATTCGCTCGATCGTGCTCGATGAGGAGTTTCTGAAAGAAGACAAAAGCTTTGTCGAAGAGACGATTCTCGAAGGTGTGCGCGCTGCCTACACTCAGTCGAAAGAAGAGAGCGAACAAGCCATGAACACGATTGCTGAAAGCATGCAGCTGCCCGGCATGCCGAGCTTGTTCTAGCCGTCCCGTTTTGCCGCATCCCGCTATTCGGAACCTGCCGTGACTCCCGCTTTCGAACGTGTTCAGGCCCTTCTCAAGAAGTTGCCGGGCTTGGGCTATCGATCGGCTGAACGTCTGGCGCTGCACCTCTTGGTCGAAAAACGGCAGGACCTGCAACCCCTGCTTGACGCGCTCGAAGCGGCGGCGGAGGTCATTCATGCCTGTCCACAGTGTGGCCATCTCTGTGAAGGAGCATTGTGTGCGGTCTGTGTGGATGACCGCCGCGATCCCCATCAACTCTGTTTTGTCGAGCAGGTGCCCGATCTCGCCGCCATTGAGCGGTCCGGTGCCTACCGGGGACGTTACCATGTGCTCCATGGCAAATTGTCTCCCTTGCAGGGGGTCGGCCCGGAAGACCTTAACCTCGATACCTTGAACGCCCGGCTCGACGCCGAACCGGTGGAAGAGATCATCCTTGCCCTCTCCAATGATATCGAAGGAGAAGCCACCTGCCATTATCTGCAGGAAACTTTCTTTACCGGGCGTAACCTCCGCATTTCGCGCATTGGTTTCGGACTTCCCAGCGGAGGCGGTATTGTTTTTGCCGATGCCACCACCCTGAAGAGCGCCCTCGACGGGCGGCGGACTTATCACTAGCGCATTTTGCGTCTAATCAGTCGCGTAATGTTGCATGCCTGAAGGGGTTTGAGCAGATGGACTGGGGAGGCCATCGAGGGCCTCCGCCAAGCTGGAGAGGATTCGCTCGGAGGAGCGTGGAGCGGGGGCCGGGCGCACAGGTGTGTTTTGATCTTGGCAAACGCCATTTCAATGAGGTTGAGAGCGGATCGGCAGTCGCTGTATTGAGCGGCCGGGGGAGGAAAACAGGGGCACCGATCGAGATGTCGTCTTGCCCTGAAGGTATCGCTGGGCAGGCTGATGCGTATGTTTGATCCAGTCGAAGCGGTGAAGGAGTTCATTCGCCATCCGAGTGTCTCCACGGATGCCCAGTTTGCGGAGGGGATGGAGGGTGCGCGTGCTCATGTTGTTGGCCTGCTCAAGGATATGGGCTTGGCTGTCGAAGTGATTGCCACGCCATTGCATCCGGTTGTCATTGCCAAACGGAGGGGTCAGCCCGATTGGCCGCATGTGGTGATTTATGGGCACTATGATGTGCAGCCGGCGGATCCCTTGGATTTGTGGGAAACTCCGGCCTTTGAGCCGATCATTCGGGAAGGTCGCCTTTATGGCCGTGGTGCGGCGGACAACAAGGGCCCCATGATGGTCCACATCGCCGCTGCGGCGCGCCTTTTGGAAAAGCACCCGGACCTTCCGCTCAATCTTACCTTTCTGATCGAAGGGGAGGAAGAGATCGGCAGCCCGAGCTTTGCGGAAGTACTGGCCAACCATGCTGAAGATTTGCGGGGCGATTTTGTCCTTCTCTCCGACACTCAAAGCCCGAGTACCGAGCAGCTTGCGCTGACAGTCGCCCTGCGTGGAATTGTCTCGCTGGAGGTGGAAGTGTTTGGACCCAAAGGAGATCTGCACAGCGGTCTGCATGGGGGGGCGGTGTATAACCCGATCCAGGCATTGACGGAAATTTGCGCGTCTTTGCACAACGCGGATGGATCGGTGGCCATCCCCGGATTTTATGATGCAGTGGCGGAGGTGGAGTCTTGGGAACGCGAGGAGATCGATAAATTAGGCAACGACTTGGAGGCCTATCGGGATTCGATCGGTGTAGCGGGTTTTTTGCCTGGGCGGGGAATGTCCCCGTTCGAGGTCACGCGCCTCCTGCCCACGCTTGAATTCAATGGCATTGGTGGCGGTTACCAGGGAATGGGGGAAAAAACGATCATTCCCAGCCGTGCGTTTGCGAAGATCACCTGCCGGTTGGTTGCCAATCAGGATCCGGTCGAGATCGAGAGGCTGGTTCACCGTGCGATTGAAGACCGTTGCCCGCCCGAAGTGCGGTTGAAGATTCGCCGTGGACATGCGGGCGGACCCTACCGCGTGGTTCCTCCGGATCGGGCGAACACACCGGCAGACCAGAATGCGCACCTCGCGACGGCTTTTCGGGCGGCAGAAAGTGCGATCGCCCACATTTTTGGTCGACCGCCCCTCTACCTGAGCGAAGGCGGCAGCGTGCCCATTATCAGCGAAATCAACCGGGTTCTCGGGATGGACTGCGTCATGCTCGGCATGTTTACGCCCTTGGACAACCTCCATGCGCCGAACGAGGGTTTTGATCTGGAGCTATTCCGTAAAGGAATTGATGTGAGCGAGCGTATCCTTGCGGGCGTTGCCGGCGTCTGATTTTGCCAGACGGTGGAGATCAGGCGTTTCGGGTTAGCAAGCGCTGAAACAGCTTTTTGAGAAAATCGGTGTTTCCCGGCACCTTTTCGAGATGGGCAAGCGCCTCGCTTGTGAGTTCGGTTGCGTGTTTGCGGGAATGCTCCAAGCCATGAAAAGCGACGTAGGTGTTCTTGGCGTTGGCCGCGTCTGCGCCGACTGTTTTTCCGAGAACTCCGGCGGTGGAGGTGGCGTCGAGGATGTCGTCTTGAATCTGGAAGGCGAGACCGAGAGCCCGCAGTGCTGCCGTCATTGCTTCGATGGTGCTCTCGTTTGCCCGCCCACAGATCAGACCCATGCGCCCACAGGCTTCCAGCAGGGCGGCAGTCTTGTTGAGGTGGATGTAGTCGAGGGCCTCGGCGGATATCTGTTGGTGCTCGGCTGCGGTGTCTTCGGCTTGCCCACCAATCAGGCGCATGCTGCCGGCGGCTGTAGCCAGCTCGCGCACCAGCCGGAGGCCGATTTCCGGTTGACCTGTATAACCGGTGGCAAGGAGCTCGAATGCGCGGGTCAAGAGGGCGTCGCCGGCAAGAATGGCGGTTGCTTCATCAAATGCGACGTGAACGGCGGCTCGGCCCCGGCGCAACGAACTATCATCCATCGCTGGTAGGTCGTCATGAATCAGTGTGTAGGTATGGAGCAATTCGACCGCCAATGCTGCGGGTAACGAGTCTACTGGATCTTTACAGAGTTCAGCCGCGGCAATTACCACAATGGGGCGCAAGCGTTTGCCCCCGGCTTCAAGGCTGTGGCGCATGGCTGCGTGCAGTTCGGGGGGACGGCTATCGGGTGGGGGAATCGAATGGTGAAGGGCTTCTTCAATCTCCCCACGGCGACGTTCCAGCTCGGCATCAAATTCGGTCATTGTGGTTCTTCGGGGTAATAGCATGCTGCCGTTCGATGCCAAGTGTTGAAACGATTTGTTCCCGTCAATGGGATGATCCCGCGTTTCGTCAGAAATGGCTGGTGGGCGGGATCATTGCCTCGATTCCTCTCATCAATGTGCTCTTTCTCGGCTATGCTCTTCGCTACGTTCGGGGATTGCGAAATGGAGAAAATCTGGCGCTTCCTGACTGGAGTGACTGGCGCGCGCTCCTCTTGGACGGCTTGAAGATGCTTGGCTTGGGTCTGATCTATTTGGGGATTCCAATGCTGATCGGATTGGCGCTTTCCGCGATACTCGGCGCGCTGTTTCATTTGCTCGGGCTCCACCTTTTTGCGGGAACGATTGCGGTGCTTCCGTTCACCGCCGGGATTTTTATCGGATGGCTTCTTTTGCAGGCAGGTATCCAGCATTTTCTCAAAAAAGAAGATTGGCGCGATTTGCTGAACTGGGAACGGACGGGGCGCATCTGCCAGCGCATGCTTCAACCGTTGCTCCTGCCGAGCCTGGCCTATTCAGGGCTCATGGCCTTGGGATGGCCGCTGCTCGGGTTTACCATTTTTCTTGGCTTGATGCCCTTCCTGGCCTATTCGACGGCGGTTTATCTCAAGGACACCGGAGCCATCAGCTAACGTTTCTCATGCCTACTTACGATTATCTCTGCACTGCGTGCGGACACGAATTTGAATGCTTTCAGTCGATGCGGGACGACCCGTTAACCGATTGCCCGGAATGCAAAACGGGTATCGTCCGGCGGAAAATCGGGCTGGGAGCTGGGATCATTTTTAAAGGATCCGGTTTTTATGAAACCGATTTCAAGGATCGCAAGGGCACCAAACCTTCTGAGGGCGGTGATTCCCCTGCCAAATCCGAGAATAAGTCGGAAAAATCTGCTTCCGGCGATTCTTCCTCCAAGCCCTCGAGTGCTGGTTCTTCCTCGACTTCAAGGACAGCTTCCGACTAATTTTTCTTCTGTTTTTCCATGACCGAGCCGAACGAAAACCCGATCACTGCGCGCCTCATCATCACCGTGCTGCTCGGCTTCCTTACTTTTGTGTTGGGAGTGGCGTTGGGAACGATCAGCTTGGTCAGTCAACAGGTGAATGAAGTGAGCCAACTGCCTCCGCCCGAGGAACGAAAGTCAGATGTCGTTTATTTTCGTAAAGGCTCGGAAGCACCCAACGCCCGCTGGCGGGGAAAACGTAATCAGTTAATCCGGGAAAACGCAGGGCCCATCCGGCTCTCCGAGAGTGATCTCAACGACTGGGCTCGCACCAGCTTTACAACGCCCGCGGCAACCCCATCGATGGCTTCGGCTGGCGAAACCGGGGAAGCGGTTGAGGGCGAACAACGTGGCTTTTTCCATTTGGAGCGTAAAGCCTCCGCTCCGAACTTCGCCATTATCGAGAACCAGCTGCAGATCGCCTCTTATTTGGAGCTGCCTTCCGCACTCGGTTCGCGCCGGTTCGTCTATCGAGTGCTGGGGGATTTTGAAGCTGATGAAGAGGGCGTTCTACGTTTCGTCCCGCGGGGAGGCACACTCGGAAGTGCTCCCTTGCTTTATCTGCCCGTCATTGGCCCTCAGCTGCACGCACACGTAACCAGCTATTTTAAATCGTTTCCGGAATGGGAGGAAATAGGCGCCCACTGGACTGCTGTTTCCGCCGCGGCGATCGAGGAGGACGAGCTCACCTTGACGGTCGGAGTGGAAGCTCCGTGAACCCGTGCCGCCGAGCGGCGCAGCAGGGCATTCTGATTTTTTTGGCTTTTCTCCCGATTTCCGTCGTCGGCTCGCTTCGCACGATTGAAACGTCAGGCTTCATCCTCGCTGGAGCAGATCCTCAAAGTCTGCTCTATGTCAGTGAAATGGCCCGTCGCGGGGTGCTCCGGTGGAATGACGCGTTTGGCCTTGTTGATGAGCAATCTCCCGCAGTTCTTGTTCATTTGAATGACGAGAAGGGTGGAGTGTCCGATCCGGGCTTCATGGCGCGCTTTCAAGGAGGAAAATGGGTAATCGAGATTGAATGGCATCCTGCGACCCAACGGCGAACGCTCAGCTATGCGTTGGCACTTGGATGGTGGCAGCGAACGGCGCTCTACTCGGGTGGGAAAACAATGGTTCCCGCCTGGCTGGTTGCGGCGGCTGCTGCGCAGCTTGAATTGGATCTGAATCCACTTTTTCGTGACCTAATTTGGCTCGAGCTTCCAGCGGATTGTCATGAACAATCCTTGCGAAAATTATGGGTGGCAGATCCATGCGACCCTGCTGGCATGCCTTGGATTGTTGCGCTGGCCCTCTACGAAAGTTTGCGCGCCGAAACGGAGCTCAATCACCTCCAAATGACGACTGATGATTGGTTGCAGATTGATCAGCCGGAAAGACTTTCTGAATACCTGCCCAAAGTTGAGCATGTAGCAAAAGAACAGCTACATGAAGTGTGGTGGGCCACGGTGTGGTCAGCTGCGAAATCGGCCCGGCGGGGTCCTTTTCGCAGTCTTGCCGAATCAGAGGGGATTCTTTCCGACCTCGAGCAGGTTGTCGTGCAATGCGAAGGCCGGGAGCGATTACTGCTACTCCGCGAACTGATGAATTTCCAACCGGATCTCCAGCTGTTGCGGTTCTTTGACCAGCGAAAAACGGCCGTCGAAGAAGAATTGAAAATTGTGCATCCTGTTTATCACAATGCATTCCTCTCGCTCGCCCGTTCTTACCAAGCGTTGGCACAGCAAGATTTCAGCACACTTCAAGAACACGTGCGTGCGTTCGAGGAAGATAAACAAACGGCGGAACGAGCAGGCGCTGAAATGCAGGCACTGCTATCGCCCGCACCACCGGACCTCCTTTCAGCACCTAATCCTTGAATAAATCGTCCGGCTGCAAAACGAGCGATTCAATCGGTGGGGCGACCAATACCGGGGCACCGAGACCAGGAACCAAATCGGAGAATTCTTCACCTTCAGCAGTGTTGCGGAGGGCGTGCTGGATCATGCCCATTTTGGCATCGAGATTGTCCACCATGCTGACGAAGACGGCTTCCGGCGTGGCCGCTTTGGCCGCTGCGCCCCATTCCAATTCTCCCTGATGGCTGAGAATGATGTGCTCCAAACGATCTCTGAGATCCGCTTCCAGTTTTGCCTGGAGGGCTCCCCGGCGCGCTTGCCGATAACCCAAAACCACGTGCCCCTGCATGATGCCCTCGCGTGTCCGCCGGGTAGCCATGGGGCCGGTGTATTCAAGGCACTTTCCAACATCGTGAAGAATGACGCCAGCCATCGCCAGATCGCCATGAACTTCGGGGTAAGAAGGAAGCAGTGCTCGGGTGGCCCGTGCCATGTGCAAGGTATGTTCAAGCAGGCCGCCCCGGTAAGCGTGGTGCATTGAGATGGCACCCGGTGCCACTTTGAAGGCCTCGGTGATATCTTCCAGTGCCAATTCAACTGTCTTGCGCAGCGCCTCGTGCCGGATGTTTTCAATGAATCCTGCCAACTCCTGCCACATCTCGTCGACTCCTTCAGTGGCTGACGGAACCAGCGCATCGGCAAACTGCTCGTGTTGACTTTCCGGTACAACCACAACGGTGGTCAGGTTGGGTGAAAAGCGGTTTTGATAATAACCGGTATGGCCGGTAACGCGAACAATGGCCCCGGCGTTCAGATCGGAAAAAGTCTGGTGCAGAACCGAATTCTCAAAGCAGACGACATGAAAAAGGCCGGTGCGATCGCCCAGTTCCACCATCAGAAACTCTGAATTGTTCTTGGCGCGTTTAATCGTCGTATTGCGAACAATCAGCGTGGTCTCAAAGTTGACCTTCTGCTCTTTCGGGGCGCGTTTCAGTTCAGCGACAGTTGTCATGGCGAAAAGAGTGCGCACTCGTTCACCCGAAAGAAAGGCAAAAGTCGAGTCACTGATTGGAGAGGCCAGGCCCGCCACCGCCAGTCAGAAACCCACTGCACATCCGAGACGGGGCAGTGAAGACCATCCCGCGCAATCGCTGCGGATCGCGTTTCGCCGGAAGCAGGGTCGGAATGCCGCTGCTGTTTACATGGCTGATCAGCGAAAACGTAGTGCCCAAATCCATACCGACGATCATTGTGATGACGATTGGTCTCCAGGCGGATTTTGCCCAGTCGAAACAGATCCCCATAGAGCGCCTCACCAATAACCGGGTCCAACAGGATTCCGCAATCGAGATCTTGAAATATGTGAACATACGATCATGTTTTGCTGTTATGGATGCAAATGCCAGTCTCCCCTCAGCACCTCGAGGTCGCGGAGTCGGTGAAAACCCCGTTAGCCGTTTCGATGCTGTCTATTTTGAGCCCGATCCGGAGGAACGGGTTCGTAGCGGCGAAACCCGTGTCGCGACTCAGGTGATCGATGATCACGCCCGCTCGGTTATCAGCCACAACACCAGTCCGGACGTTGGATTTGACTACAGCCTGAATCCCTACCGCGGCTGCGAACATGGTTGCGCCTACTGCTATGCCCGACCGACTCATGAGTATCTGGGGTTTTCGGCCGGGCTCGATTTTGAGACCAAAATCATGGTCAAACGGGAAGCGCCCCGCATCCTCGCGGAGACCTTGAGTCGCCGTTCCTGGAAACCTCAGGTCTTGGCCATGAGCGGTGTGACCGATCCCTACCAGCCCATGGAGCGCGCGCTCGGAATTACGCGCGCCTGCCTGGATGTGCTCGGACAGTTTCGTAATCCCGTCAGCCTCATCACAAAAAATGGTGGTATCGCGAGAGACATCGATCGTCTCGCAGAGATGGCGCAGTGGAACGGCGTCCACGTCACTGTCTCGATCACTACCTTGGATGCGGACCTCGCCAGAAAGATGGAGCCGCGGACTGCATCGCCCCGCCAACGGCTCGAAGTTGTGCGGATGCTGTCAGGTGCCGGTATCCCGGTCGGCGTGCTGCAGGCACCGGTCATTCCCGGTCTAACGGATACCGAAATGCCGGCTATCATTGAAGCGGCAGCGGAAGCGGGGGCGCGTTCGGTCGGTTATGTCCTCTTGCGATTACCCGGACCGGTCGAGGGGATTTTCGTCAACTGGCTGAGTCGGCATTATCCGGGAAAAAAGGAGCGTGTGCTGGAACGCCTGCGCAGCTTGCGCGATGGCCATCTGAACTCCAGTCGCTTCGGGGAACGCATGCGCGGAAAAGGCCATTGGCAGGAAAACCTGAAAACGCTCCACCGCCTTGGATACCGCCGCGCGGGTCTGGATCCTCAACCGCTTGTCCTCAATACCCAATCCTTTCGCCGCCCCGGGCCATCGCAGTTGGAACTTTTCTGATTCCAACTGTCCCTTGAAAAAATTGGCTGCCCGGCAGGGATTTGAACCCCGACAAACAGAGTCAGAGTCTGTCGTGCTACCGTTACACCACCGGGCAGTGGAAAAACGAATTTGAGCGAAAGATGCAGAGCGGAATCGCCCTCCCTTGCAACGAGATTTTTTGGGAAAACGTGCCCGGCATAGACGTGGACCATCCGGACGAGTTGCCTTCATGAAGATAATCCGGATGCGACATCCCCAGCCAATAGCAAGGCGCATGCCGGCTATTTAGAAAATTAACGCGCAAATCAGCTTCTTGGTCTTGAACGACTATTCCTCCGAACATGGCAACGAAAAGACCGCTCCACTACTATCCGCTGTTCCGTCCCCAGTTAAACGGTAAGCCACGCGACTGATCCGGCTATGTTAAAAAAAGGACAAGATGCTGGCGAAGGTCGGTTATGTCGAGCCGGATGGGTCAGTTTTTCTGCCAATTGGGTCCGAAAAAAGTGGTCGATACTCATAATTCATATTGATAACGAGAATTGACTGGCTGAAGCGTTTGGCATTCCCCAATGCCAATTCGGGGATTGCGGGCAGCTCCCAGCGTGTCCTGAATCACGACATGCTCGGTCGTCTCAGCGTGATCGCTCATTGGGATTCGGAAGGTGAGCACCGTAGCCACCACGGCTACAGCTACAACCAGGCGGGTCTCCGGTCGGCTGAGACCTTGGGTGCCTCTTCGCCGAGCACGCGCGCCTTCACCTACGACGATTATCGTCAGCTTTCCACTGCGGTGAATCCCGGGGATACCCGTTACGATTTTATCTTCTCCCACGATGCCACCGGCAACCGGTTGACGGCGCAGTGGCACCATGGGGCGGGCGCATGGGACCAGTGGAGTTTCACGCCCGACGCGCTCAACCAGTTCGCATCGGCCCGGTTTAATGCGGCCCCGGCTGCCGGGCCTCAGTACGATGCCAACGGCAACCTGACCGATCGCCTTGGCGACGGGTTTGTCGACTACGTCTGGGACGAGGAAAACCGGCTGATCGCAATCAACTACGGGTCGGGCAATTACACCCTGATCGATTATGACGGGCTGAGCCGTCGGGTACGGCGGGTTGAATACCGCAACCATGCCGCGACGGAGACCATTCACTATGTTTACGACGGGCTGATCCCGGTCCAGGAGCTGGATGAAAACTTTGCCGTGGTGCGGCAGCTGACCCGCGGTCTGGATCTGGCGGGAACCCTCGGCGGGGCGGGGGGCACGGGCGATCTGCTGGCGGTTTCGCTGCCGAACGGGGGTCAGGCCGACGGTTGGGAAAGTCACTACTACCTCTACGATGGGAACGGCAACGTGACCGGGTTGGTGGCGGGCGAAGACATCAGCTCCCGGGGTATCGTCCAAGATCAGATCGTGGCTGAATATGTGTATTCGCCCTTTGGCCGACTGCTCAACGACCCCTCGGCCAATCTCCTCGATCAGCCATGGCAGTTCAGCTCGCAGGAAGCGCACGCCGCCAGCGGCCTGCACCTCTACCTCTACCGGGCCTACGACGCGGAGTGGGGGCGGTGGTTGTCCCGAGATCCGATCGGAGAAACCGGCGGAATCAACCTCTACGGATTTGTGGGGAATAGTCCGATCAGCTTTGTGGACTTGCTGGGATCGGCTCGTCTCGGGTACAGACCGCTTAGTGATGGTCAAGCCCCGATTGTAACTGCCCCAGAGGGATCAATTGCTGATTCGCTGAATTTCGAAGTGAACCACGAGCACTTTTTCTTTGATGACGGAAAGGATTTATTCGGAAGCCCCGTTTCGCCTGAACTTGCGAACATTGGTTACGGACCTGTTGGAAACATTAGCCAGTATCCAGGCTCCGGGGCATTTAGCGAAGACCCGCGCGCTCGGAACTACAAGTATTTGAATGACTACTTCGACGATGATCTCTTAAGGAAGGCGATCATCAATATTTTGGATGCGGGCGATTGGCGGGCCGATCAATATGATGTTTTTTGGGACTGGGACAAGGTGCCCAAGAAGAATTGCCAGGACTTCACAGCGGCTGCTCGAGCGGAATATCACCGTTTACGGCAGGGAATTGAGCTGGAACGGAAGATGCAGGATGCTTTTGAGGCGCTGAAAAATGGTGGAAGGAGCATTCCAACGATTCGTCAGAAATACTGAAATGAAAAAGTTGTTACTGATAATAGCTGGTTTTATAGTGATACTCTTATTGATGAACACAGCGACGCTGTGGAATGTGATTTCGGTTGTTTTTTTTGATGAAGAATATCGAACTCCGATTGTAGAGGGAGTTTTAACGGGGAGCGATGATGTAATGTTTTCCGGAAGGGAACTAGGAGCAGGAAGCTTCACTGTTTTTGTCCAATCTAACGATGTAACGGTTGCGAACGCGACCGTCCAGGCAATTAAACTCAAAATCTACTTGGGAAGTAACGAGCATGATATTCTAGTGCGAAGTGTTGTTTATAATGGGGTTCTTTCAGCAAAAGCGTTCACGTTTTCACAGAGCCTTTTTGAGTCAAAATTTAAACACAATCGAATTAGGATCAATCTGAATTCAGATTCAGCGGTTTCGAGTCTTAGCGTTAGCGTATATAGAGCTCATTAGCCAGAACATCCCCAGCCAATAGCAAGGCGCATGCCGGCTATTTAGAAAATTAACGCGCGAACCAGCTTCTTGGTCTTGAACGACTATTCCTCCGAACATGGCAACGAAAAGACCGCTCCACTAACTATCCGCTGTTCCGTCCCCAGTTAAACGGTAAGCCACGCGACTGATCCGGCTATGGCAAACAGGGGAAAGATGCTGGCGAAGGTCGTTTATGTCGATCCGGATGGGCCAAATATCCCAGTCAATAATTGGGCCACCCTGGCGAGCGGCTCGCAGAGTGTGAGACGGGGACGGTGGTGCCGGCGCAGACGGAGGGTTTCAGTTATGACAATGCTGGTAACTCGACTGCGGACGGTCAGTGGAGCTACACCTACGACGCCTTGAATCGACTCATTGCCATGGAGGGCTTTCATCATCCGATCGGTTCGGGACAGTCCGCGGGGAACCGCATGTAGTGGGCGGAAATGTGGAAGCGTAGCCTGACGCATTTGGAAAAAGGGGAGGCGGACATTCGCGGAGATAAATTCCGGGCCGATTGGAAGCTGGCGATCGCGGTGAAGCTCAAACGTGAGAAGGGAGCGGTACCGGGCAGAGGCCGGTCCGGCCGGTAGAATTTTCGTCCGGGGCCCGGCCGAACGATCCCAGCCCGAGGCAGCACTTGGCGACACGGTGAGGGGCCTGTCCAAGCATGTGGGTCTGTTTCTCCGGGCTTGCGGTAGCCTTTTCCAAGCATGTTGTTGGCCTTTGCACGCATGTCGGTGCCGTCTCCCGGATCGTGGGAATTTTCTCGATGCATGGGGTTGTCCGTTTCCGGGAGTGTGATGATCGCCTCCGAGCATGCGGGTGTTCGTCTCTAAGCATGTAGGTGCCTCTTGTCGGGCATGTAGGTGTGCTTCTCCACACATGTGGGTGTCCTGTCGAAACATGTGGGTCTCCGTCCCCACGCATGTCGGTGTCCGTTTCCGTGAGGTGAGAATCTCTCTCCACGCATGTCGCTGTCCCTCTCGATGCCAACGGCAACCTCCTCGACCGCACTGGCGATGGTTTCCTCGACTACGTCTGGGACGAGGAGAACCGCTTGGTGGAGATTCGCTAGGGATCCGGCACCTACACGACAATCGAGTATGACGGCCTTGGTCGCCGCGTGCGGCGCACGGAGGTTGTCAACCACACGGCGACGGAGGCCATTCACTACGTTTACGACGGCCTTCTGCCGGTTCAGGAGCTGGACGAAACCTTGGCGGTGGTCCGGCAGCTGACGCGTGGCTTGGATCTCACCGATACGCTTGCCGAGGGCGGGGGAACCGGCGGCTTGTTGGCGCTGTCCCTGCCGGAGGCGAGCCAGGCGGACGGGTGGGAGAGCTATTACTACCTCTACGATGGTGGTGGCAATGTCACCGGCCTGATCTCGGCGGAAGCGGTCAGCGTCCGGGGCGTGGCCGTTGACGACAGCGTCGCTGAGTACGTCTACTCGCCCTTTGGCCAGCTGCTCAGCGATGCCTCGACCAACCTGATCGATCAGCCTTGGCAGTTCAGCTCGCAGGAGGCGCACGCCGCCAGCGGATTGGTCCTTTACCTTTACCGTGCCTACGATGCGGAGTGGGGCCGGTGGCTCAACCGCGATCCCCTAGGTGAACAGGGAGGCAACAACCTCTACACGTTTGTCTTCAACCAGCCGGTAAACGCGTATGATCCCGACGGGCAGGTTGCTCACTTTGTTGCGGGAGCGGCGATCGGATTTGGACTCGACGCGGCGGTCCAGCTCACCAGTGGCCAACCCTATAACTGGAAACAAGGTGCCAGTGCCGCCGCATTTGGAGCAATCGGGGTGGGAGTCTTCGGGAAGCTGGCGAACCTGGGCTACGGTCTGGCCGGACGAACGGCGATGACGCTGATTGCCGACGGCGCCCTGGGCGCTGCCGAGCAAATGATGAACAACCTGCTGAACGGTTGTCCATTGATGCAGGGGACATCCCGAGCCGCCGCCTATTCGGCCGGGCTGGGACTTGCCGGCGGTGTCCTTGCGCGTCCCATCAGCGCGGTGTTCCGAGGCACCGTGGCCAAACTCCCGAACCTGGAGCATTTGGAAAAAGGGGAGGCGGACCTTCGCGGAGACAAGTTTTCGGCTGACTGGAAGCTGGCAATCGCGGTGAAGCTCAAGCGCGAGAGTGCGGTGAGTAATCGCTGGCTGAGTGAAGCGCTTCAGATGGGAGCGCCGAATGCGGTGAGCAACAACTGCGGTCGCTATCAACGCGAGCGCGAAGCTGCCTGCCCTTGGGCGAAACGATTGAAAATATGGATCATGAGTATTGACCCCTTTTTTGCTTAGGGGTGCAAAAAGGCCCGCAGGTTTTTGACCTGCGGGCCTTAAAAAAATGGCGGGATAGACGGGACTTGAACCCGCGGCCTCCTGCGTGACAGGCAGGCGCTCTAACCAACTGAGCTACTACCCCGTTTCCGTTGGGAAAGCCGCAAACCCTAGGATGACGCGGGGGTGGGTCAAGCGCTTTTCGGAAGAATTTTTGCATTTGTTTTCCAAGCCGCTTTGGCAGTGGTTTTCGGGATTGAAAAGGTGGGGTCGAATGAGAGCGGCCGCGGGGCGCTTTGTGCAGGATGGTGATCTGAAGCCTGTAATCAGGTCTTTCTCCTTGCCCGGTTGCATGCGGAGCACGAGAGTCAGTGCCTCTGTCATGGCTGTTCCGGGTTTGGTCACAGATCGCTCCAAGCGGCTGCAAAAGCGACCGTTTGGGCTCAGGCCGTTGGTCTTGGCGTTCACCGCTCAAGGGCTGGTGCTCGTGTTGACGCTTTTTGTGGTGGTGATCGGTCCGGCGTTTGACAGTGAACCGGACTTCACGGCGCGGAAGACGGTCTACTTACCCCAGCGGGAGCTCGAACACCGGATGGCGGTGGCGGAGTTTCAACAGGTCGCCCAGTCGCCGCTCACACTGAACAAGCTCACCACCAGCGGGCTCGCCAGCCATGCGGTCCCGCCGCTGCCGGATTTGCCACGAAGTGAGCTTCAAGCGCTGACTCTGGACCTGCCCTTGGCTGGCGCGCACGGTCTTCTGGGGCAGTCGGGTTTGCTCAATGGTCTGAGTGGTGTGGCAGGCGAGACTTCGTCCTTTTCCTTTTTTGGGCTGAAGGAAGAGGCCACAAAAGTGATCATTTGCGTCGATATCTCCACTTCGGTGAAAAACAAGGTCGAGGGAGCCGGTTACACCATGTTGCAAGTCAAGGAAGCGGCCCGGGAAGTGATCGGCCGCCTCAACGCCAATACCTTGTTTGGCTTCATCCAGTTTGCCCGCAACTACGATACGTTTCGGCCCTACCTGATAGCCGCGACTCAGGACAACAAGGCGGCTGCAGACGCCTGGCTTGAGCGGGAGTTTCGGACGGATGGGCGGGCGGCTTCCAGCTGGCGGAGGGAGGAACCCAATGGAATTCAGTCTGTGGTGCGGGCGGCCTTCAGCTTGGATCCACAACCGGACGTGCTCATCATCCTGTCCGACGGTGCTTTCTGGCGCACCACTTCCGGGCGCTCCGGCGAACGGGTCCCGTGGGATGAGCTCTCGCGGGAGATTGAGGAGTATCAATCGGTCTTAACCGCACCTGTCCGCCTGCATTTTATTGGCTTTCAAATGCGGACAGACGACAAGGCGGCAATCAACCGTCTGGTCCGGCGCTATGGTGGCCGTCTTCAAGAGTTTGAATGAAGCCGGCCTGATTGGCAGCGGTGTCTTATTTGATTCCGAGCAATTCGACTTCGAAGATAAGCACTGCGTTGGCCGGAATGCCTCCGGCGCCGCGTGCGCCGTAGCCCAGATGTGGGGGGATGAAAAGCCGCCAACGGTCGCCGACAGACATCAACTGCAGCGCTTCGGTCCAGCCGTCGATCACCCGCGCGACGGGAAATGAAACCGGCTCACCTCGATCGATCGAACTATCGAAAACCGTGCCGTCGACCAAAGTGCCGTGGTAGTGAACCCGCACGGTACTGTCGGGGCCGGGAGAGGGGGCGTCGTCGGGGCCACTTTCCAACACCTCGTATTGCAGGCCGGAGTTTTGCACGGTCACTTCGCTCTTCTGGGCATTTTTTTCCAGCCAGGAAAGCGCTTCGGCCAGGTTCGCTGCGGCGTCCGGCGAGCTGGCTGCCTCGTTCGCCCGCTGTTCAAGGCTTTCGAACGCTTCGACCAGAAGCTGTTCCGAAACGCGGGGTTCTTTGAAAGCGAGGCCGTCCTTGATGCCGGCGACGATCGCGTCCAGTTCGGCTTCGACCCCGCCCTGGGAAGCCATGCTGGCTCCAAGGTTATAGCCGAGGCCGTAGCTGACCCGTGCGTCGACCGTTTCAATGGCAACGGTCTTACTCCCTTCATTGGATTCGGGAGCGTCCGTCGTGGCGGCGGCCGCATAAGGTGGGGGGGCCGCTTCTACGGCGGTATCTTCAGGGGTTTCTTCCGAGGGACCGCAGCCAGTTGCCATCATTACAGCGGCACTCAGTGCGCTCCATTTTGCGAAATCGTCAAAGTTCATCATTTAAAATAACCGGTTTGCCGACAAAGCAAAGGAACGAGACAGCTTCCGGGGGCCGGAGCAACCTTTGATGTGGTTCTACCAAGCGCAGTGTGCTCCCGGTGGGGCTACAGCTTCTTGAAGTAACGCGCGATTGGCAGCAGCCCGAAACCGAGTTTCTGATAGGTCTTGCGGGCGGGAGCATGGCCGGGATCGCCTCCGGTCTCGACCATGGCCACCGACATGCCGGCTTCCTGCATGCGGCCCAAGGCAAACTCGGTCAGCGCGGAACCTGTGCCGTGGCGTTGATGATCGGGATCGACCGCGATCATGTAAATTTCACCCATGCGATCTTCCCGATGATACTTCACCGCGACGAATCCGACGGGCATCTCGTTCTCGAGCGCGACCCAGACCTCCATCTCATCGGAAGTGCAGGCAGCGCGGACCGCCTCCCGCTGGCTCTGACGCCAATCCGGGTAAAATTCGCGGAACACCGCCGGATCCATCGCGCCCTGTAATGAGGTAAATACAGGATCCCAAGCGCGAATCGCGAGTTGGGTGAGGGAGTCCTGCTGATGAGGTGAGTAGGGTTGAATGTGCATGGCCGGAGGCGTGAGCAAGTGTTTGCCCGTTGGCTCACTGCCACGCCGTGGGTGGCCAGGCGGGGCGCTGAGGCGGTTCGGTGGGTAGGCTTTCCAGTGCCCGACGCAGCCAAGCGGTGCTTTCCTGAAGACCCCCCACCCGGTGTCCGCGGATCCAGCATTCCTCGAATCGTCCGATCAACGCGTGAAAAGCGCGGCGGAGTTCTGTCACTGAACAGGAAGCCAATTCTCGCGCCATCAGGCCCCGCTGTGTGGCAATGCCCAACAGCCCGATAGTGACGGAAAGATCTTCTCGCAACGCTTCCGCTGCGTTCCCTTCCAGCGGGAGGGCAGCGAGATCGATGGCCAAATCAGACAAAGCGGCTTCACAGGCTTGCAGTTCTGAATCCTGGATCTGCGCACTCAGCGACGCGATCTGGTCTTCCCGGGCAGTCAGCAGCGCGACCAGCGGCATCCGGTTGGGCGGACGAAAGGCAATCAGGTTGCTGAGCGTGCCGAGACGAAAGAGCAGGGGGGCGAGGCGAGCGCCTTCGGACGGTAGTCCGAATCGGGCGACGTGGACTTCCGCCTGCGGGGCTTGCGTATCGGGTGCCCATCCAGCCTGCGCGGCAAAAAAGAGGCTGGGCAGGCTGACAACGGGCGGTTGGTGATGCCCATAGTCTCCCCAGTCGGTCAGGAGTAGCCCTTCGGCTCCGTGTGCCGCGGCAGCGCGGCCCGCCGCCTCGATGTTGGTGCGCGCGTTGCCCAGCCGCGTGCCCAGACTGTTCCAGGACGCGGTTCCGGGGCAGAGGAGAAAGGGAAGGCCGCTGGCGGCAAAAATCTCTGCCTGGGCCGCAAGGGGATGGTCTGCCTCATAACCCCAGACCAAGGCCGTGAGCCGGGGATCCAGCTGCGGGACGATTTCCGGACGTTCCAGCACGATGTCAGCCCAGAACTGGACACGTTCCTTGTAGGCGGCGGCTTCGTCCACGATCTGATGGAGGAAGTCGAGGTAGACCGCATGTTTGCCGTCGCGGGCGCAGCGTTCGCGGGATCGACCCATTCCGAGTTCCCATGGTTCGTCGCCTCCCAGATTGCACTGCCGACTGCGAAACAGGGGCAGGAACTCCTGAAAAAGCGAGGCAAGTAGCGCCCGGCTTTCCGGGCTGGGTGCCAAGGTCGAGCCTCCGGCCATTCCGTGGCCATCGGGACGCCGCCAGCCGTAGGGACATTCCGCGTATGGAAAATACTCCGGGTGCCGCAACCAGCGTTCGAAGTGACCAAAAGAGTTAAAATTGGGGACCAGCTCAATGGCGCGTTCGGCCGCATAAGTATCGAGCCACCGAATGTCAGACGCCGTCAGCGGCGAGGCCTCACCCCAGACTGTTTCATGGCCGGGAAAGGCAAAGGTGTGCTCCATATAGAGCTGCAACTGGTTGAATTTGAGGCCGGCCAGCTGATCGATAAGACTGCAGAGCGTGGCCCGTGTCGGGACCCGGGTGCGGCTGATATCGAGCAAATAGCCGCGACTGGGGAGCGCTGGCTGATCCTCAATAACGAGATCCGGGCGGGTGTAGGGACATTGGATGAGCACCTGCCGCAGGGTTTGCAGCGCATAAAATGCGCCTCGCCAACCGCCACAGATGATGCGGATTTCGCGGGCTCCAATGGTCAGCTGGTAGGCTTCCGGAGCGAATTGGGGATCTTCATGAATCGTTCCTGAAGTGACTCCCGGAGCATCGGGGCGTTCGCGCCCTTCAAGCTGCCGCCAACGTGTTCCGGTCAGAGCGGATGCCTCTTCCAGAAACCGGCTCAGTGCCGGGGCGAGCGGTGCCAACATTCCGTGGCTCGGGCCGGAGAACAGAATCGTGGACGCCCAAGGGGAAGATTCTTCGCCGATAGTGACGTGTCGCGGTGTCGGGGAAAACAGCAGGTTCATGGTTTATCCGGTGGCGGGGCAGGAGGACGAAAACAGAGGCCGAGGCAGAAACTTGTGCTCATTCCCACCACAATAAGCCAAGTCCAGTCCAGTGCGATCCAGTCGCTGCGACGGACAGCTGCAAGGACGGCCGTAATCGCTACGCCGCAACCCAGTGCAATGAGATTCCCTCGGTCCGAACCGCGGTCGGTCAGCAGGCCGAGGAGGAAAATGCCGAGCAGCGCCCCGGCCGGAATCGATGCCAGCTCGAATGCCAACCAAAGAAAAGTGACCGCGTGACGAAACGAATAGGCCATGAGCAAGATGATCGCTCCAAAAGCCAGCACGCCGATGCGGCTGGCCCACACGTAGTGACGCTCATCCGCATCCGGCTTGATCAACGGTTTGTAGAGATCAACGACCACTGAAGAGCTGAGGGCTCCCATCGCGCTGTCGACGCTCGACATGGCTGCGGCAAATACACCGGCAATGAGCAGGCCTCGCAGGAGTGCGGGGGCTTCGCTCCGGATGAAATCCGGAAAAATACGGTTGGCGTCGATGCCCCCTTCCGAGGTCAGTGGAAGGTTCCAGGAAGGTGTCTGTTGCGCATACACCCAGAGACCCAAGCCGATGCAGAGAAAAAGCCCGGCGACGGGAATCCCGATAAACCCGCTCCAGATCACGCTTCGTCGAGCCGCCGTGACATTGCGGCAGGTCAGCATGCGCTGGGTCAGATCCTGATCCGTTCCGAGCGAGGCAATGATCATGAGAAAGCCATTGAGAAAGGCGAGTGGCAGCAGATTGCTTTCGTTCAGCCAAGCTCCGGGACGATCGCTCTGGGGCGAGAGGTTGAAAAGCAGGGTTTTGCCGGCATCGCCCGCGTTGTCCCAAATTTGGGTCCAGCCCAGCTGCCACCCGAGCCAAGCCGCCAGAATCAGCCCGCCCCCGATGAAGACGCTGGCTTGGGCGAAATCGGTCCAGATGATCGCTTTGATCCCTCCCCAGAAGGTATAGGCGATGGCCAGCAGGCTGAAGAGGATCAGCGTGATCAGAAACGGAAGCTCAAAAATAATGCTCACCCCGAGGGCTGCGAGCGAGAGCCGGAGGCTGGCTCCCAGCATCCGGGTAAACAGGAACAGACCGGTCGCAGCGTAGCGGGTCCCGGGGCCGAACCGGTCGCCCAGATAACTGTAAACCGTAAGGTAGCGCATTCGGTAGTAGGCACCGAGAAAGAGGTAGGCCACGACGAACCGCCCGGCAATCGTCCCGATTCCAAACTGGAGGTAGGTAAGGTTCCCCGTAAAAGCGACGCCGGGAACGTTGAGAAAAGTCAGGGCACTGATTTCAGTGGCGACGATTGAGACCAGAACCGCCCACCACGGCACGTTGTGCCCGCCTCCGATGAAATCCCGGGTCGTGCGTTCTTCACGGCCTTTCCACCATCCGAGCAAAAGGATAACGCCGAGATAGGTCCCGACAATCAGCCAATCAAGAAGGGATACCCGCATGGTCCGCCATCAGAGGGAGTTGAGCGGGCGAGCACAACGGCTATCTGTTCGGTCCCGCTCTCTAGACGCTGCTCAAATTCGGCCAGTCCGGGGCAAATTGATACAGACATGGAGCCAATTGGACCTCTGGAACCCTCTCATCCGCAGTTGGCACGGCGGGTGCATTGAACCCCATTAGTTCTCATAATGGTTTGGTTAGAGTGATTTGGGGTAAAACACGTTAATTCCGTTTGTGGAATTACACTTGAGTCGGCCCGGGCGTTTTGGGGTTATCGCCCGGGCCTTCCTGTGTCCCGGATGGGAGGACAAAGAAGATACTTAGTTGCTGGAGGTCGCACGCCGGGCGCGCCCGGAGCCCCGGGTGGACCGGAATGCATTGAGCGCAAGCCGTTGCAAACGAATTCCCGATACCCGAAAACGGAATAAGTCCCTGACCGAGGAATTCGAGACGAACTTGTGCTGATAAAAATCGATATCGAGGCGAATGTCATCGAAGTCAATTTTGTCACCGGCCTGCCGCACGAGGGAAATTTCCGGATAAAAAGCGTCGGGATGAAACAGGCTGATGATCGGCCGCACCAATCGGGCGTTCCAGGTAAGCGTGCGCTTCAACACTTCTTCTTCGAAGCGCTTTTCAGGGAGTCCGCGGGACTGGCAAAATGCAGTGCGAAAATCGATCGGGGCAGGGCTGGCGTTTTCAGCCTCCATAAGTCATTGGCAGAGAGGGTTATATTTAAGTGGAACCACAGGCCTTTACAAGGCGTCAAACCCTTTCGTTTTTCGCCTTCATTTTTACGACAATCTTGTCAAAAACGGATCCTGAGCAAATCGTCACCCCTATGCGGGAGCAAACGGTTATCGTAATTGGGGCAGGGCTGGCTGGAGTTGCTTGTGCCCTAGCCTTAAAAGAAGCGCATCCAAAGGTGCGGGTGCGGCTGGCGGAGATGAGCGAAGCGTGTCTGCCGGGATTTCGCCGGATGGCACCGCTGGCGATGCCAAGCTCCGAGAGCCTCGCTTCCGGCATAGACGATGCGGTTCTGGAATCGGTTTACCGCGGGAAAGAATTCGCCCGGCATCTTTTTCATCGCTTTGATCGGGATGCTTACCGCCAAACGCTCTTGGCTTGGGGGGGCAATGCGGAGGGATGTGTGGAACCGGCGCGCACTGCCGAATATTTGACCGCCGCGCTGGGGGCACACGGAGTGGAATGCACTCCAGGGCGAAAGGCTGCGCAAGTGACTGTCCCGGGAAGCGACGGTCTGTTTCGTGTATGGTTTGATGTGGGGAATCCTTGGGAAGGGGCGTTTCTGGTGCTTGCGATGGGCGGCACTTGGCACCGTGGCTTTGGGTGGGTGGAGGAGTGGGGGCATCGTTTTCGGCGGGGCTCGCCTGCATTTCTTGCGCTCCGCCTGACCGAAAGTCGTTGGCGGGCGCTCACCCATGTCAGCTGGCCTGACGTGACCGTCAGCTGGCAAAATCCGGATACCGGCGAACGGATCGAAGCAGCTGGCACTGTCGTATGGCGCTACCCCTTTTTGGAAGGATCCGCCATTGCCGCGTTGACTGCCCAAGCCGGTGAGGCATTGCGTTCGGCGGGCATTGCGGGGACCCTTGAAATCATTTTGCCGGATCTGAAAAGACGCGGCCTCGATGTGGCCTCACTCCAGCAGCAGGTGCAACAGAGCGGGGGACGACCGGTTGCCGAGTCGGCTCCTCCCGATTTTCATCCCGCGGCGTGGGGGGCGATCGTGAAGGGTGCGCGTATTGCCCAAGACGCAACCTGGTCCCAGCTCAACCGCCGGCAGATACAGACATTGGCCAGCCGCCTCAGCCGTTTGAGTGTGAAGTTTAGCGGCTCCCGGCAATGGCGGGATGAGTTTTCCATTCAGGGCGGGCTCGATCTGGATCAGTTTGTTCCGGGGACTTTACAAAGCCGCTGCGTGGAAGGTCTTTACGTGGTTGGGGAAATGCTTGATCTCGATGGGGCTCCGGGCGGGACCAACCTGCACCTCACCTTGGCGGGAGCCGCCGTCGCGGCAACCGGAATAGGGAACGCCTTGAGTGCTTAGATCGAGTCCGGGGGGAAGAACGGGTTGTATTTCTTTTCCTGAGCCACGGTGGTGGGCGAACGATGGCCCGGCAGCAGCAAGGTTTCGGGAGGATTACTGAGGATGTGATCCTGCACGGCTGCCAGCGCTTCAAAGTATTTTTCCGGGGAGACTCCACCGATTGACCCGGCAAAAATCGCATCCCCGACAACGGCCACGGGCGTTGACAAACCGGCTACCAAATAGGTGGTTCCGGCGGGAGAATGACCCGGCGTCAAGCGTGCTTCAATCATCAGTTTGCCTGGATTGAAGCGATTGAGAGCCCGGATAGCTTCCACGTCCTCCAAGGGTTCGCCTTCAGGCCCGAGAACCCGGGCATTGGGAAAGAGCTGGCGTGCCTGCGGTAATGCTTCCACGTGGTCCGGGTGGGTGTGCGTAAGGGCCACATATTTCACGGTGATTGCCGCTTCGCTGACAAAGGTTTCCACCGCACTGAGGGACGTTCCGGTATCAAAAAGCACCCCTTCCCGACTTTCCGGATCGAAAATCAGATAGGCATTGACCGTCATTTCCTCATAGCCAGGAACGGGCGCACGGGTCGTGAACACTTTCACTCCCTCTGGCAGATTGACTTGGGGATGGTAGGTTCCCTGACCAATGGCGATCAGCGCGTCCGGGTTCAGCTGCAGACTTTCGGCCAGGCGCACCGCTGCTTCCTCATGAAAGGTGCCACTTTTGGCGGCTTCGATTTCCATCATGGACAAGCCCGAGCGCTCCAGCAGTTCAAGGTCGGACAGGCCCAGGCCGCGTTGGGCTTTCTGGAGAATATCTTCGTAGGCATCTTCAAGCGCTGACATACCCGTGACCATACGACGGGCGAGCGGGGAAACAACCGTGAATCTCTTTTTGGTTCTGCTCGGCTGAGCACTGTGGCGGGATAATCGTTGCGCAACGCAGATGCCAGTTGTTTCTCCGTCGCTCATGGCACACCGCATTCATCGAGGTCGCCAGTGCTAAAATAGGTTTATTCGACTATTTATTGAACAATTTCACCGCCGGTGGCCCCAAACGCTAACCCACGATTGCACTTGGCTTTCTGAATCCTACTCTGATGGATTTGCCGCTTTTCCGTACCAGATTTCTCGTCCACAATCGACGCGCCCGTTGGGTGATTCGGAGCTGCGTTTTGCTCCTGCTTTTGGCGGTGATTGCCGGGCACCCGTGGATTGTCGTCTGGGTTGCTGAATGGCAATTGCGTGCAGCTGGAGGACAGGTGGAAGGCGGTCGGGAGGTATCTTATCGGCAGATTGTCTGGAGGGAGATGACTTGGGCGAATGAAGAAGTTTCACTCGTGGCCGAAAGGGTTGAACTCGGGCTGATCCCACAATTTCTCGCGACTTGGTTTTCACCCCGGGAAGCGGCGGAGCGGGGAGAACTGTTTTTTACGGCGACCGGGGTACATATCACCCTGCGCGATACTGCCGAAAACGATGATCTGGTGCCGGATCCTCCAGGTTGGCACCGGCAGGCCAGCGACTTGGTGGCCATGGCTGAACGGTGGTTGCCACCGGTAGCCGTTCAGGACCTTCAGGTTCACAGCGCTTTTTTCGAGGCAGGAGCCACCTCAATGGTCTGGGACGGATTCTATTTTACACTGGAATCGGTCGTGATCGAGCCGCGTGAGGAGGTTCCATTGAATCCCTCAAACGCGGTATTTGACGCCGCCATCAGCCGTTCAGGAACCGGGTTGGGCATCACCATCAACGGCTACATTGGCCCGTGGGCGGACCTGACCGCCGATTTTCGGACTTTGGGTAGTTCCGATGCACTCACGATTGATGGTGAAATTGCGTGGCGAGGTGGCGAACTTTTGGGTGGGGCTCAATGGGAACAGCAGGGATGGATTCCCGCGACAGCTGAAGCGCATGGAACCGTCCGGCAATTTACCGGAACACCTCTGGATCGAGACGATTTGCCGGAAGCAGTCCTGCGCATGGATTTTGGCCTCCGGGATGAGCACTTTGATCTCGCGCTGGAGGGAAGCGGAATCTGGCTCTCGGCTGATCCGGAAGTGGACGAAATCCCTTGGGATGTTTCCGTCGTGGCTGCAGCGGATGCGGACTCTTTGGAAGTGGGCGCGTTGCAGGTGCATGTGCCGTGGCTGACTGCGGAACTGGATCAACCCTTGACGATCGTTCGGGAGACGTTGACACCGCTCACGTCGGCTGTCTTGCGCTGGGAAACAGATCTCAGCAGTTGGCCGTGGCTGGAGGCGCAGGGGGTTGCGTCGGGTGCGGCAGAATTGTCTCCGCGAGAAGAGTCCGGCCTCGCTTTTGCGGTGGTCGGCGAGGTTGACGTGCGCGGCGTGAAACTGCTGCCGCAGCTCTACCGGGATCCGGGGCCGATCGCATTTACCGTAACGGGCGAGGGAGATCGGGGCTTGCTCCAGATTTCACAACTGGAGGTGGATGCGGAACGGTGGGGCGTGGTGAAAGCCTCTGGACGTTGGGACGAATCGGCCCCCGATCGCATTGCGGGTCAGGTCGAAGCAACCCTATTTGCCGCCACGCTGCAGCCATGGTTTCCTGAAGCCATTCAACTGGGAACTCCTCTACAGGTGACCACTTCTTTTGCCGGTTGGGAAGACACTTGGGAGCATGAAGGTTCACTGGCTGTGCACGACACGGAACTGGTGGGATCGGTCCCGCTGCAGCTTGATATCTCCTGGCAAGGCAGCGAATCCGCGCTGTTTGCCTGGCATGTGGTGGCCGCCAGCTCGCACAACGCGCTCGCCTTGCGGGGATCTGCTGGATGGTCAGCGGAGTATTACAACGTCACACTGGAAGAAATTGAGGAAACCCATGGCGAAGCCTTGCGCTGGCAGCTGCAGGAGCCTGTGACGCTGTCGATGGCTGCAGGCGAGGGTTTTCAGAAAATGGCACTTTCATCGCTGCGGCTGGAGAACCTTCTTGGGAACGGAAGTCTGGAAGCGGAGGGGCAATTTGATTCGGCAGACGTCTGGTCGGGACGGATGCATGCCCGCGGATTTGGGGCGGAAGCCATCAACGGCTGGTATCCGATCCCCAACGATCAGTGGCTCATTGAACAGATTGAAATCAGCGGGGAAGCTCTCAACCGCGTGATTGTGGGCAAGGTGACTATCAATGGTCTTTGGCGCACCCGTGCGGGGCAGGACTGGCGTGCTCGCATCAATGCACAACTGAGTGAAGAGCGCGTGGAAATCCTTCAGAGCGACATCAGCAGCCCCACCGCACAATGGTTTTATGCAAGCGGGGCTCTCCCGTTGGCGCTGCGTTGGCGTGAGGATCTGACAGCGTGGCGTCCGGAACTGCGGAGCGATCAACGTTTTCGGGCTGATTTTCAAGTGAGCGCAAATGAGCCGCTGCCGGCATTTTTTGCCAAGTATTTGCCGATTGAATACGACGACCTTGCTATCGCCATTCACCTCGGCGGTACGCCGGATAATCTCGAAGGCACTTTAGCCCTTGGCGGCAACGAACTCACCATCATCGCCTCTGAAACGGAACGCCTTCGGCTGCTCGATCCGGAACTCCACGGAGCGGTGCAGGGAGGCAAGGTGAGCTTGGACACGATTGGTTTTCGTTTGGAAGATGCCGAAGCGCGTGCGGAAGCATCGTTGGTGGTGGATGCCATTCATTGGAACCGGTTGGCGCGGGGTGATCTTTCCGAGGCTGTCGCGGCGATGCGGGCTCAACTTCGGTTGGATGCGTTTCCACTCGGAGCGCTGAGTCCCTTTTTACCTGAAATCCTGGAGCCGGGCGGCACGATTTCTGCGGATCTCAGCAAGGACGGGGTGGCGGACCTCAACGGGCGCATTTCCTGGCAAGGTATCCATCTTCGACCGCTTCCAAACGGATCGGTTCCGCGCAACATCAATGGCGAGGCGCGCTTGGTTGGGCAACGGATAGAAGGAATTGATTTGCGGGCCAATGTGAGCGGCCGCGCCATTCATGCTTCGGGCTATGTCGAGTTACCGCGCGAGGGTGGTTTTGAGCCGCTGTTTGATCTCAACCTTCAGGCCGATCGAATCGATCTGGTACGGCAATTGGACTTGATCTTGCGGGCGCGGGGAGCGTTCCGGCTGCAGCGCCATTCGTTCGAAGAAACGCCGATCCTCTCCGGTTCGTTGGTTCTCGAGGAGAGCCTGCTGTTGCGCGACTTGCGGGATTTCACGCGTCCGGGAACCACCGACGTCAGCCGCCGCCCACCTTATTTTGCGGTAGAGGTGGAGCCGTTTTCAGGCTGGCGCTTGAATGTGGGCATTCGGGGAGATGAATTCATGCGGGTGCGGACACCGGTTTTCAATGGACTGCTTTCTGCTGATTTTCGCCTCGAAGGAACCCTGGGAAATCCGATTTTGGTCGGCGATGCCACCATCGATGAAGGCAACGTGCTGTTTCCTTTCGCGCGTATCCCGCTTTCCATGGGGAGCGCATCGATTTCCCTGAGCGATCCGCATACACTGCAACTCTACGCCCAAGGTCGTGGAGTTGCCTTTGGTTATGACGTGGTGCTTCAACTGGATGGCACCGCCCAAACCCCTGAACTTACAGTGAGCTCTCCGCAGGGATTGGCCCAAGATGAAATCATCCTCATGCTTGCAACCGGTGCCGTTCCCACCTCTGCGGGCGGTTCAAGTACGGCGGCGAGGGCAGGACGCATGGCGCTGTATTTTGGCCAGGATTATATCTCGGCGCTGCTGGGTGGAGACGGAGGCGACGGATCCTCACGCCTTGAAATGCGTTCCGGCGACGGCTTTTCCCCCTTTCGGCGCAACAATCAGGTGATTGAATATCGGTTTGATGATAAGTGGTCTATCATTGGGGAATACGACGACTGGGGCGACTATAACGTAGACGGAAAATGGAACGTATATCGCTACTGATCCGGAGAATTGTCGTCCCCATGGCCCTCCTCACGCTCGGCGCGATTCCGCTGCGGGCGATCGATGTCAATGTCGACGGGATTGGATGGTTTGCTGATGGACGGATTACCGGTGTGATTCGCGAAGTGATCTTTGGCGACGAAGAGGAAGGTCTGACCTTGCGGCAGTTCGATGTTGAAGATGCACTCCTCGTCCTCAACGGCGATTTACGCCGCCGAGGCTATCTCAATGCGGAGATTGAAGTCGTGTTGTGGGTGGAAGATTCCATTTTGCGGCGCTACGTCTGGGATCCGCAGACCTCCCAGATTTTCCCGGAGCTCGACGCAGTTTCGCGCCTCGATCTGAATGTAACGACAGGGCCGCGCTCTTACTACGAGGCCGTCACGTTTGACGGGTTGGTATCGCTGCCCCCCGAGGAGGCGCAGGATTATTTCTTTCCCGGCGGTTATTTCCTGGTGTCCAAGGCGGACCGGGCATTTTCGCCGGAAGCCCTCAGCCGCGGGATCGAGAGCCTGTTGGCCCGGCTGGCGGAGTTGGGACGACCGGAGGCGCGTCTCTTGGCTCAGCAGGTCGATCGACCGGCCGGCGGCGGGGCGGTTGAGGTGCATCTGACCGTGGTAGAAGGTCCCATCTATGGCTGGCGAAAAGTGCGTTATGAATGGGCGCCTGGAGTCTCTGAAGTAGAGGGAGTGCATATACCGCAGCCCACCAAACCGGAGACTGTTTACACGCGGGAAGCGGAACGTGATATGGCCGTGGCATTGCGCAACCGTTTCCTGCGGGCAGGCTATCCCGATGTCATGGTCGAATCGACACGCCGTGTAGTTACAGAAGCAGACGGTAGTCGCTCCGTAGAGCTCGTATTCAAGGCCAATCCAGGTCCGCGCGTTCGGGTTGCGGAAGTTCGGTTCGAGGGCCTGGAAGATACGAGCCTGTCGTTTGCGCGTCAACGAGTGGATATCGAGCCCGGTTCCTGGTTGAGCCGGGTGGAAGTCGACGAAGCGCGGACGCGTCTTGGCCGGCTCGGGATTTTTGACCAGATGGCGGTAGCGCTGGAGCCGCCTGATGATCCTGAATCGCGGACGGTGGTGTTTTCCGTAGTGGAAGGGTTGCGACGGGAAATCAATCTGCTCGCGGGATACGGCAGTTACGAAATGGTCCGGGTCGGTGCCGAGCTGCGCTATTTCAACCTGTTTGGCCGGGCGCACCAAGCTACTTTGCGCCTTCGCCAGTCCATGCGCAGTTCCGCCGGGCTGCTTTCCTACGCGGTTCCCGATTTGCCCTGGATTCTTCAGCGTGGCCAAGTGCGGCTGCAGGGATTGGTTCGCGAAGAAGTTTCATTTCGCCGCGAGGAGGCCGCTTTTTCCTTCGGGATCGAGCAGCAGCTTTTTGATCATGAAGTTGTTTTCACGGCTGAATACACCTATGAAATCCTCAGAGCCATCGGCGTGGTCAGTGAAGAGGAAACCGGGGATGCCTCGGCAAATGTCGGAAGCGTTACTTTTGGCCTTTCCTACGATCAACGAGACCGGGTGATTTCGCCGCGCGAGGGTTATGACCTCCGTGCCGAGCTGGAGTTGGCGTCTCCGTTTCTTGCCTCTGAGGCGCATTATCAGCGTTTTGTGATCGGCGGTTCCTACCACTTCATGACCCGCAGCGAGGCGATTCGTTTTCATTTCGGTCTGGAGCACGGCATCTTGGGGCGGGCCGGAACCCACGCCGAAGATTTACCGTTCAACAAACGCTTTTTTCCGGGCGGTGAAAACTCCATCCGGGGCTACCAATCGGGCGAGGCGTCGCCGCGTGATGCCCAAGGCGAAATCGTCGGCGCGGAAAGCTACACCATCGGTCATGCTGAAGTGGAGTTCGCGATCACTCAGAATCTCAGTGTGGTTCTCTTCGGGGACGGATTGCTGACGGGCCGGTATCTGAGCGATTATCCCGGAGATACGACCCTCTGGTCGGCAGGGGGTGGCTTGCGCTATAGTACGCCCTTGGGGCCGGTGCGTCTCGAATACGGCCACAACCTCAATCCGCGGCCCGACGATCCTTCGGGCACGTTGCACTTTTCAATCGGATTTCCTTTCTGAATGCCCGCCGCGTGAACGATCGTTCATTTTTACGCTCATGCGATCGGGTTTGCGCTTGTGCGCCTATGGAGCAGCGCCCATGTTCTCGGTTTTCTTGCAGTAGTTATGACTCGTCGGCTTTTACAAACCACCTTTTCACTGCTGCTGGCCACTAGTGTGGCTTTGCAGGCGTTTTCGCAGGAAGCGATTCACCTGACGCTGGCCGACGCCCTGGAACGGGCACCTGCCGCAAATTTTGAGATCCTGATTGGGCAAGAACGGCTGGTTGCGCAGGAACAGGCGCAGCGCCGCGCCCGAGCGAATCTTTTTCCGCAGATCTCTGCCGGGGCGGGCCAGCAGCGATCGCAGTCCTTTCTTCCCAATATGCGCGATGAATTGCGTGAAACGGCGATCACCAACCGGTTTGATGCCTTGTTGCGGGCCAGCTTTTCGATTTTTGACGTCAACAACTACGCGGAAGCCCGCGTCGAGCGATTCAACACTGAAATTGCGCGGCTGACGTTGCGTTCCACCATTGAGGATATTCTGCAGGCGATCGCCCGGACTTACTTCACGCACTTGCGCAACTTGCGACGTGAAGCGGCAATCCAAGCAGATATCTCCCGCGATCAGGCCTTGCTGGAACTGGCGACCAATCGCTTCGAAGCCGGTGCGGCTACCGAAATCGACGTCACCCGCGCGGAGGTTGCGCTGGCGACCAATCGCCTGCGCTTGGCGCAGCAGGAAACCATTGTCGAGGAAAGCGCCTTGGAACTGAAACGAGCGCTCAACTTCCGCCTCGGTGCCGAAGTGATCGTCAGCGATCCAAACCTGCCGGCTTTTGAAGGCAGCACCTTTTCGCCGAACGAATTGGCACAAATTCTCAACCGCCGCCCCGAGACGGTGAGCGCCGAGCGCACGCTCGACCGGAATGAGGTGGCCCGGCGTGCGGCGCGCCTGCAGCGCCTGCCGACCGTGAGTGCTTCCGGCTCTTATGGTTATGCCGGTGAGACGTTCGACAGTGATCTCGAGGAGGTCTGGAGCGCCGGGATCGATGTGAATGTCCCGCTGTTTGATGGTTTTCGCATCGAAGCCAACCAACGCGAAGCCGCCAGCGTGGTGCGACAGCAGGAGCTCATCGTGCAACAATTGGATGCCGCGGTGGAAGCCGAATACCGTATCGTGCTTTCGCAACTGCGGTCGACAAACCAGCAAGTGGAAATTGCCCGGCAGCAGGTTGCCTTGGCTGATCGTGAGCTGGAGCTTGCCCGGATCCGCTTTGAGGAAGGAGTCGCCGACAACCGTGAGGTTGTGGAAGCTCAAGCAAATGTCGCCCAGGCAAACGACGGTCTGGTCGAAGCCGAGTATCAGTTTAATCTCGCCCGTCTCGCCTTTGCCCGTGTTCGCGGCGAGGTGCATTCCATCCTTACTGCCAGTCGTTAGCATCAACCATGGCTACCCGCCCTCATCTTGCTGTGGATACCCTGAGGCTGATCCTCGCCTCGGGCTCGCCCCGGAGGCGTGAACTCCTCGACGTGATGGGTCTTGTTCATGCCGTTTGTCCGGCAGATGTGGTGGAATGGGAAGCGGTAGATGCCAATCCGCGGGACTTGGTTGCCCACAACGCGTCCCTTAAGGCCGAAGCCGTGAGTCGCTTGCATCCCGAAGCCCTCATTCTGGCTGCGGATACGACCGTTGCGCTGGGCGATGTCGTGTTGAACAAACCGGCAGATCTGGAAGACGCTCGTGCCATGTTGCGTCGACTGTCCGGTTGCTCGCACACTGTCTTTACCGGGGTCAGTTTACGCTGTGCGGCGCAGGGCGGGGTAGTCGATTTTGTCGAGCAGAGTGCGGTGCGGTTCCGGGATTTTGACGATGCCACCATCACGGCCTATTTTGAGCGGGTGAATCCTTTGGATAAGGCTGGGGCCTACGGAATACAGGAGGGACGCGAACTCATCATTGAAGGGTGGGAAGGCTGTCTCCATAACATCATGGGCCTGCCGACCGGGCGCTTGCGTGACGTCTTTGAACAGCGCGGCTGGTGGCCGGTCTTAGAGAAAAGGTAGCCGACGAAAGTCGCGACCGCTCTGGCATGTCCGACCGCTTCATTTCCACTACACCTCTTCCGCCTCTCGACCCGGTGGCGAAGCGTGCGCTCCTTCGCAACCGCCCGGAGCGTGATACGTTGATTGCGGCCTTCGTGGCTGTCTTGCTGGTGCACCTGCTGGTGGTTTGGCTGGTTCCCCGCACCGCACCGTTGCCCAAGGAGGTAAACATGGCCCAGTCCCATCAAGTGCGGATTGAACTGGTCAAACCATTGCCGGAGTTGGAAGAGGATCCTCAATACGTTCGGGCAAATCCCGCGGCACCGGTGGAAGTGCCGGAAGATACCCTCAACTATTCCAATCGGGATCAGGTTTCCGCGCAGGAAGAGGCGGCTCTGCCAGGCGAGGAGAATGTTCCTTTGGCCGAGGGAGATCGCGAGGATTCCAACCGGATCGTGCCGGGAAGCCCTTACGAACCGCCATCGACTGCTGCTGAAGCTGCGGAAGAGCGAGACGCCTCCACCTCGGACGAACCACCGTCCCCGGAGCTACAGCCTGCACCGGATCGCCCTCAGGTCCTGACCACACCTCTGGTTCGCGAGGCAACCCCGGAGACGGACGAAGGGATGGCCAGTGTGGAAGATCCGCAGGACAACCCCGATCAGCTGGATGAGGAGGATCAATTGGATGCCTACAATCCCCAGTCAGAGCGCAGTCCGCTCGATGGCGTGGGCACCGCGCGCTACCCCCGTCCACCACAGCAACCCTCGGCCCAGCCGGTCCCTCCACGGCGCGAGCCGTTGCCGGATCGTCCACGGGTTCAGGACAATTCGCATGGTCCGGAGCTGTTGACATTTACCGGCGTTTCCCGGACGGGCCGCCTTGCCATCGATGCCCGTTTCAGCGAATTCGGCGTTTACTGGAACCGCGTGCTCGAAGCAATCGAGCGGCAGTGGAACAACCTGGTTTACAGCAACCAGAAATCGATTCCTTTCAATGGCCAAGAGGTCACGATTGAGTTTGTACTGTCGCGGGATGGATCGGTTTCCGATGTGCGGGTGGTTGCTTCGAATGTCGGCCGCTTGCCGGAAGCGCTGGCTCTGGACGCTGTCCGTAGTCCGGCCCCGTTTCCAGAGTGGACACCCGAAATGATCTCCCAAATGGGAACGAGCACACCCAAGCGGTTAACCTTCATCTACTAGAAACAGCTCTCGCATGTCTTCGCTTCCCCTCGGACCAGACGTTTCCATTGCCGGTCATCATCCTTGCGGATTATGGGCGCTGGACAAACCAAGTGGCGTCCGTTCGCATCCCAATGAAAATCGACCCGATCCGAAGGCCTTATTGACTGTCGGCTACGATGCCCGCGCCGAGTGTTATACGGACGCGACGGATGGCCGGCGATGGCACTTGCTCAATCGCTTGGATGCCCCGACTTCCGGCATTGTCCTGTTGGCGGAAGACGAGGCAATTGCTTCCATCGTCAGGAACCTCTTTGTGGAGCGTGCGGTGCGGAAAACCTATTTTGCTCTCGTGTTTGGCAAGCCGCGACCGCGAGAGGATCTGTGGGAAGACCGACTTCAGGTCAAAAAGGGGCCCGGCGGTGCACGCACGGTCCGGGGCGGTCATCAGCCAGCCATCACCAGCATGAAGCTAATCCGGACCAAAACCGGCCCGCAGGTTCAATCCCTGCTCGAGCTTCAGCCAAAGACCGGGCGAACGCATCAACTGCGCGTCCAGTGTGCGGAACGACAGCTGCCCATTGTGGGTGACGCCACCTATGGCGATTTCCGCCTGAACCGGGAGTTTGTTTCCCAGCACGGTACGAGGCGGCTCTTTCTTCATTCCGGAAAGGTCGCATTTCAATTTCAGTGGAATGGACAAAAAATCGGCTTCAAAGCCTCGGCCCGCCTACCGGACGATTTTGAAACAGTCTTGGCCTGAGGAGTCTCGGGGACTGCGCGCGCCGAATTCCCTTGAGCGTCCGAAGGGTCCCTTCTACCCGTGACAGCATGAATTCAATGACCGGATTTGGCCGCGGCACCGCCTCGGGGGAAGGTTTCGATATTTCGGTGGAGGTAAACTCCGTTAACCGGAAGAGCCTTGAAACCTCATTTTCGCTCCCGAAGGACTGGCAAATCCTTGAACGGCCAATGGCTGAAGCGGTGCGTGGTTTCGTGGTGCGGGGCCGCATTCACACCACGCTCAACGTCGATACGACGCGCGGCGCGGGCGGTTTGACCTGGGACGATGCTGAGGTTGAAGCAACTATCCGCCGCTTTGATGCGTTGGCTCATCGGTTGGGCTGTAACACGACCGGCAACCCTGACGTGTTGCTCCGTATCGTGATGGCGCTTCAGTCCAATACGGATCTTCCGGATTCGGAAAAAGCAGAACCGGCGGTCTTGGCTGCGCTGCGCAGAGCGATGGAAAACCTGGTGGCGATGCGGGCGACCGAAGGGGCAGCCTTGGCGGCGGATCTGCAGGGGCGGCTCGAGTTGATGGTAGCGCTGGTCGCGCGCATTCGGCAGGCCGCCGCCGGACGCGTCGAACAATACCGTGACTTGCTCCACAACCGACTGAAGCAGGCCGGACTCGAGCTCGACTTGAATGACGATCGGGTCCTGAAGGAAATTGCGATTTTTGCCGATCGCTGCGATGTGACTGAAGAACTGACGCGGCTCGACAGCCACCTGCAACAATTTCAGGAAACGATGGTTTCCGATCTTTCCCAGGGAGTGGGGCGCAAGCTCGAGTTTCTCCTTCAGGAAATTAATCGTGAATTCAACACCATCGGGGCCAAGGCCAACAACCTCGATGTGAGCAAGCACGTGATTGAAGCAAAAAACGAAATCGAGCGCGTGCGTGAACAAATCCAGAACATTGAGTAAACAGATCCTCAAATTTGCCTGCGGTGCCTTCGGGGCATTCGCACTCGCCGCAGTTGCCCATGCGGTTGACAGCGGAATCAATAGCGACAGCGACGCCGAGTTTGCTCCCGGAACGGTGATTCTGTTTGAAGGCAAACTCACGCGGATGGACAGTGCCTTGGCTCCTACGTTGCGCGAAGGCCAAGTCCTTTCCGGCTTTTTTACGGTGGATCTCGAGTCCGCTCCCGACGATGAGGATCCGACAGATCAAGGGTCCATCTTCCGGGAGGTTTTGGTCGACGGCGAATTTGTTTTTGATGTCAATCATGTGGTCGCCGCCTTGGGTTCGTGGCGTGGCGACACCGATGCGTGGCTTACGCTCAACCGGGGTGACGGTTCGGAAGAGCGCCCGGCAGACATTTACGCGGTTACACTGCCGATGGAAGGCACTCCTTTTGGCGAGGAGGCTTGGCGACCGCTCTGGTTTCAAATCTGGTTGATGGGAACGCCGGGAAAGTTTCTGCCCAATCTCCGTCCACAATTGCCTCCTGAAAAAGTGGCGACGGGTTGGTACCGAGCGGAATATGTCGATGCCAGCGGCGAACAAAAGGCCACGGCGGAAGGCCCTATAACCTTTGTTGGCCCGGAAGGCGGCGAATTGTCGGCTACGGAACAGATTGCCCAGTTGGAAGCCGTTGTCCGCGAACTCAGCACGCGGCTGGAGACGGCTGAAAGGCAAAACGCCGAGGCACAGGCGCGTTTGGCCAGCGCTGAACAGCGGATTCGCGGCCTCAATCAAACCATTGATCTTCTCATTCAGGAGCGGGCCACCTTACAAGAGGAACTTGAGCGCATGCGTGAAACGCGTGCCGAGCCAGACAAGACGCTTACCGCCCGTGTTGCCGAGTTGGAAGCACAGCAGGCCGTCTTGGAAGAGACTCGGGCTGCTTTGGCCACGATCAACGAAGAACTGGCCAAGTCCCTCGCTTCCCGTGAGGCAGACCTGCAAGCTTCTCGCCAAGTGATTGCCCGGCTCGAAGCCGAAAAAGCCGCGCCTCCGGGCGTCACGGTTTTGCAAAATCCGATTCCGGACAGCCCGCATCCATTTCTGCCTCCTGGTCAGATGGTGAAGGGCGTTGAAAAGACCCAATCTCAGCCGATTGGGCCGCCGGTGATTGCTGCTCCGGTGGTACCACCGGAGAAGCCTGCGGAGCCGGTTGTTGTCACCGAGGACTTCTCACCCCCCTCTCTTGAGGAATCTCCGGAACCGGACGAAAGTGAACCCACTGCCATCAGTGTGCGCCGACCCCGCAAGTTTCGGCGTTAGCTTAATTTTGAGATGGATACCGCAATTCGACACCGGGTGAACGCGGGTCGCGTGGCGATCCTTGATCAAATTACTTTCTTTCGGGAGCAATTCGGGCAGGTGGCCAGTGAATGGAAGGAAGATGACACACGTGTCACTTTCGCCGACTTCGCTATATCCGAACGCATCTTTGCCGAACTGCGCCGCTCGTTTGCCCGCGACGATTTTTGTTCGGAGGAGGCCAACCCGCTCGATGAAGTGCTGCCGTTGGAGAGCAAATACGGTTGGGTGCTCGATCCCATTGATGGCACCAACAACTATGCTTTGGGCCTTCCCTTTTGTGCCATTTCGCTCGCTTTGCTGAAAGAAGGGGAGCCGGTTTACGGATTTATCTACGATTATGCCCGCGACCGTTTGATCGAAGGCGGCGTGGATGGGCCTTTGAAAATTGGCAAGCAGCGGGTTGAACTTCCCCGGCGGGAGTTCGATCCCAGGCAATCCGTTATCGGGCTGCATTTTCCGCTACCGGAGATGCGCTACCAGACGCTGGGGCATGTCTTAAAAACCTTTCGCCTGCGCAGTCTGGGGAGCGGTGCGTTAAACCTCGCCTACACGGCCTTGGGAACGTTGGACGGCTCCATTGATTTCAAGGTGAAGATCTGGGATATCGCGGCCGGGGTTGCTCTGCTCAAAGCCAGCGGCCGGCAGATTCACTTCGTTGAGGAATCGCCGTTTCCCCTGCGCGAGTTTCACGTCAACAGCCCGTTGATTCCTTATTACGCCGGCTCGCCCGCGTTTTGCGAATACATGAGCAGCCGTTCTTGAGCGGAGGCGGAATCGTTTCTTCGCAGGCTACATCCGTTCCAGCGTTTCGAGTCCCAGAAGATGGAGACCCGTCTCGAGGATGGTGAGGGTGCGAGCGCAGAGAAGCAGCCGCCGGGCGCGGATTGTCGGGTCGTCGACAATGACTTTCTCCGCGTTGTAGAATGTGCTGAAGGTTCCCGCGAGCTCGAAGAGGTAGGCGCAGAGGAAGTGGGGACGGTAGTCGCTAAGTGCCTGTTGCAGGGCGGCTGGAAATGCAACCAACTTGCGCGCGAGTAGCTGTTCCGCCTCCGTTTCCAGCTGGTCGACGGCTGTGTTATCGGCGAAATCGCCCGGATTGGCTTCAGCCCGGCGAAAAATGCTGTGAATGCGGGCAACTGCGTAGAGCAGATAGGGGGCCGTGTTGCCCTCGAGCGCGAGCATCTTGTCCCAGCTGAAAAGGTAGTCGCTGGTCCGGTTTTGGGCCAGATCCGCGTAGCGAACAGCTCCAATCCCGATGACCGCCGCAATGTGTCGGCGATCTTCCTCGGACAGATCGGGGTTCTTCTCGGTCACAATCGCAAAAGCCCGCTCAAGCGCCTCCTTGAAAAGGTCCCGCAGCTTCACGTTGGAACCTTCCTTCGTTTTCAGCGGTTTGCCGTTTTCCCCCAATACGGTTCCGAAGCTGATATGTTTAAGAACAGGAAGCTTCCAACCTTCCGCCTTGAACCATTTTTCTGCAGTCAGGAAGAGCTGCTCAAAATGGTCACTTTGACGGGAGTCGACGACATAGAGCGCGGCGTCTGCCCGCATCTCGTGCGTTCGGTACTGAATCGTCGCGAGATCGGTGGTGGCATAATTACTGGCACCATCCGTCTTGCGAACAATGAACGGCTGGGTCGCGAATCGTGGATGTTCCGGGTGAAAAACGACCAAGGCACCTTCGCTCTCTACCGCCAATCCATGCTGCTGCAAACTGGCGTAAACCGGATCAACCTTGTCCCGGTAAAAACTCTCTCCGAGGACTTCGTCGAATGCGATCCCCAGTTGATCATAAATCGCCTGAAAAGCGGCCCAACTCACTTCCGTGATACGTTTCCAGATGGCGGTGTTTTCCGGATCGCCCTGTTGGAGTTTTACCAATTCAGCGCGCACCGCCACGGCGGTTTCCTCCGATTCCTTGTAGGCGGCATTGCCCTGTTTGTAGAGCTGCTCGAGGTCTCCAATCGGGTTGTCATGGGGCGCGTCGAGGTCATAGCCGCTCTGCTTGATCGCGTAGATCAACATGCCAAACTGGGTGCCCCAGTCCCCCAGATGGTTGTCCCGAACGACCTCGGCCCCGGTAAACTGGAGCATCCGGGCGATGGCTTCGCCAATCACGGTCGAGCGGATGTGCCCGACGTGCATTTCCTTGGCGGTATTGGGTGCGCTGTAATCGACCACGAACCGTCCGTTGTTTTCCCGGCGGGCACCCGCGCGCAACCGGGTTTCACTGCCAAACGCGCGCAGCCAATCCAGCAGATACGACGGCGACAGGGTGAAGTTCAGAAAGCCCGGACCGGCAATCTCCACCGATACCGCCTCGGCGGACAGCTGACCACTGGCGAGCAGGGCGTCGAGCAGCGACTGCCCGAGCGCGCGTGGGTTCTGACGCGACTGTTTGGCGTGGCCGAGAACGCCATTGGCTTGGAAATCGCCAAACCGCGGATCTGCCGGCCGTACCGCCGGATCAAACTCCGGACCAAAGCCGGGCAGCTCCGCCGCTACTGCACGGAGTGCCGTTTCTATCACCTCGCCGGGTTGAAAAGCGATTTGCATGGCGGCCTATCGTGCGAGCGGGGTAGGGAGGATCAAGCGGTTATCTTGCAAAAGTGCCTCCGGCGACCTCCTTTTCACGGGCGTTGCCATTGCAACGAGGACCCGTCAATCGGAAATTTTATATTTAAAGCTCGACAATCGGACGCCTAATCGCCTTATAGCTAAATGTTTACGGACTTGATACAGAGCGCTTTAGCAAAAGCACTCAGCCCTAAACCATGAGAAAAAAAATTGTTTCCGCCCGCAAATTCGTCAAACCGTCGTTCGCCTACTTGATCGAAAAGAAACGGGATGGGGGAGAATTCACCCACGACGAAATTCGTTATGTTGTCGATTCGATCTACGACAAGGAACTCCCCAAACATCAACTCGCCGCCTTGGTGATGGCTATTTATTTCCAGGGCATGAGCGCCCAGGAAACGGCTATTCTGGCCGAAGAAATGATGTTGTCCGGTGAAGTGGTTGACCTTTCCAAAATCACCAAACCAAAGATCGACAAATACTCCACTGGCGGAGTGGGGGACAAAACCTCCCTCGTCCTGATCCCGTTGGCTGCTGCCTGTGGGGTGGTTATGCCGAACATGAACGGCGTGGACGAAGAGTTCGTGATTTCCAACCTCGACAAGCTCAGCGCGATTCCCGGTTTCAATCCGAAGCTCGACCTCGATGCCTTTGTTGAGCAGCTCAATACCGTGGGTGCTTGCGTGGCTGAACAGTCGGACGCGATTGCTCCGGTCGATGCGGCGCTCTACGAGATGCGCCAACTCACGGCGACCATTCCAAGCCTGCCGCTGATTACAGGTTCGGTCCTCAGCCGCAAGCTGGCACAAGGGGCCGAAGGACTGGTGGTCGATGTAAAATGGGGCAACGGCTCATTCATCAAGGATGTTGAGCAGGCAAAACAGCTTGCCCGTTCCCTCACCCGGGTGGGCCGCTCGATGAACCGCCGCTGCGTGGCTTTGGTCACCGACATGAACCAGCCGCTCGGCGACACCGTCGGCACCGGCCTTGAAATCATTGAAGCGATCAAACTGCTCAAAGGTGAAGGCCCCGAAGATCTTCAGGAGTTGGTGCTCAAGCTGGGGATGGAAATCGTCCGCCTCGCAGGCGTTGCCGGTTCCACATTGTCTGCCAAACAGACCGTCCAGCGGGCACTGAAGGAAGGTGCCGCTTTTGAAAAGTTTAAGGAAATGATCGCCGCTCAAGGAGGCAAAACAGCCGTCCTCGACGATCCGGAAAAATTCCCCAAGGCCAAGTACGTGCGGAAGCTTCCCGCGCCGAAGCGTGGCTACGTGCACACGATCAATGCGGGAATGATCGCGCGCGGTGTCCAGATGTTGGCCACGGCCAAGGGTGGCAAAAAGTTTGACCCCGCCGTCGGCGTGTCAGAGATCAAGAAAGTCGGTACCCAAGTCAAACAGGGCGAACCGCTGATGATGATCCACTACAACGACGAATCAAAATTGGAAAGCGCTCTCGAGTATCTGCGCCAAGCGTATCGCCTTGCGCCGAAGCGGCCTACGCCGCCGGAACTGATCGTGGAGCGCGTCGCTTAACCTGGCTTCCAACCCCGACTTATGAACATAAAATGCGGAGCTCGCGAGGGCTCCGCATTTTTCATCTCCCGAAGCAGGCTTGCCGCAACCGGGTTTGGATCATTGGCTGGGCTCATGCTGTCGCGGAAAATCTGTCTTCTGTTGGGCGCGATTTCGATCGCTTCCGTTCTGTCTGCCCGGGAATTCACGGTGCTCGTTTACAACGTGGAGAACCTGTTCGATGTCGACGGCATTGCGGAGTTCAGCGATTATCGGCAAACCTCCGACGCATCCGGAGAACCCTATACGCCAGGGCATCTGCTGACAAAGATTCGCCACATTGCGGAAGTGCTTCATGCAATCAACGAGGGGCGTGGTCCGGAAATTGTGCTTTTTCAGGAAATCGAGCTGGATCAAACGCCATTCAGCAATGGAGGTGATTCGCCTGAATCTTTTTTGACGACATTCGTCTCAACGACCGTCGAGGAGATGCTTACCACCGGATTTTCTCCGACCGTTGCAGGTCTGCCGGCTGAACGGTTGCTCCTCAAGTATTTGGTCGACAGTGGGATGGAACCCTATGCGCTTGCCAAGCCAGAGGTTCGCCCGAATGAGCGCATCTACGCCCACAACAATGTTGTCTTCTCGCGTTTCCCGATCCGCTGGGTCCGCCAGCGTGCTGTGGCTTCCGCCCGGGACTTGCTTGTCGTCGGACTGGAGGTGGACGGCCATGAATTGGTCCTAATGAACAACCACTGGCGAGCGGGGGCGTCCAATCCTCGGGCGGAGCCGATTCGGGTCCAGAACGCACATGTTGTTCAAGCCGAAGTCAGCGCGGTCCTGTTGAAGAATCCTGCTGCCGATCTGATCGTTGCTGGTGATTTGAATAGCCACTACAACCATGCCGCTGTCTTTCCGGAACTTGAGGAAACCGGCATCAATCATGTGCTCGGCAGCACGATCAATGAACGAGCTTTCGTCGCCGGGCAGCGTGCCGGGCTCTACAACCTCTGGGGTGAAGTTCCGCCCGAAGAGCGTGGGTCAGAGATTTGGCGGGGCGAATGGGGAACGCTGATGCACCTATTGCTCAGCCGCGGTCTCTATGACGAAGCGGGCGTGCAATATATCGACAATTCCTTTTCTCGCATGCGTTTGCCGGGACGCAATGTGGACACGCGTTTTGGAACTCCCCTGCGTTGGGTACAGCGGGGAAATGGTTCCGGATTTTCGGATCATCTACCCTTGGTCGCACGGTTCCGAACCGTTGACACCGCGAATCCGCAACGGTTTCAGCAGTTGACTGAACCGGTTTGGGGGCCTGCACCAGCAGCTGCATTGATTCCGGTCGATTACCGATTGCTGGATCGGGATGACATTCCGTCTGCGCTTACGCTCGACGGGCTTTCTCCGAAGGAAGTCATCAGGTACTTAGGCGAGGTCTTTCAGATGGAGGGAGTTCTTGGAGGCTCGGGAAGCGAAGTGAGGATCGGAGATGTGGTATATGGGCTGTATGTGGTGCCGGAAGCGCTCAGGGCCGTGATTGAAGCGCGTCCTGAAGGTTCTCGTTTGCGTGCCTACGGGCAGCTGGGTGATTTTTACGGCACGATTCAGTTTGTCATCCATCGTACGGATTGGATGCTTCCGCCTGATAATTGATCGGTACGAAAATATGCGCTCAATCTTCTTGTGTGCGGGGCTGCTCGTTCTGAGCAATGTGATCATGACCTTCGCTTGGTATGGGCACCTGAAGACATTGGCGGGCCGCCCTTGGTTTTGGGTGGCGCTGATCAGTTGGAGCATCGCGTTTCTCGAATACATGTTGATGGTTCCGGCTAATCGGATCGGACACAAAGTGCTCAATCTGGGACAATTGAAGATCTTGCAGGAGGTGATTACGCTGACGGTTTTTGTGCCGTTCGCGGTGTTTTATATGAAAGAAAATCTCCGCTGGGACTACCTTTGGGCAGCCCTTTGTATGTTGGGAGCGGTGTTTTTTATTTTTCGCGAAAAGCTGAGCGTTGGCTAATTTATTGCAGGCATGGTGCGAAAACGCTCCAGTCGAGGCTTTGAATCTGAAATGTCGGCCACGCCCGATTGCCGGCTCCGAAAATGAAAAAGAACGTTCCATCAAGCTTGTCCCAAAGCCGCGAGCAGTTGTCTTCCGCGGTGGGGCTGGAGCGTCTGCGGCTGATTCACTCGATTTGCACCGAACTGCTGCATAGCGATCCTTCCGCGGTTTCTGATTTGCTGGCTGAAGCAAGTAATCTGGCACGTGAGATTGAAATTTCGGGATTGGCCGACGCGAACGTGCTGCGGGGGGAGTGCGGCGAAACACTTCGGCTGCGGGGACTGTTGGCGTTTCACCGCGCCTCGTACGCGGAGGCCATTCATTATTTGGAAGCTGCAGAAACCCATTTTGCGGAATCCAACCACCCAGAAGGATCCGGAAACTGTTGGAACAACCTGGCGATGGTTTACCATCACCTCGACGATTTTGGGGTGGCACTGGCCTATTACCAGAAAGCACTGGCTCGCGCGCGTCACACCGTGAACGCTTCGGCTGAATCCAGCATTCTCGGGAACATCGGTATTCTGTTTTCCTCGATGGGTGAATTGGTAGAGGCGCGCCGCCATATCGAGACGGCCTTGGCGCGCGCAAAGACGATCCGCGACACCGGACAAGAGGTTCTTTGGTCCAGTAATCTAGCCGAAGTATATATTGCTCTGGGTCGCCTTGAGGACGCCCGGGGCTTGCTCGAACGGGCTCTCCATCTGAGTGCCGAATCCACTGATGTCGCACTGCGGATTGATGTGTTGCGTAATCTCGGATTGCTTCGGGCTCGCGAGGGAGATGTTTGCGCTGCGGTCGCTGCCTATCGGAAGGCACGCTCCCTTGCAGCGTCGTTTTCCGCCAGACAAATTCTGGTAGAGCTTTCAATAGACTTGGGAGGGCTCGTTGCTCCGCTTCCCGAGGCGGAATGCGTCAAACTGGAAGTGGATCCAAGCGCGACGTTGGAGGAAGCCTTGGCGCTTGCCGAAGAAATCGACGCAGTGGGACCGCGGGCTCGAGCACACCGGGCTCTGGCGGATTTTTTCGAACGCACGGCAGACTACCAGCGAGCCTTCGCGCACCTGAAGCGGCATAGCCACCTCTCGCGGCTGGTCAAAGCAGAGGAGAATGCGCGCAAGCTCCGGCAGCAGCGACTACTGTTTAAGGTCGACCAGACGCGTCGTGAGCTGTCAGTCAGCCGCCAAGCTAATGCGGAATGGGAGTATGAGGTCGAACGCCGGATGCAAATGGAGAATCAGTTGCGCGACGCGCTCGCCCGGGCGCGTCATGCCGACGAAGTGAAGACGCGCTTCCTTGCAACCATGAGTCACGAGATTCTGACTCCGATGAATGGTGTCCTCGGGATGGCAGACATCCTTGCGCGCACTTCGCTCGATCCGGACCAGCAGGAAGCGGTACAGGTGATTCAGGACTCCGGGGGGACATTGCTCCGGCTGATTGATGATATTCTCGATTTAGCGGCGCTGGAGGCGGACCGGGTTCAACTGCGCGAGGAGGAGTTCTCTCTTGCCGATATCGTCGAGTCCGTTTCGGAATGGGGCGATCGCTGGACCTCGGCGAAGGGATTGAGTTTCCGCGTGCATTTTCCGACCGCGCTCAATCGGATTTACTGTGGTGACGCTGTTCGATTGCAGCAGATTTTGCGCATCTTACTCTCCAATGCGGTTAAATTCACCGAAACCGGTGAGGTGTCAGTTCGGTTCTCGGACGGCGAGCAGGGAGCCGGCCTGCGAGTGGTGGTCGAGGATACCGGAATCGGGATTCCTGCCGACCGGATGGAGACGATTTTTGAGCAGTTTACTCAGCTCGACAGCAGCACTACCCGGCAGCATTCCGGAGCAGGTCTGGGTCTTGCCATTGCTCGAAAGCTGGTCGCGATGATGGGAGCTCAACTGTCGGTGGAAAGCGCGCTAGATGCCGGTACCCGCTTCACGCTGGAGATCCCACTAACGTCCCGGTCCGCGGAAATGGACACGGCCTAAGCTTCAACCTCGATCGCGGGCGGCTCTGTCCATTTGTTGTGTTCCTTGATCAGCTGGATGAGTGAGTCCACGGCTTGTTCGGCTGGGATGTGGTACTGCACGCACTCCTTGCCGACATAGAGGTTGATCTTTCCCGGTGCGCCCCCGACATAACCAAAGTCTGCATCCGCCATCTCTCCAGGGCCGTTCACGATACAGCCCATCACCGCGATGGTGACTCCTTTGAGGTGGCTGGTGGCGGCCCGGATGCGCTGCGTGGTGGTTTGGAGGTCGAAAAGCGTCCGTCCGCAGCTGGGACAGGCGACGTACTCTGTCTTGGAAGTTCGCGCGCGGCAGCCTTGGAGAATGTCATACGCCAAATTGCTCGCGCGTCGCGGATCGGTCACTGTTTCTACGCTGATAAGATCACCGATACCGTCGCAGACCAATGCACCGGTCAGCATACTGGCCTCAATCAACTGATCTCCGAAATAATCCTGCGGGTCGAAGGCGTTGGCTCGCGTATTGCGGATCCAGATAGGCGCATTCCAACGCAGCGCATGGAGCACTTCTGCCAGCTGCCGGTAACGCCCCACCGGATGAACATTTGAGCCGGAATCTCCGGAAGACGTCACCACGACATGATCCGCGGTTTCTTCGGCCCAAACCGCTGCATATTCGGCGAATACTTCCGGAGCCGCGTCGATCGCCAAAAACAGATCGTTGCGCGCCGTAAACCGCAGCAGGCGGCAAAGCAAATCTACTTCTCCCGCCTTGCACGGAACGACAAGAAGGTCTTTGGCACAACCCGCCCAAGCGGTCGTGAGAATCTGCTCGCGGCGCGCGGCAGGAATTTCCCACACAACCATGGGAACATGCGGCTCAACCGCGGCGCGTTTCGCCGGCAGATCCTCCCACGCGGCGTCTTCTGCCAAGGGCCAGAGCAAGCCTTCCACTTTCGCATCCTTGAGCATCCGCTGAGACTGGCGGACCGAAGATCCGATCATTTCAGCCTTGGCACTGGGATCAAAGTTCATGCGGCTGAGCACCAGTGGTGGCTCAAGGGCACCGGTTTTGAGGCTCCCTCCGAGCGGCAGCGTGCGCACCGGCCGGCGTTGAAAATGGTAGGGATCGACCGGATCGGGCTCCTTGCGCACGTTCGGACCGTCCGGGGTCCAGAGCTTCATTGCTTTGTCGGCTAACTGGCGTGCGACAGGAACTTCAGCAATGGGGTCTTCCGTCAATGAGACCCGCAGCGTGTCTCCTAAACCATCCGCGAGCAGCGCTCCAATCCCGATCGAACTCTTGATGCGGGCATCATCCCCATCGCCGGCTTCGGTTACCCCGAGGTGCAAGGGATAATGCATGTCCTCGGCAAGCATCTTGGCGACGATCAGGCGATACGCCTGAATCATGACCTTGGGATTACTTGCTTTCATTGAGAGCACGATGTCGTGAAAACCGTGGCTTCGGGCGATGCGGAGAAACTCGAGCGCGCTCTCGCACATGCCCAGCGGCGTATCCCCGTAGCGGTTCATAATCCGGTCGCTCAGGCTCCCGTGATTGGTTCCGATTCGCATGGCGCGCCCCAGCTCTTTGCAGCGCACTACAATCGGCGAAAATGCTTCGTGCAGGCGTTCCAGCTCCTGGTCGTAGTCGCTGTCGGAGTACTCCCTCTGCTGGAACTTCTTTTTATCGGCGTAATTCCCCGGGTTGATGCGCACTTTCTCGACCCAATTCACCGCTTCCATCGCGGCGGCCGGCAGGAAGTGAATATCCGCAACAAGGGGAATTTTTGTAAAACCTGCAGCGGAAAATTCCCGGCGGATATCCCGCAGCGCTTCGGCCGCTTTGACGTTTTGGGCCGTTATCCGGATAATATCGCACCCGGCTTCGGCCAAGGCGAGGCACTGGCGAACGGTGGCTGCGACATCCAAGGTCGGAGTCGTCGTCATCGATTGCACGGCGAGGGGAAAATTCCCGCCGATGCCGACTTCCCCGATCATCATCGGGTGTGCTTGGCGGCGCACCGTCCGGAATCGCGAACTACAATAAGGCGCGGTCAAACTCATGCGGAAAAGGGCTGTTTAAGGCGCGTCCGTTTCAAAAACGGGTTCGATGGCGATGGCCTCGTTTTGTTGAGCTTCAATAGTTTGACGCCCTTGTTCGCCAATGCGCGCCACATCAAAGAATGAGATGTAGAGGACCATGCCGAGCAGTGCCACCATCATCGCGCCTTGCAATGAACTGATCAGGCGGGCTGGAAGCGGTCGTCCCACAATCTTTTGGTAGGTCGCAAACACCATGTGACCGCCGTCAAGGATGGGCAGAGGCATGACATTGAGGACGGCAAGGTTCACGTTAACGAGCATAACCAACCACAAAAGAATCAGCAGCCCTTGCTCGGCAGTCAGTTGAAGCACGTAAAGGATGCCAATCGGGCCACTCATGCTGCGGAGTCCCACGTTGGTCGCCGGGTTGAGAAGGGCACCGATCGTTGTCAGTGTCATATCGATGACTTCGCCCACCTGCTGGAAGGGGTTGACGTGCCGCTTTTCAAACGGCGTCATCCAACGCACGCCGATCATCATGGCGGTGTCTCCCGCAGTCGTAACGGTCGCCCGGGCCGGAGTAACGGAGATCGCTTGGGCCGCGCCATCGCGGTCAATCGTCAGGTGAAGCGGCTCCTCCGGTTGGGCGGAAACCATTCGGCTCAAACGCTCCGGGTGAAAGAGCTGCTCTCCATTGACCTCGATAATGCGATCGCCGGGTTGTAATCCTGCGCGTGCAGCGGGGCTGTTTTCAAAGGTTGCGCCGACAATCAAAGGAGCGCTAGGGACGATCCCGATGGTCCGGATCGCTTCCCGCCCTTGAACGGTTGGCTCAATGGTGCGTTCGAATGTCTCGCCGTCCCGCTCCACGGTCAGAACCGCTGCCGGTTTGCCGTCCGGAGTCGAACCTGAGCCCATGACGATCGCCATGCGCAGGTCGTTGAAATCGTCGACTAGTTGTCCATCGACCGCTACGACGCGATCACCGGGGCGCAACCCGGCGGCGTGCGCGGGACCGGGAACTGGTTCACCATCAGGGGCTTCAAAGCGCTCAATCACGATGCCCACTTCATTGCTGGAACTTTCTGCGGGAGTGGGGATTCCGGCGATCCAGAGGATGGTGGCGAGGAAGAGGGCGAAGATGACATTGAATAGCGCCCCGGCTCCGGCCACGGTCATTTTGTCCGTATAGGAGAGCGGAGGCAAAGTCGCTCCGTCGGTTTTGGACTCACCTTCGATGCCGCGCATGTCGGCCAGTTGGGGGAGGAGGACGTAACCGCCGAGAGGAATCGCGGAAACCCGCCACTCGACGCCACGTTTGTCGTGCCATCCGAAAAGCCTTGGCCCCATCCCAATAGAGAACCGCTCGATTTTCAGGCCGCGCCAGCGCGCCGCGAGGTAGTGTCCCAATTCGTGAACGAAGATCGACGCTCCGAAAAAGAAGAGCGCCAGTGCCAAGGCGAGTGGGCTGGAAAGAATAGCCCGGAGAATGTTAAGTGTTTCCATATCTGGGGAGAAGCGATTGAGCCCGCGCACGGATGTCGGTTTCCGCCGCGATCAGATCTTCGACCGTGGTTGGATCAAAATTGTTCAGGTCTTCGAGGATTTGCGAGACCAGCTTTGGGATCGCTGTAAAGGAAAGCCGATGCTCCACGAAAGCAGCCACCGCAGCTTCATTGGCTGCATTGAAAGCGGCTGGGGCCAATCCGCCGGCATGCATGGCCTCACGTGCGAGGCGTAGGCAGGGAAATCGTTCTTCGTCGGGTGGTCGAAAATCGAGCTGGATAAAATTCGAAAAGTCGAGGGATTCGCCGACTCCCGAAACGCGCTCGGGATAGAGTAATGCGTGTTGGATCGCAAAGGTCATTGAAGGCGGCGAAAGCTGAGCGAGGATGGAGCCGTCCACATATTCGACCATGCTGTGCACGATGCTTTGTGGGTGAACGACCACCCCGATCTGTGCGGGATCCACATCGAAGAGCCAACGCGCTTCGATCATTTCCAGCCCCTTGTTGGCCATCGTCGCCGAGTCGATCGTTACTTTTGGCCCCATCACCCAGTTCGGATGTTGAAGGGCTTCCTCTACCGTCACATTTGCCAGCCGTTCGGATGGATAATCCCGGAAGGCCCCGCCGGAAGCCGTTAGCCAAAGCCGGCGAATGCAGCGGGGGTCTCGGTTTCCCTCCAGACACTGAAAAATCGCGCTGTGTTCGCTGTCCACAGGAAGAATGTGGCCCCCGTGGCGTCGAGCCGCCGCCATCACAAATGCACCGGCCGAAACGAGCACTTCTTTACTGGCGAGGGCGACATCTTTGCCCGCTTCCAAGGCGGCGAGGGTGGGGCGGATGCCGACGGTTCCGGTCGCTGCGATCAGGACAATATCGGCCTCCTCAAGCGTGGCGAGTCGCTCCAATCCGGCCGCACCTTCGTCCGCATAAAGGCTGCCGTGGGGGACTGCGAATTCGCGTTGGATCGCCGCGAGTTTATCTCGGTTCCCGTTGGCGGCTATGCCTACCAAGCGGAGTCGCTCCGGATGCCGCCTTACGACCTGCAGCGTGTTTTCGCCGATTGATCCGGTGGCACCAATCAGAACAACGTTGCGCGGGTTTCTCATCCCAACAGAGGGCGCAAACACAGATAGGCAACGGGTGCCGCCAGCAGAATGCTATCCGTCAAATCGAAAGCTCCTCCGATCCCGGGAAAGACCCGCCCGGAATCCTTGATTTGCGCTTCGCGTTTGAGTGCGCTTTCAAAAAGATCGGCACAGATCCCGGAAACAGCCAGAGGTACCGCAACAATGCCGGCAAGCAGCGGCGTCATTCCTTCCGGGAAATAGGTGGGCAGCCAGTAAACCGATGCTGCGCCAACGATGATCGAAAAACAGATCCCTCCGATGACGCCCTCCCAGGTTTTTTTTGGGCTCAGGCGCGGGGCCAGTTTGTGCCGCCCGATTGCCATCCCGACCAAAAGGCCGCCGACATCAGCAAATTTGGCCACACCAATCACCCATAATACCAACGCTACATTGGCGAGCAGGACGAGCTGGGTGAGAAAGCTGAGCATGAGCGGGGCCAGTGTAATCCCGAAAACTGTGGCAGCAATCGTTGTAAAGTGTCGCTTCTCCGGCGGTTCGAGGAGGAAGGTAATGATGAGCACCGCGACGGCACCTCCGAAAATGGCGGCCAAATCGACCTGCCATGCCGGCCCGAAGTAGGCGGCTACCGATACCGCCAGACCGACGCTTAAGCCGGGAACAACCGCCGCTTCATAGCCACATTTGGATAACAGGGCGTAAATCTCGCGTTGGGTAAGAAAGGCAAAAATCGCCACCAGAAGAACAACCCCGGCCGTTCCGAGGAGCCAAGGCACAAGTAACGCGAGCAGCCAAAGGCCGAGAAAACTGACAATGCGTTGCTTCATGAGGTCAGGGACATCCGGGACTGAAGTTGATCACCGGTTAGGCCATAGCGTCGTTCCCGTTGGCGGTAAGTGGCAAGTGCTTCCTGAAAAGCCGCCGCATCGAAATCGGGCCAGTATTTTTGGGTGAAATAATATTCTGCATAGGCAGATTGCAGCAGCAGGAAATTGCTTACCCGATGCTCGCCGGACGTTCGGATGACAAGGTCGGGATCAGGCATTTCACCGGTGTAGAGGTAACGCGATAGGGTAGCGTAGTTCAGTTCTTGGGGATCTTCGGTTCCCGCCTGTACTGCCCGACCCCAGGCCTGCATCGCATCAACGACTTCCGTGCGCGACCCGTAGTTGAGGCAGAGGGATAGCGTCCAGCGCGTAAATCCCGCGGTTGCTTCGGTTGTTTCATGAAGCAAACGAACAACCGAAGCGGGTAAACCCTCCATCCGCCCGAGCACACGGAAGCGGATGTTTTGTTCGATCAATTGGGACCTTTGCCGCTTGAGAAACGTTTCCAGCAACCGCATCAATGCCTCCACCTCAAGGCGCGGCCGATTCCAGTTTTCCACGGAGAATGCATAGAGCGTCAGATAGCGTAGATCTGCTTCCCGAGCTGCTTTCACGATCTCTTCAACGTTACGTACCCCGGCGCGGTGGCCTTCATTGCGGAGTAACCCGCGTTCTTTGGCCCAGCGGCCATTGCCGTCCATAATGATGGCAACATGGGTGGGATTGCGAGGGTCTGTGGTGGATTCCGACACGTTTTTCCAGTGGGACGAAGGGGAGGGAACAGCGCCAGCAAAAAATCGGGCGAGCGACCTGCGAATGCCCTTCTAGAGCGCGTCCAGCAGATAGTCGTCTGGAAATGCCTGCTGCAGTGCTTCCGGCTGAAATAGCGCGGGATCCAAGCTCAACCCCACCGCCGCAGCCGTCACTTCAAAACGGGTTCGGTCCCGCGTCTGCGTATCAACCAAGTCGATGCGCTGCACGATCCACTGTCCATTGACGCGTTTGAATCCTTGAACATTGATGGTCTTGAGCGTGTTTCCTTCCAGATCCAAAGTTTCGGCACGGAGGATCACGTTGAAGTCGGCATCAATCACCGCCCGAACACCGCCGAGGTGAGCGTAGTTCGGATCGTCCACTGGCGGATAGAGAAGAAAGTAGTGCGCAGGTCGACCCTTGACGCGCCGAGTGCCTTCGTAGGCATAATCCTGCCAATATATAAACGGCATCTGCAGCTCGAATGGCGAAAAAGTAACGTTTGCCACTAATGGTTCAAAAAGCGCATCCCCGCCGATTCGTTGTACCGCCACATCCTCCGATCCGGAAACTTCTGCTTGCCAGAGCTGGGGTTGAGGACCGTTCCAGAGGAGCAATCGAAGGGCAGAATGTTGTTCACTGGCCGGCAGGTCTACCCGGGTTTGGGGCCTTCCGGTGGACCAGCTTCCGGCTAGCCGACCCGTGTAACGGATGGTGTCACCGCGGTATGGCTGGTGGGTCAGTTCAAAATTGAAAAGCAGGTCACCGGCGGGGCCAACAGATCGAAATCGGGCCAATACCTCGTCTCCGGTGCCGGGCTCTAGCTGACTGGGTGTTTGAAGGTTGGGGGGCAGGCGGCCTCGTGGTTGAGCGGAGGCAAAGACCGTCCCCAACAGCACCCCAATACTCAGGATATAAAAAAGCCGTCGATTCATGGTTACCATAAACCGACGGCAGTAAAAATAGTCACACCGGATGGGCTGAAAGCGGACCCGACGCCTGTAACCTGCTTATTCAGCTGGGGTGGCCGCGGGTGCTGTTTCTTCACTGACCGGTGTCGAAGGGGCATCCACCGCCGGAGTGGTGGTTTCCGCCTCGATCGGTGCTTCTTCAACCGATGGCGCACTTTCCACCGAGATCGCTGGGAGTGTCTCGTCGACGGCCTCGCTCTCGGCTGCTTGCCTGATATACATCAGGTAAAGCACCGCAGCGATGAGGAAGAATGCGGTAGCGGCCCATTTGGTTGTGCGGGTGAGCACATTGGTCGTATCCGCACCAAATGCAGAATCAGCCACTCCTCCACCGAAAGCCGCTCCCATACCTGCGTTGGTGTTCGCGCGTTGCATCAACACCACCAGAATCATGAAGAGGCTGATGATGATCAGGATAAAAGTGAAGATGGTAATGAAGATGCCCAGCATGGTGCCTGTATTGGGAGAAAAACGGTTACGATGCCAGCGCAAGGGCGGAGTTCAAGTCCGAAAAGGGCTGATTTCTAATGAACAGGGGTAACTATCCGCTCACCGGCTCTTGCGAAGGGTCTCCAGCTCAGATTGTTTGTGCATGGCGCTTGGCTGTGGTCAGCAGGTAGCGATCGAAATGCATCGCGATATTCCGCAGGAGCAGCCAGCCTGTTGCGGTAACTTCGAGCGCGTCCGGACCGCAGCAAATCAATCCGTCCGCTTCAAATTCTGCCAATGATGCCAGCTCTGCTGCAAAGTATTCGGAGAAGGGGATTCCCAGTTGTTGACTCAATGCCGAATAGGAAAGTTTCCCGTGGCACATCAGCTCCATGATCACGAAGCGGCGCAGTCGGTCATCTTCCGTGAGCATATACCCTCGTTCAACGGGTAAACGCCCGGCGTTGATCGCGGCGTAATAAGCTCCGAGTGACTTCTCGTTCTGCCGATAGGTTCCGGCTGTCTGTGAGATGGCGCTCATTCCGAATGCGGCTATTTCTCGACCGGCGCGCGTGCTGTAACCTTGGAAGTTGCGATGGAGCGTGCCGCTTGCCTGGGCCACGGCCAATTCATCATCGGGTTTGGCAAAATGGTCCATCCCGATGTAGACGTAGCCGGCGTCCGTCAGCGTTTCGATGATCATTTCGAGCATCGCGAGTTTGGTCGATGCACCCGGCAGTTGTGATTGGGCCTCCAGGATCTTTTGCGCGGGCGCAACCCACGGAACGTGAGCGTAGCTGAAAACCGCCAACCGGTCGGGTGAATAGGTAAGCACTTCGACCAAGGTCGCGCGAAAACTCTCCACGGTCTGTCCGGGAAGACCGTAGATCAAATCAACATTGACCGATCGGAATCCCGCCGCCCGCAGCCACCCAAGCGCCCGCTGGTTGAGTTCCGTCGGTTGTTCGCGATGAATCAGTCGTTGCACCACCGGGTTGACATCCTGCACCCCGAATGAGGCGCGCCAGAATCCCGCTTCGGCCATCGCATCGACGGCCTCTTCCGTCAACGTGCGGGGATCGATTTCGACCGAAAGCTCCGCGTCCGAGGTAATGTTAAAGCGACTGCGCCACAATTCGGTAAGCCGCCGCACTTGGGCGGGAGTGAGAAAACTGGGCGAGCCCCCACCGTAATGCAGCTGTTCTACAGGGCGGTCGCCGGCGGGGCTTTCGCGCAGGAAAAAGTCGAGTTCGCGCTCCAGATAATCGAGGTAAGTGTCTGCCTTTCGGCGGTTCACCGTGATTTCTTTGGCACAAGCGCAGAAGTAACAGAGGCTCTCGCAGAACGGAATGTGAAAATAGAGGCTGAGCGGCCCCGTGCTGCGGGCAGAATCGGCCATCAGGCTGGTCAGCGGCGTTTCTGGAGAAAATTGCAGTGCCGTCGGATAGGACGTGTAGCGTGGACCGGGACGATTGTATTTAGCCACCAGTGTCCGATCCATTAGCGGAACTTTCATGATGACGGACACTGTATCAGTAACGAAATGTGAGAAATCTCAATTTCCCAGCGGTCTGAAGCATTAGTGAAACCCGACGACTGTGTTAAGTAATGCTTCTACACTTTCCGGCCGCGCTTGAGGTGTGATGCCGTGCCCGAGGTTCATGATGTGCCCTCGCGCTCCGCGCATGCTGCTGAGAAAAGCATGCGTTTCGGCTTGTACTACCGGTGGAGGCAATTCGAGAAGGACTGACTCAAGGTTTCCTTGCAACGCTACGGTTTCAGGGACCAATCGGCGGAGCTCCGGAAGGTTGACGCTCGCATCAATACTGAGAGCGCGGGCACCTGTTGCAACCAAAGCGTCAGCGTGGTGCGACATGTTTTTGGCAAAAACGATCACCGGAAATTGCGGCGGCAGTGCAGCAATGATCTTTTCAATCCAGCAGAGTGACATCCGTTTGTAATGAGCTCCGGGGCAGGCACTCCCCCAGCTGTCAAAGATCTGGACAGCGTCGACGCCGGCTTCGATCTGCAGCAGCAGCAGCCGGATGACGGCCGCCGTGATCCGTTCCATCAGCGCTTCAAAGTTCTCCCGATCGGTGAAAAAAAGGTGCTTCAGGTGTTTGAAATCGGCACTTGAACCGCCTTCCACCATGTAAGTGGCCAAGGTCCAAGGCGAACCGGCAAAACCGAGCACCATCTTTTCATCACCCACTTCGCGGCAGATCAGCCGGATCGCATCACCGACATAACCGAGGCGCTCGGGCACGGCTTCCGGGGTCAGGCGTCGGATGGCCTCCGGCGAATCCAACCGGAACTCCATGGCAATGCCGCCCTTATCTCTGAAGGAGTACGGCTGCCCCATCGCTTCGGGAATAACGAGGATGTCCGAAAAGAGGATGGCGGCATCGAGCGGGTAGCGGCGCAGGGGTTGTAGGGTTACTTCAGTTGCCAACTCTGGAGTCCGTACCATCTTCAGGAAGCCGTGGACCTGCTTCAACGCCCGATATTCAGGCAGGTAGCGGCCGGCTTGCCGCATGATCCATATGGGCGGACGTTCAAGCGGTTGGCCATTAAGCGCAGCGAAAAAACGATCCCGGGATTTCATGCGCAGGGATGAAGGTCAGTTTCCCCCGTGGAGACAAGGACTTCTCTTGTCGGCAATATCTCCCGCATTGTCTTGATCGACGGAGAAAACGGGAACCGAGCGGTGCAGCGGTAACTACATGACAGCCAAACTTGGGAAGTGCCGCAGTGGCTGCGTGGATCCGCGGCATCTGTTTTGGGATCAATTCGAATCCAGATCTCGGACAAGCGATTCCCGCACTGCCAGCCCTTCAAGCTTTCGGTGGGTTTTTATCGCAACGGTGAGATCCCGCTCTTTCTGGTTGGAGGTCTTTATGTTACTCATGCTCACCCTACGGCCGACAAGCAGGATTTCCCCCGCGTAATTCACCGCTCCGCCTTCTATGGTTAAGGTAAACGCAACATCCGAGTCTCGAAGGCCATCATTCATCCGCATGAAAGCCCCGCCTCCAGTTCCAATGTAAGCGTCTCTGCCGCGCCCTTCACTGCCGGCCACCAGGTATTCTCCTGCGGGAAGTTCGCGCACGTAAACGAATCCATACTTGCCCGGACCTAAATCGCCAAACGGCGACCGGCTGGTCACATCACTGGGCTCCGCGGGGAGAAAAGCGGCTTTCGTCAGGGTGCCATCTTCTGAGATTCGAAAAATCGTGAGGCTGAGAAATGTACCAAAACTTCCCGTCCTACCGGAAGAAAGCACGAGAATCCCCGTGTCCTCCGGGAGTGCGCCCATCTCTTTAATAGGGGCGTATACTTTTCAAACGTATTACAAGCCGTTAGCACCATGCATAACACCGTAACAGCTAGGCATGACAATGTTCGTTGTCGTTTCATGTGCACAACTATTTATCGAACGTGTTGTGTTCGGTCAGGCTGGATCTTCAGCTAGCGGGTTGGATCGTAGCGCTCGAGGTAGGTGCGAAACCATTCGAGGTCCTCGTCGGCCGCCGCACTTTCGGAAGGAGTCGGAGCGATCGCCGAGGAGGTGGTATAGGCTTCAATCAATTGACGGGCGGCACTTTCGAGTCGTTCTGCTCCCGCACCTTGAAGCTCCCGCGATTCCAGTCGCGCATAGGCGTCAAAGGCCTGGTTGAAGGTTTCCCAAGCCTGTCGTTGTTCAGGATTGGCTGCCTCGCCGAGGAAGGAAAGGTCTGTCGGGTTGAGCGCGGAGAGGCTTTTCTGCAGGTCACGGGAAAGGGCGTCGAGGCGATCGAGCCGTTCCACAAATCCGCGCATACGCGTGATCTGGCTACCGATGGAGGCCTGTAATTTCGTTTGCCGGTCCTGCGCCTGTTCAATCGCTTCACGTTGGCTATTAAGAATTTCGGAAACACCGGAGTCTTCGATCATGCCCCCGGCACCCCGTGGGATGGGAATGCGCAGGGTGGGATTGGTCACGACCCGGACTGGACTTCGGCGGCCGGTGCTCGTGCGCAAGCGGGTTTCGATGTCGTTAAAGAGTTCGATCAGGGTGCGTAGGTCTGAACCGGCGATACCCAGCTGCTTTTCCAGGGCGCTGGCGATTTGTGTCAGCGTTTCCTGGCTCCCGACCGTATAGGTTTCGAAGCGATAGTTCGCCTCGTTGAGCGCATCTCCCGAGATTTCTCCAATTTTGGAAAGCTGTCGGTAGGTCCGGCTCCATGCGTCGCGAGCCACATCGAGATCGTCGGAAGCGTAATCCAGCTCAAGGAGCTCGTTTTCCATGGCGGTGGCGGCAGATGCCAATTCCGAGGCAACCGCCAGGTTTTCGGCGCGGAGGCGGTCGTTGATTTCACCTACAATCCGTTGCGTTTGTTCCATGACCGCGGCTTGATCTTCATACTGACCGTGGACCGATTCAATGTGGTCGAACAGACGCTTCTCCATGGCGGTGGCAATTGCGGCATGGGTTTCCAGCATGCGCCGTTCAAGGGCGGCAGTCCGTTGACCCACAAGTGACTGGGATTCGGCCGACGTCGTGGGTGGAGAGACGGGGACAACGGGTCTTTCCGCTCGTTTGGGTTCCGGCTGTTTCAGTGCCGTGGCCGGAAAAATTTTGCTGGTCAACCAGCGATCGTCGGCTTCCCGGTAAACGAAGTAGAGAGCCAACAGACCGACGACTAACGCGCCGGCTGCACGCGGAAGCAAATAACGTAGTACCATGGATTGCCTGCTGAAGAGAGTGAGAGCACCGGTGCCCACCGAGCGGGAATTGCCTCAATGAACGCCGGTCGGAAAACTACCCGAAACACCGTTCTTCCCGCAAGTCGATTCGGATTTTTGCGATCGCGGCTTTCCTCGCTCTTGGGGTGTCTCGGCCCACCGTAAACGACAGGCGGTAATTGCCCTCAGGATCCCGGTTTGACTGCCGGGATATCGCGCAGGTGGTCTGGCACTTGCCCCGGAAGGTAGGTGGGGAAATTCATTTCCAGCAAACTAAAATGGGGGACTGAAAAACGTGCCTCTCCTGCACTGCGGTCGACCAATACGGCCACGCCCACCGCGGTGCCGCCACGGCTTTCCACAATGTCGAGCGTTTCCTTCACGCGACCGCCCCGGGTCATCACATCTTCAACCACGAGAATACGCTCGCCGTTGCCGATCTTGAAGCCGCGGCGCAGTGCCAGTTGGTCGTCCATTTTTTCAACAAAAATGAACCGTTTGTTCAGTTGGCGGGCAACTTCCTGACCAATGACCAAACCGCCCATCGCGGGTGCGATTACCGTGGAAAATTCCATTTCCCGCGGCAGAGAGGCGATGAGCAGTTCGGCGAGGCGAGAAACCTTGTCGAGGCGTTCACAGACCCGGGCGCACTGAAAAAAATGCCCGCTCCGCAATCCGGAACGTAAAATGAAGTGACCCTCCATGAGGGCTCCCGTTTCCTTGAAAATGTGCAACACCTCAACGTCGGAACTCATGGCGGGCGATAGTGGATTCCTTATACCGTTTGGAAAGGGTAAACTGCATTAATGTGATGATTGGCCCCGATTGGGAATTACTCCACGGTTACATTCACCGTCTGCATCGCAAAACCGGGCGCTTCCACATAGATTTGGCCGCTTCCTGGGCTGGTGGCTTCAATCGTCACCACCGTGCTGGAGTAGCCTTCGGGGATGCTGACTTCGGGAAGGAGGATACTTTGGGGAATGTTGCTGCTCACCGTAATCGGAAGCCCACCGGAGGGAGCGACGCTGTCGATTTGGAAAGTGAGTTGAGTCACATCACCGGCGGCGAGTCGGACACGTCCGGGGCTGACCCGCAATGCGCTTCCGTCGACCCGGAAGGTGCCCATGCTGAGCTCGCCGCTGGCGGTTTGCAGGACCACATCGTAGGCCTGTCCGGGATCGAGCGAGGGAACTTGAAAATCAATCGAGTGGGGCGAGTTGAATGTGGTCTCTGCGGCCACGCCTCCGACATAAATCGTGTCGAGTTCCGAAAATCCTGATCCGACTACGGCAATTTCGTCGCCGACCCGTCCGCGGCTGCTCACAAGCTGGATGGGATAGCGATTGATGAGGCGCGCCGAGTAGGGCCGGCCGTAGTATTCTTCGGTGCTGTAGCGTACCGTCGATCCGCGAGCGCCCTGATTGACGTATTCATACTCGATGTAGTAGTAGTAACGGACTTCAACCTGGCCGGGGGGCAGCCGGTAATCGTAGGTGAAGATGCGGGGATTGCCGGGAGTGCGCTCCATTTGATAGGTTTCCTCGTTGATCACGAGGTAGGCCCGGAGCGAATCTTCCACGATGTTTCCCGCGGGAAGCTGAGCGGCAAAACTGAAGGTGTAGATGTTGGAGGCATTCTGAGGAATGCGTTCATCGACAAAATTGTTGAAGACGTGAGTCGTGCACCCGGTCGCGACGAGGGCCAGCAGAGTGACGAGGAGCAGGCGAAATCGAGTTTGCGCTTTCTTCATAAATGCGTGGTTAATAGGCCTTCTTACGATGGACCTGCAAGCAAAAGCTGAGACGTCCGCGGCGCTCGGGCTTTATGTTCACGTGCCGTTCTGTGCGCACACCTGTGACTTTTGCGGATTCTATCAGGAAGCGCCGGACCGGGCAGGACTTCAGGAATATCTGGATACCGTTGAACAAGAGGTGGCTGCCTCACCCCCGCCGCGCCCGGTCCAGACCGTTTTTTTCGGAGGTGGCACGCCAGGGCTGTTGATGCCGAAGGATTTGCTTCGCTTGGGAAAAGCGCTGGCTCCCTACCTCGATCCCGCCGGAGTGGAGTGGACGGTTGAAATGGCACCGTCGACGGTTAAGGCGGATAAAGTGGCAGCCTTGCTCGAGATGGGTGCTAACCGTATTTCAATGGGCGTGCAGAGTTTTCAGCCGCGTCTGCTCGAAGCGCTGGGCCGCCGGCACGATCTTCGGCAGATTTATCGGGCAATTGACACCTTGCGCGCTGGCGGGATTCGCAATCTCAACCTCGACCTTATTTTCGCGATCCCGGGTCAATCTGCGAACGACTGGGAAGCGGACCTGAAGGAGCTGATCGCGGTGGGGCCTGAGCATGTTTCCACCTATTGCCTGACCTTCGAAGAAGACACTGCGCTCTGGCTTCGCCTGCAGAAGGGCGAGGTGAAGCGTCTGTCCGAGGAGGCTGAAATTGCCTTTTTTGAAACCTCTTGGCGGCTGCTCGCACAGGCGGGCTACGGGCAATATGAAATTTCCAACTATGCGCGGCCCGGCTTTGCCTGCCGTCATAATTGTGATACTTGGCGTATGCAGGAGTGGATTGGCTATGGCCCTTCGGCTTCGAGCCAGATTGGTGGTCGCCGCTTCACCAACACTCCGGATCTTCGTCGCTGGCGGGAAGGTATTCTTGTGGGGAAGCCAGCCCGGATCGATGTGGTCGCGTTAACTGCTGCAACGTTGGCAGCCGATGCCTTGATCTTTGGTTTGCGAATGAATGCCGGGATATCGCGGGCTCAACTTGCCCAACGATTTCCGGCCGCACCGTGGGAAGCCTTTGACTCTCTGGCTGACTCGTTGGCGGCTGAAGGCTTGCTTGAACCGGATGCAGGCAGATGGCGGCTTACGCCTGCCGGACGGCTGATGGCTGATGCGGTGGGTGAGGCCTTTTTAGCAGAAAGCCTGGAGGCGGAAAAGGAAGAGGCGTTGGCCTGAGCGCGTTTCCGCCTCAGGATTCCGGCTGATTCACAGGCACTTCTTTCGCGGTGGAAAAATTCGCCGATGCGCGAAGCATGGCGTTGCGTAAATCATTTTGGCGCACCGGCTTCGAGAGGTAATCATCCATTCCAGCCGAGAGGCATTTTTCCCGGTCGCCATCCATTGCATGGGCGGTCATCGCAATGATTTGAATGTGCGCGCGAGCCGGATTGGCGCGGATGTGCCGCGTTGTTTCGTAGCCGTCCATTTCCGGCATCTGGCAGTCCATCAGGATGACATCGTAAGCTGCGCGTTCCATCGCTTCCAAGGCTTCCAGTCCATTTGAAGCAAAGTCGGCGGCATAGCCCATCTTCTTAAGCTGAAGCCGAATCAGGCGCTGGTTGACCGCCATGTCTTCCGCCACCAGAACCCGGAATGGAACAAGCGGTTTCGAAGCGGGTGTCGGCTCCGGGTGAGAAGGCTCGGGCTCAGCGTGATTCCCCCATTGTGGAGCCATGACTTGGAGAACCACCCGCAGCAGTTCGCGGCGACGAATGGGTTTACACAGTGTGGCGGCCAAATAAAATCGTTCTCGGGTTTCCGAATCCAGCCGATGATCGAGGGAGGTGAGGAGAATGATTGGGATATTTTTCGTCATAGGCCTCTCGCCGAGGGAGGCCGCGAAGGTCAATCCATCGGTCCCGGCCATTTCATGATCGGTCAGGATGAGGCGAAATGGATCTGAGGCTGTGTGGGCCTTTTCGATGAGTTCGAGCGCTTCGTTACAGTTGCAGGCATGGTTGATCCGCATTCCCCACGCGGCTGCGTGGTGGGCGATGACTTGTCGGTTGGTCGGGTTGTCATCAATGGAAAGCACCCGAAGCCCTTCCAGAAATCGAAGTGACGCCGACGCTGGATGACTAATCGCTGTATCGGCAGGCACCTCAAATCTGCTTGTGAATGAAAAGGTGGACCCTTTGTCCGGGATGCTTTCCACGGTAACGACTCCGCCCATTAACTCCACAATCTGCCGGCTGATGGCCAGACCGAGCCCTGTCCCGCCGAAACGGCGGGTGGTCGAACTGTCGCCTTGAGAGAACGGCTGAAAGAGCTGCTTTTGCACCTCGGGGGCAATCCCGATCCCGCTGTCTTTCACGTCAAATCGCAGGAATACCTGATCGTTGGAAGCGCCTTCACTGCCAAGTTCAACTGAGACTTTGACGATGACTTCGCCTTTTTCAGTAAATTTAACCGCATTGCCTGCCAAGTTGAGGAGCACTTGGCGCAGGCGGCCTGGATCGCCACGAACGACTCGTGGACAATCTGGAGCAATCAGACTCGCCAGTTGAATGCCTTTGGCCGCGGCACGAGGAGACAGCAGTTCCAGTGATTCCTCGACCGCGTCCCAGAGATCAAAATCCAACAGTTCAAATTGCAACTTACCCGCCTCGATTTTCGAGAAATCGAGAATGTCATTCAACACCGCGAGCAGCGCTTCAGAGCTGTTGCGGATCGTCTCGGCAAAATCCCGTTGCTCCGGGTCCAGATGGGTGTCGAGGAGGATATCGCTCATCCCGATGACGCCATTCATCGGGGTGCGGATCTCATGAGACATATTGGCGAGGAACTGGCTTTTGGCCTGATTGGCCTCTTTCGCTTCAATGACAGCAGTGCGAAGCTGATTATTGCGTTCGTCGAGCTCGGCGTTGCGTTCATCCAGTTGTGCATTGCGTTCATCCAGCTCGCGGGTGCGGGATGTCACCAGGTGTTCGAGCAACGCATTTTGGCGCTTGGTGCGTCGCAACGCCCACTGAACGGTCAAAAGGGTTACAGCCAGCAATAGGAGCACATAACCGCAGTAGGCATACCATGTCCGATAGAATGGCGGCAGAACCTTGAAGCCCAGGCTGTGGATGGCTCCCAGCGGTCCAGTGCCGTCGATCAAGCGGACGTGCAGCACATACTTCCCTTCATGCAGATTATTGAGCGTGATCGAAGGATTGGCTTGAGGTTGGGACCATTGATCGGAATTCCCCTCGAGTTTGAATTGGTAAAGGGGCGTCAGGGGGAGGCGGTGAGTACCGACAAAATAATCAAAACGCAGATTGTTTTGTCCGTATGGAATTGCTTCCAGGGAGACTGCAACTCCGGAGGTGGCCTGATAAATGGCTCGATTTCGTCGGGTGTCGGTAACCGCAATGAGCGTGGGTTGAAGCGGTGGGTGTTTTTGCCGCGCTGTTCTTTGCGGAACGTGTAACAAGATGCGCTCGAAGTGAGCCCAGACGCTGTCGCCTTCAAGGGTTAATAGCGGATGACTAATCCGAATCGCGTTGAGCGAATCCAAGTCGGCCGTGTACCCATCGGCAGAAGGAATCAAGCGCGTGACCCCTCGGGGATGAGCCACCCAAATCGTTCCGTGGTTGTCGAGCCGAGGGCGGAGTGCGACGTGAGGTATCAGATTGAGGATCTGATCGAGCTCCGGCGCTTCCCGGAATTGGCCGATGGTTTCATCAAAATAGCGGCGTTGTCCATCCGGGAGCGTTAGCGTGACCACAGAACCGATCGCACCGAGATTGATCCAGTGAGGTGTGTTACTGGGAAAGCCACTGAGGATTTCCAGGGCGAGCTTGTTGTTGTGTAGGGTAATGCGTGCGGCCCGATTAATCCCGAGCTCATACCACACCGCGTGCGGTGGTAGCGCGATATGAACCGAGGGTCGGCCGGCTCCGGAAATACGATCCGCAAATTCGCGCCATGCTCCATCCTCCCACCGAATTGCCCCAATCCATCCTTCCGCAATAATCACACAGGTATCCGGGCCGAGCGGAACAACACGATGCGCGTTGGAACCCTCCACAATATGGTGAAGATTTCCGGCATCATCGTAGAGGAACACCCCTTGTCCGTTCGTCAACAACAGGCCGTGCTCCGTCGAGGCACCCGACCATGCTCCGCCCGGCATTCCGAAGTTTACCAGCTCAAAGCGGGTCGATTGATAAGGAGTCCCCGCGGTCGAGGCGAACGTCTTGGAGCCGCTGAAAACATAAAGCTGATCACGATGCCGGACGACAGAAGGCCAGTTCACATCCAGGCCCAACCGGTGATCAAATACGTCGACCGGAGAGTCATAAAGCACTTTGACCAGTCCTTCCGCGGTGGAAGCCCACAGGACGCCAGGTTCGGCCTCACAGAGGTCGTAAATTCCAGTAAAAACATGACCGTCGAGCACTCGCTCGATTTTTCCTTTTCGATTGAGGATAAACAAGCCGTGTTTGGCCACCGCCACCGCGACATGTCCGTTTTTGAGCCCCTCCATGTCGCTGACACCCAAGGAAAGTATGTCATCCAGCTCTGTCTGAAAGACCTCTGCTTTCTCTCCATTAAACGTCACAAATTTGCGGCTCGTGAGCAGGGCGAAGACTTTTCCGTCATCCCAAGGGATTGCATGCCGGATTCCTGGCATGAACTCGCCGTAAAGCTTGGCTCGCGGACCGAATGTTTGAGCGGAAGTGATCTGGTGAACGCCGTGCGAAAACGAAGAGGCATAAACAGCATCTCCGATTGTAAATAAGCTCAGTAGCCGTGGAATCGGTAAATAGCTGGGCGCAGAATCAGCCTGCGCAGGGCGAAAAACCACCCCGTCGATACTGGCGAAGTAAACACCATGCTCGGTGGGGAGGATGCGCCGGAAATGGGAGGTCGCAATCCAGCGGGGCACATCCAAAGGCTCTTCGGGGCGGGGAATGACCGTGCCTTGAGGAGTCGTTTCGAGAATTCCCCAGGTACCCATGCCTCCATAAAAAACGGTTCCATCTGCAGCATGAGCGATTTGGGAGACATTCCTTTCGGCATGTGGGTCAAGGATATTGCTCCAGTGCAGATCATTGAACACATAGTAGGAACCGGCTTGGACTGCCGTGAGGCGACCCATCCGGTCATAGCTCAAACGCACGCCGGGAGAGGCATTTCCGATATCGGTAAAGGAATAACTTCGGACTGGCGGCAACCCTTGGATCGCCTCGGCCGGCGTCCAGGTGATTAAAATCCCGAAAAGTAGTCCCCATCCACGCCATCTGCCCATGCCAATGGCATGGCGGAGAGAAGCCCGAAGAAGGTGGGATGGAGAAGCCGTCCAAAACATTTTTATTGCTAGGAACTATTAGATCGGCCGATAGCCTCCAGACTGAAGCCGAAGGTATCAAATCCCTGTTAGCTCCTGCTCTCCTCCGAACCGAAAGAAGTGCCTGCTCAGGCGCTGTGGATTGCCCAGTTATCGACGGCCATGGCCGCTTCCTTGATGGCTTCGCTGATGGTGGGATGCGCGTGGACGGTGCGAGCGAGATCTTCGGCGCTGCCGCCATAGGTCATGTGGGCAACGACTGAGGCGATCATTTCGGATGCTCCAGCTGCCACGATCGAAGCACCCAAAAGCTTGTCGGTTTTGGCGTCGGCAATGACCTTGACGATGCCTTCCGTCGCGTCTGACGCAATTGCCCGACCATTCGCCGCGAGGTTGAACTTGCCCACCTTGACCGCGATTCCCTGATCCTTGGCGCTCTTTTCGGTCAGGCCGACAGTAGCAATTTCCGGATGCGTATAAATGACTCCGGGAACCTGCTCCCAATCAATGTGTCCCGCCTTGCCCGCTATCCATTCGGCCACCGCCACACCGTCTTCTTCGGCCTTGTGCGCCAGCATGGGCCCGGCAACGACATCCCCGATCGCCCAGATGCCGTCCACGCTGGTGCGCAGGTGGTCATCGACCGCGATGCGTCCTCGCTCGTCACGTTTGACGCCGGCTTCATCAAGACCCAGCCCGTCGGTGAAGGCTTTGCGCCCGACGGCGACCAGGATTTTTTCGGCTTCGTAGGAAACCGATTTGCCTTTTTTCTCCGCAAAAAGGGTGACTTTGCCACCCTTTTGCTCGGCACCGGTTACCTTGGTCTCGGTCTCAATCGTGAGCCCTTGTTTTTTGAAAATGCGTTCAGCCAACTTGCTGATATCCGGGTCGGCTCCCGCTGCGATTCCGGGAAGGAACTCGACAACGGTGACTTTTGCGCCGAGTCGGGACCAAACGGAGCCCAGTTCCAGTCCGATGGCACCTCCGCCGACAACGATAAGGGATTCCGGAACCTTTTCAAAAGCAATGGCTTGGTCGCTGCTGACGATTGCGTTGCCGTCAAACTTGAGGAACGGCAGGTCGACCGGCACGGAACCGGTAGCGATTACGATGTTCTTGGCTGAAACGGTTTGGGCGTCTTTGCCGGACACGGCGATTTTCCCTTCACCCAGCAGTTTGCCGTGCCCTTCCATCACGGTGACTTTGCGTTTCTTGAGCAGTCCATCGACTCCGCCACGAAGCTGTTGCACCACCTTTTGTTTGCGTTCCATCAGCTTGGCGACGTCGATTTCGACCTTCTTGATGAGGATGCCGTGGACTGCGCCGTGTTTGGCTTCCGCAAAGAGGTGCGAGGAATGCAGCAGGGCTTTGCTGGGAATGCAACCGATGTTGAGGCAGGTGCCGCCGCGGTAAGGATCTTTTTCGATCACCGCGACCTTCAGGCCGAGCTGCGCTGCGCGTAGCGCGCAAACATAGCCGCCGGGGCCGGAGCCGATAACGGCGAGATCGTAGGAATGTTCACTCATAAAAAATTACGCCGGAGGTCACCCTTGCCGCAGGGGGTTAGATCCCGAAAAGCAGGCGGGTGGGATCTTCGATCGCTTCCTTTACCTTGATCAGAAAGGTAACGGCTTCGCGGCCGTCGACGATGCGATGGTCGTAGCTGAGGGCGAGGTACATCATCGGCTTGATGACGACTTCTCCGTTCACGGCCACCGGGCGCTCCTGAATGGTGTGCATGCCGAGAATGGCGGACTGCGGCTGATTGAGGATGGGAGTCGAAAGCATGGACCCAAAGATCCCGCCGTTGGTGATGGTGAAGACCCCGCCCTGAAGGTCGGCCACCCCGATTTTTCCGTCTTTGGCCTTTTTGGCGTAGTCGAGAATGTCCTGCTCCAGGGTGGCAAAGTCTTTGCCCTCGCAGTCGCGAAGCACCGGAACCAGCAGCCCTTTCGGGGTACTTACGGCAATGCCGATATCGTAAAAGTGATTCTGGACGATTTCGTCCCCATCAATTTGCGCATTGATCCCCGGAACAGCCTGCAGCGCGTGAACCACGGCTTTGGTGAAGAAGCTCATAAATCCCAACTTCACGCCGTAGCGGGCGACAAAGGCTTCCTGATGCTTCTTCCGGAGGGACATCACCGGCTCCATGTTGACTTCGTTAAAAGTCGTGAGCATCGCCGTGGTCTGCTGGGCGGAAACCAAACGTTGGGCGATGGTTTTGCGCAGCGGGGTCATCTTCCGGCGCGTCTGGCGTTCCCCGGCAGGGCGGGGCGCGGTGGCAGGCGCAGCGGGCGCGGGCTTGGATTCAGTCTTTGGCACCGAAGGCTTTTCCTGCGCTGCGAGCATGTCGCCTTTGGTCACCCGTCCGTCTTTTCCAGTGCCTTTGACCTCTGCGGGATTCAGACCGCTTTCGCTCGCAATCCGGCGCACGGCTGGAGAGATGGCATCGGACTTTTTGCCTTCCGGCTCGGTTGCTTTGGGCCGTTCTTCCACCTCCTCTTTGGCCGCCGAATCTTCCGATTGTGCGGTCGCGGAAGCGGTGGGTTTCTCGGCCGCATCGTCAATCACTGCGATGACCGCCCCGACGTCGACTTCTTCCCCTTCATCGACCTTCAGCGAGATCACGCCAGATGTCTCCGCCGCTCCTTCAGAGGTGATTTTATCGGTTTCAAGGTCGTAGAGCGTTTGGCCGGATTCCACATAGTCACCGTCTTTGACGTGCCAGGTGGAGAGAATGCCGGTGGAGATGGATTCGCCTAGAGTGGGAACTTTGACTTCGGTCGCCATGGGAAGAGTTTCAAAAGGTGGTCAGCTGCTGACAAGGAAGGAACGCAGCTTAAGCGTTTCCCTTGCTGGTGAAAGCCTGGTGCAGGAGTTCAGCTTGTTCGCGTTTATGCAGGTGAAGGTTGCCGACGGCGGGGCTGGCAGATGCACCGCGTCCCGCGTAGAGCGGTTTCTTGCCGGTGGCCTCTTCCAGATAAGGCAGAAGAAAAGTCCATGCGCCCATATTTTGCGGTTCTTCCTGGCACCAGACGAGTTGCTGGTAACCCTTGAAGGGCGCGAGGATCTCATTGAGCAGACCGCTGTTGAATGGATAAAACTGCTCCACGCGGACAATGGCGGTGTCCTTGATGCCCTCATCACGTCGTTTGGCGATGAGGTCATAGTAGATTTTACCCGAACAGAGGATGACGCGTTTGGGTTTCTTCGGAGCATCGGGATCTGCGAGGATTGAGCGAAATCCGCAGTCGGTGAAATCGTCGATATTGGAGACACATTCCCGATGCCGCAGGAGGCTCTTGGGCGTCATGAGGATCAATGGTTTGCGGAAGTCCCGCTTCATTTGACGCCGGAGGATGTGGAAATATTGGGCGGGCGTGGTCAGGTTGCCGACTTGGATGTTGTCTTCGGCGCAGAGTTGCAGAAACCGCTCAAGCCGGGCGCTGGAGTGCTCCGGGCCTTGTCCTTCATAACCGTGGGGCAGGAGCATGACCAAGCCGCTGACCCGTTGCCACTTTGATTCCGAACTGGAAATGAACTGGTCGATGATGACCTGCGCACCATTCACGAAATCCCCGAACTGCGCCTCCCACATGCAGAGCATATCGGTGAAATCGAGTGAATACCCGTAGTCGAAGCCCAATACCGCGAACTCCGAGAGCAGTGAATTGTGCACGCAAAGCCGGCCTTTGCGCCCTTCCATCTCCATCAGGGGGATGTAGGGACGGTCCGCTTTGGCATCAAAAAAGAAGGCGTGCCGCTGGCTGAAGGTTCCACGGATCGAGTCCTGCCCGGAGAGCCGAACATGGTGGCCCTCCATCATCAACGTTCCCCAGGCGAGCGCCTCGGCGAAGGCCCAGTCAATGCCACCGCCGGACTCAAAGCTCTCGAGTTTGGTCCGCAGCTGGCGTTTGATTTTTGGATTTACGTTGAACTTGTCCGGGATCCGGGTGAGCGAGCGGGCGACGTGCCGCAACAGATCGGCATCAACGGCAGTATGCGTATTTTTGAAAGCGTAAGCGGGCTGGTAGTCGGTGACGGCCCCCTCCAGCGTCTTGATGATCTGTTCGCCCGCCTTTTCCTTCTCCCGCATCTGAGTGAAGTTGCGATCGAGGTCCTCCCGCCATTCGGCAGATAGCTTGGAGAGGGCATCTTCGGTGGCAGTTCCTTCAGTGATCAGGCGCTGTTTATAGATCTGCACCACGGTGGGGTGATCCTTGATCGCACGGTAGAGCCGTGGCTGGGTGAAAGCCGGTTCATCGGCCTCATTATGCCCGTGTCGCCGGTAGCAATACATATCGATTACTACATCGCGCCCGAACTGCTGGCGATACTCGAAAGCCAGATCCGTTACCCAAATCATGGCCTCGGGATCGTCTCCATTCACATGGAAAATCGGTGCCTCAATCATCTTGGCGACGTCGGTGCAGTAACGGGAACTTCGCGCCTGATCGGGATTGGTGGTGAAGCCGATTTGGTTATTGATCACGAAATGGATCGTGCCGCCCGTGCTGTAACCTTGAAGTTGCGAAAAGTTGAGGACTTCGGCCACCACTCCCTGACCGGCGAAGGCTGCGTCTCCGTGGATCAGGATCGGCACAACCTTTTTGCGGTGCTCGGTGTCGCCGCGGAGCCGCTGGCGGGCGCGGGCGCGGCCCTCGACTACCGGATTAACCGCTTCGAGGTGAGAGGGGTTGGCCGCGAGGCTGAGTTCGACTTCCTGCCCTTTGGTGTTTTTGACAGTCGAACTGTAGCCGAGGTGGTATTTGACGTCTCCGTCACCATGGCGCGTTTCCGGGATGTAGTTTTCCGAAAACTCATGGAAAATGTATTCATAGCTCTTCCGCAGAATACTGGAGAGCACATTGAGCCGTCCACGGTGGGCCATCCCGATGACAAATTCCGCTACGCCGAGATCGGGCGCCTGCTCAACAAGCGCATCGAGTGCGGCGATGATGGTTTCGCCCCCTTCGAGACCGAAACGCTTTTGCCCCACGAAATTCTTGTGGAGGAAATGCTCAAATTCTTCGGCCTTGGTGATGCGGTCAAAAATACGCAATTTGCGCTCGCGGGAGTATTTGGGCTGATTGCAGCTCGGCTCCATCTTGGCTTGGATCCAGCGACGCTCTGGAGTTTCTTGGATGTGGAGGTACTCCACGCCAATCTTGCCGCAATAGGTCCGTTGAAGATTGTCGATCAATTCGCGCACCGACATCCGGACGCCGTCGAGGTAGTTGCCCGTCCAGAACGACTCGTCGAGATCGGTTTCACCAAATCCTAAACGCTTGAGGGACAACCGCGGATTCCGGGGAACTTCCTTCAGCATCGGGTTGATATCCGCCTGCGTGTGGCCGATGGAACGGTAGGCGTAAATTGCTCCGGTGAATCGGGCCTGCTTGATCGCGCGTTCGTCCGCATCGCCCGATGCGGGAGTTGCGGGGGCCGCTTTAGGAGCCCCGCCGTTTCCACCTTCCCGACCCAGTTGAAATCCTTCAAAAAAGGCAGACCATGCCGGGTCGACCGAAGAGGGATCATCGCTCCAGCGCGCGTATTGCTCGTCGATCAGGTCCGCATTCCAGCGGTTCGCAAATGTCGGGTTACTCATTTCCTAAGGGGAGAGTTCTCACAAAGATGGCCAAAACGTAACAGACCCTGTCGCAATAACAATAGAATCCCGGAGAGCCACCCAAACGATTAATGCGCAACATGTTTTCGATTTTTTGGATAAGGATATCTAATTTCCAAAAGTGCGAACGTGAATGAAGTAGGGTTGCTAATCAATGGATGCAGACTGATCCGCCATCGCCTAAATGGGTGCTGCATATTCCTCAATCGAGGTACTGCTGATAATTCTCGACGGTTGCCGGATGCACTTCGACCCAATGGCCGGGGATGACTTCTTTGAAGGTCCCGGGACGGTCGAGCCATTCTGGCGGGCAACCCATCCAGCTGCGCCGGGCAAACGCACATCCGGGCGGCGGGTCGATCGGAGAGGGCACATCCCCCTCGAGCAAAATGCGCTGTTTGCGCTGCCGGGGGTCATGGACCGGGATGGCTGAAATCAAGGCTTTGGTGTAGGCGTGGAGCGGATTGCGGAAAATCTCATCCGCATCCGCCAGTTCCACGATTTTCCCCAGATACATGATGGCGATGCGGTCGGAGATGTGTTTCACCACCGCTAGATCGTGGGCAATGAACAAGTAGGAAAGCCCCATCTCGGTCTGCAGGTCGTTGAGCAGGTTGAGGATCTGGCTTTGCACCGAAACATCGAGTGCCGACACCGGCTCGTCGCAGATGATCAGCTTGGGGTTGAGCGCAATGGCCCGGGCGATCCCGATCCGCTGCCGCTGTCCGCCGGAAAACTCGAAAGGAAAACGACCGGCTGCGTCGGGGGAAAGTCCCACCTTTTCCAGGAGCTCCGCCACCCGCCGCCGGCGTTCGGCCGGTGTGCCAATTTTATGGATGATAAAGGGCTCCTCCAGAATGTTGCCCACGGTGTGCCGCGCATTGAGGGACTCCGCCGGATCCTGAAAGATCATCTGGATGTTGCGGCGCATCGGCTTGAGTTCACCGCGTCGCATCGTGGCGATGTCTTTGCCCTCAAAGCAGATTTGGCCGGCGGTCGGATCATTCAGCCGGACGACACATTTCCCCAGCGTCGACTTCCCGCATCCCGATTCCCCGACCAGGCCAAGCGTCTCGCCGGCGTTCAGCGCCAGGTTGACACCGTCGACTGCTTTGACCCATTGGCGGGTCTTCATGAACAGCCCGCCGCGCACCGGAAAGTGCATCTGCAGGTCGTTGATCTCGAGAAGGGGTGGCATGTGAAAAATAGGAGCGCTGAACGAAAAGGGATTGAAGATCAGGATTCGGGCTTAAGATCAGGGTTTAGCCTGCATCCTTCGCTGAGTCATTCCACGGTCGGACGACCTCGGCATTTTCGACCCAGTGTCCGGGCTGGTATTCGATCAGGGGTGGTCGCGTTGTTCGAAAAGCGTCTGAGTTGAGATATTCCTTGGCATTGGGGTGAGGTGAGCGTGGAGCAAATCGCGCCCCCACCGGCATCTCCCGCAGGCTGGGTACCATTCCGGGGATGGTTTTCAAACGCGCTTTGCGCGGCGTATCGAGGCGGGGAATGGAATCGAGAAGGCCTCGGGTGTAGAGGTGCTGCGGTTCTTCGAAAATTTGATAAACGTTGCCGCGCTCCGCCACACGTCCGGCGTACATCACCACCACTTCCTGACAGGTTTCCGCAATCACGCCGAGGTCGTGCGTGATCAGGATGACGGACATGCCCATCTCAGCCTGTAGCTCCTGGATCAATTCGAGGATCTGCGCCTGAATGGTGACATCAAGTGCGGTAGTCGGTTCATCGGCGATGAGCAGGGCAGGTTTGAGGGCAAGGGCCATCGCGATGACCACTCGCTGCCGCATGCCGCCCGAAAGTTGGTGGGGAAATTCTCCGGCCCGGAGTTCCGGCGAGGGAATGCCTACCTTGCGCAGCATCTCGATCGATTGTTCCCAAGCCTCCTTTCCGCTCATCGCGGTGTGCAGGCGGAAGACTTCACTCAGCTGCTTGCCAATGCGGTGAACCGGATTGAGCGCCGTCATCGGCTCCTGAAAGACCATTCCGATTCGCGCGCCGCGAACCTTGCGCATCTCCTCATCGGGAAGCGTCAGCAAGTCCTTGCCTTCGAGTCTGATCTCTCCGCTGAGAATCCGCCCCATCGGTTGAGGCAGCAGGCGCATGATCGACATGGCGGTCACGCTTTTGCCACAGCCCGATTCTCCGACCAAACCGAGCGTTTTACCGCGAGGTATATCGAAACTGACATCATCGACCGCCCGTACCAGGCCGTCATCGGTCTCGAATCCGGTCGAGAGGTTACGGATCTGCAAAATGCTGTCACTCATCGATTGCGGACTCCTCTTCCCGCGAAACGCGCCATTGGTCAAAGGTCTGGACGGTCTTTTCAAACGTGCTTTCGTCTGAGCTTCCGAGAAAGGGGAAAATACGGGCCAGCAGGTTGCCAGGGCGCCGGGCCTCTTCGGTTTCTTCCCGCATCTCGGGATCAATCCAGAACACGTAATGTTCGGTCGGATCGCGGCTCAGCCGGGTGTTGAAATCGTCCGGCCAGCGCACCCAGCGCCAGTAGGCGATCCGATAAAACGGCATCACAAATCCCGGCACAAAGCTGGCGTGCTCGTGCATGATTTCTTCCATCCGAAAGGCCAGTTCCCGCATTTCTTCAAGATCTTCAGAAGAGTCATAACGGTCGATCAATGCGTCGAGCTCGGGAATGGCGATTAGTTCCAAGTTGTTGGTCTGGGTGCGGGGCCGGCGGTCGGGGTTGGGCGTTTCGCCATCCTCAAGGTAAGGCTCTTCGTAGGCGTTGATCGAGTGGTAGGTTTCCCAGTATCGCGGGTATTGTTCGACCGAAACATTGAAGGCGACAAAGGCGATGTCGTGATTCTTCTCCTGCACTTTCAGCCAGTTGGCCGAGGCATCGAGAATTTCGATGCGCAGATCCAGACCCGCTTTCCGGGCCTCTTCGCGCAAAATCGAAAGCACTCCCCGAAGGGCTTCGTAGCCGGTACTGACACTAAACGAGAGGCGTTGGCCGTTTTCGTTGATCAGGATGCCGTCGTTGCCCCGGCGGGTAAAACCGGCTTTGGCAAAGTGTTCCCGCGCCCGATTTGGGTCGAAGGGGCGAGCTCGCAAATCCGGATGGGTCATGTAGCCATAACCGTCCGAAGTCGTGTGCATGCGTTCATAATCGCCACGGAAATACTGATCGATGACCAGCTGCCAGTTGCTGGCGAAATGAATGCCTTTGCGGATGTCCTTGTTTTCAAGCAACGGACGGCTGGTGTTGATCCAGAGTCCGTAGGTCGGGCGGGGGACATCATTATAAAAGGTCGCCTTGTGAATGTAGCCGCGCTCCACCATCGGATGGTCGTCGGGCAGCATCTCGTAATTGTATTCGGCGAGATTCATACCCGACATGTCCAGCTGGCCGAGCAGGAAGGATTCAAACGCTTTCGGCGTATCCCGGATCACCCGCAGTTGAATTGCATCTGGATTGAAGCGGTTGCGCCAGAACTTCAGGTCCTTGGCCCACCAGTTTTCCAAGCGGGTGAGGGTGATGCGGTCGCGGTTGAAACGGATCCGCTCGATTTCTTCATCCGTGATCACATAGGCACCCGTCGTCGGCATGAAGCGCCACTGATAACGATCCACATAATCATCGCCCAGCTCGCGGAAAAAATGGCGAGGCATCGGCCGCAAACCGAGAACCCGGCTCACGAGGTCCGGCCGCGCTTCCTTCATCGTAATGGAAAACGTGTGGTCGTCGTAACGGGTGATATTGGTGTAATTTTCGTTGATTCCGTAGTAGTTATTGTACCACGGATCCCGAATGTAGGCGGACTGATAGAAGTAGAAATTGAAGAACGCATCCTCGACTGTGACCGGTTCCCCATCGCTCCAGCGGGCCGCCGGATTGATCCGCACGTAAACCGTCCGATTGGGAAGATCGACCGCCCATTCGGAGGCCAGACCGGGGATGAATTGGTGCTGACCTTCGACATTGGGATGCAGGTCGCCGAACCCCAGCATGATGTCATCGAGAATGTAGGCGCGGAAGGAGTTGTTTGCTTCAGGGCCCACCGTTCGCAGCGTGCGCGGAAAGTCCTGCATCCGACTGCGGTAAACCCCGCCTTTTTCCGCCAACGGTGAGCCAATGTCCGGCAGGTGCGATCCATCTTCCCACTCCAGGTCTTCGGGCAAGTCCTCCGGTGCCGCGAACACGAAAAACTCCGGGTGTTCCGCGTAGTAGGCACGCACTTCTTCGGTGTTATCGATCGGCTTCAAGCCACCGTCGTCGTGTGAACCGCAACAAGCCGCCAGCAGCAATCCGATGCCGACAGGAAGACCGGCACGTGCCGCCCAGCGAAAGAGGCGGACAAATCGTTTTCTGAAGAAACGGTTCATAATGTTCATCGATAAACCGTGAACCTTTTCGGATCAAAGGCTTCGCGGATCGCCTCGCCGACAAACGTGATCAGGATAAGGATTAGCGTCGTCGCGCTGAATGCGGAAAGCGTAATCCACGGGGCGATCTTGAGGCGTTCTGTGCCTTGGCGGAGCATTTCGCCCCAGCTGGGCGTGGGCTCTGGCAATCCGTAACCGAGAAAGTCCAGCGCCGTCAGCGATGTGATCGCGCTCGCCATCAGAAAGGGAAGAAAGGTCACCAGCGTGGAGATGATGTTTGGCAGGATATGGCTGAAAATGATGCGTGCGGTCGAGGCTCCCTGGACTTGTGCCGCGGCGACATAATCCCGGGCCTTCTCTTTAAAGGTGCCGGTGCGCATGTAGTAGGTCATCGACGTCCAGCTGAAGGCGATCATGATCAGCATCAGCAGCAGGAGGTTCGGTTCGAAAATCGAGGCGACGAGGATGATGGTGTAGAGAAAGGGAATGTTGGACCAGATCTCGACCAACCGTTGCACGATCAGGTCGAACCAGCCGCCAAAATAGCCCATCGCGCAACCGATGACGATGCCGAGCAGATAGACGCCAAACACAAATCCGAAGGCAAATAGCATGACATTGCGGAACCCGTAAACCAGCCGCGCGAGGATGTCCCGGTTCTGGACGTCGGTGCCGAGGAAGTGCTGTTTGCTCCAATCGGGAGGCCGCGGTCGGACAAATTCCCCCGGGGACGCGTTTTCGTAGGGATTGTAGGGAACCGGTGGCATCAGGACCCAATTACCTGGCTCATCGCGTACCCGTTCTTTCAGTGCGCGATAGTCTGTCTCGTATTCGTAATCGAAGCCGAAGGTCGTGCCCGAAATCATTGAGCCGTACGTCGGGAAATAAAATTCGCCATCATATCGGACGACCAGCGCCCGGCTGTTGACCAGCAATTCGGCAAAAGCCGCCAGAACCAGCAAGATGACAACGGCGATCAGCGAAACGTAGCCGCGCCGGATCGACTTGAAGCGGTTGATCTTTTTGACCGTGAGTGGGTTGAGGCGCATGACGAGCTTAGTTGAAACGAATGCGCGGATCGACCATCGCGACCAGCATGTCGGAAACGATATTCCCCAGAAGGATGAGGAACGAGGTGATCGTCAGGATGCCCATCACCGTGAAGTAATCGCGGTCCACAATAGCCCGGAACCCCAGCAATCCGAATCCGTCGATGTCAAAAATCACTTCAATGAGAAAAGATCCGGTTACGAAAAAGAGCAGGTTTTGGCCAAAGGTGGTCGCGATCGGAATGATCGAGTTGCGGAAGGCATGCTTGAAGACCGCCTGATCAAAACTGACGCCTTTGGCCACGGCAGTCCGCATGTAGTCGGCCGCGAGGTTGTCCATCAGGTTGTTTTTCATCAGCAGCGTCAAAAAGGCAAAAGAACCGATGAGGTAACAGAGCAGGGGAAGTGTCGTGTGGTGGAGCAGGTTGCCGATTTTCCCGAAAAACGAGCGTTCGCCAAAGTCGTCGCCGACAAAGCCGCCAAGCGGAAACCACTCCAATTGGGCCGAGAACAGCAAAATCAGGATGCTGCCAAAGACGTAGTTGGGAATCGCGTACCCGGCGAAGACCAGAATCGAGCTGGAGTTGTCGAGAAAGGTCCGGTGCCGGATGGCCTTTAACATGCCGAGCGGAATACAGACTCCGTAGGTGAAAATAAAGGTCATGATCCCGAAGTAGATCGAGACTGGCAGCTTGGAAGCGATCACGCAGAGCACCGGTTCATTGTAGATGAAACTGCGGCCAAAATCGCCCCGGAGGATGTTTCCCAGCCAGCTCAGGTAGGCGAGGGGAAAGGGTTTGTCGAAGCCGTAGTAGGCCTTCATCTCCTCGATCTGCTCCGCCGACAATGCCCGCCCGGCAGTGGCATCGCTGCGGCCTTCGCCCGCCAGCTGCATTTCAGCAACATAACGTTCAATCGGGCCGCCTGGTGCAATCCAAGTGATTGCGAAGGCGATGAGCGTCACCCCGATCAAGGTCGGTGGGATGAGCAGGAATCGTCGAAGAAAATACGCTCGCATGAAGAATAGTGCGTCCGGAAATCCTCAGGGCAACTGTCGGTGACTGGATGCCCGCCAGAATGGCGCACTTTCTACACCAACGCTTCGAGTTCAACCCTTTTCGCGAAAGGCTATCGCCGGCATCGATTTCAATTCGCTGCCTTTGACAGCATGGAAAGTGGGTTTCATGCTCCGCCGCGATGAATCTTTCACTGACCACGCCTGCATTGCTGTTTCCGGCCATTTCGCTGCTGTTGTTGGCCTACACCAATCGCTTTGTGGCCATTGCCAACGTGATCAGGCGCTTGCATGCGGATCACCAGAGTCATCCCGATCCGCTCAACCTTCAGCAGATTCAGAGCCTCCGGATGCGGGTGAAGTTGATCCGGGGCATGCAGGAGTTTGGCGTGGCGGCCTTTCTCTGCTGTGTGCTCAGCATGGCGGCGATGTTTTTTGGTCATCAGGGGATGGGAGACATCTTTTTTGGCATCAGCCTCGTGCTGTTCACCGTGTCGCTCATCCTCAGCATTACCGAAATCCACTTCAGCGTGCGCGCCCTCGACATTCGTCTGAGCGATTTGGAAAACTCCGCTCAGAAGCCGGTGGACTGAGGGCCACATTCTCACCCGGGCACCTTTACAAGTGTCGCTTTCAAAACAGGGTGGATCATGTCGATTGAATCGAGCTTGTGCTGCGATGATTGCCCGCGGATTGAAGATTATGCCGTAATCGGTGACCTGAAGACCGCCGGACTCGTCGGCCCGAACGGTTCGCTCGAGTTCTTGTCCTGGCCGCGGTTCAATGCTCCATCGATCTTTGCCGCTCATGTCGATCGCAAGAAAGGCGGGCGCTTTCAGATCCTCCCCCAATTGGAGGTCAGTCGGCAGAAGAAGCTCTATGTGCCAGATACCAACATCCTGCTCTCCCGCTTCTTTTCGACCGAGGGAATCGCCGAAGTATCCGATTTCCTCTGGTATGAAAAGGGCCTCGAGCAACAGGCGCTGATCCGTCGGGCCAAGGCGGTAACGGGCGACGTCGAGTTTGTCATGCTCTGTGCCCCGCGCTTCGATTATGCCCGGCGGACGCACCGCACGGAGCAGCCGGACCCGCACACCATTCTCTTTTACGAGGAGGGCGGCGCGCAATTGATCATGCGGTTGCAAAGCTCGGTACCACTAAAAATGGAGGGAGATGCCGCCGTCGCGCGTTTTGACCTTCCCGCCGGCCATTCCGCTTCCTTCGTCCTCGATGAAATGACGGACGATGCGGACCAACGCAGCAGCTCCAGGGCGTTTGTTTCAAAAGCCTTCAAGCGCACCGCCGATTTTTGGCGGAACTGGATCGCACATTCGCAGTACCAAGGGCGATGGCGCGAGACCGTCAATCGCTCGGCCCTGACCCTCAAGTTGCTGACCTCTCGAGAGTTTGGATCCATTGTCGCGGCGCCGTGTTTTGGATTTCCCAATGATATTGGGGGCGAACGCAACTGGGACTTCCGTTGCACCTGGATCCGGGATGCGTCCTTCACCATCTATGGTTTGATGCGGCTGGGCTTCACTGAGGAAGCGGAGGCCTTCATGCATTGGCTGGCGGATCGCTGCAACGAAACCGAGGACGGTTCGCTCGAAATCATGTATGAAATCGACGGCTCGCGGGTGAAGGGGGAAGTCCAGCTCGACCACCTCGAGGGTTACAAAAAATCCCGCCCGGTGCGCATCGGCTCATCCAATCACAGCCAGCTCCAGCTCGACATCTACGGCGAGGTGATGGATTCGGTGTACTTGTTCGACAAATACGACACGCCGATTTCCTACGACCTGTGGAAACACCTCTGTAAATCGGTTGAATACGTGCGCGAACACTGGGAAGAACCCGATGCGAGCATCTGGGAGGTTCGTTCGGAGCCGCGGGAGTTTCTATTTTCCCGAGTGATGTGCTGGGTCGCCTTGGATCGCGCCTACCGCATGGCGCAAAAACGTTCTTTACCCGCACCACTTGAGGAATGGCGGCGGACGCGGGACGCGATTTACGAGTCTGTCTTTTCCGAGTTTTGGGACGCGGAGCGCGGTGCCTTCATGCAGTTCAAGGGGAGCAAAGAACTGGATGCCGCCTGCCTGATCATGCCGTTGGTTCGTTTTATCGGCCCCACGGATCCGCGTTGGCTCTCAACCCTCAAAGTCCTTTCAAAGGAGCTCGTCACCGATTCGCTGGTTTACCGCTACCGGATCGGGGCTGCTTTTTCCGATCGGCTGGAAGGCGATGAAGGCACCTTTTCGATCTGTTCCCTCTGGTATGTCGAAGCGATCGCCCGTTCGGGAGATCTGGCCAAAGCCCGATTTCTCTTCGAAAAAATGCTCTCCTACGCCAACGAAGTGGGGCTGTTTTCCGAGCAGATCGGCGAAGATGGACGTTTTCTCGGAAATGTCCCGCAGGCACTCACCCACCTCTCGCTCATCGGGACCGCCTACGATCTCGACCGCCGATTGAAGGAGCAAAAATAACACAGGGAGTGTCCATTCAGCGCAAAGCGGCCTGCAATGGACAGGTGCCTACCGCGATGCCTGTTCCCGTCCGGTAGCGGGCGAGAAGCTCTTTTGAATGCTGAGCCAACATCCGGCGGACCTCGCGGCGTTTTCCTTTCTCCCGCGGGATATACATGCTGTCGTAGGCCGTGGTCTGGTGACGCATCCAGGCAATGGTGGCGGCTTCCGCTCGCTGTTCGATCGGAATACGTTTGGTCCGCGCCACGGTTCCGCTGCCCACCGGCACGGCGTGTGTTGCAATCCGCTGAGCCAGCGCTGCGGCCATCAATCCGTAACGCGGATGAAAGTTGAGGTAGGTGCGCACCGCCGCCTCAAAGTCTTCAGCATAAACCTCCTGCTCGCGTGTCCGCCGGGCTCGTCCCGCCTCCAGGCGTTGCTGGTAGGCGGGATCGCGCCGCTCTTTCTCCAGTTCAGCTTGCAACGCAGCAATCCGCTCGGCCGGTGCCCAGATCCCCCGGGAAAACATTTTTCGCCCTTTGCGCTCCTTCACGGTCCAGCTGGGGCCATCCTGTTTGATCCGTCGGCTGAGCGCGGCATCACCGGGAGGCAGCAGGCGCCATCCAGCAGGAATCGGAAGCAGATTGCCTTCCTGGGTCAGCACATGTCCCGGCATGGGCGCCGGACGAACTTCTCGGGTTGTTGAGGGCACGCGCGCATGCTGGTCGGCGGCGATTCAGGATCAAGAGCGAACCCCGCCCGGAGCCTGCTTTGACGACTTTCCCGCTTGTAAGCCCGCCTGCTTCCGCAAAACCTTGGCAGATGATCCTTGGCGTCGAGAGTTCCTGCGACGAGTCCGCTCTGGCACTTTTTGCGCCGGAGTCCGGCTTGGCAGGCGAATGGATTCATTCCTCGATGGAACAGCATCAGCGCTACGGAGGCATTGTTCCGGACCTCGCCAGTCGCGAGCACCTGGCCAATTTTCCCTGGCTGCTCACTGCGGCACTGGATCGGCTGGGGGAGGATCGTCCGGAGCGCATCGCCGTGACCAGCGGCCCGGGCTTGGCGGGTTGTCTCGCTTTAGGCGTCTCGCTGGCTCAGGCGCTTGGCTTGGTTTGGCGACGTCCGGTTGTGGGTGTCAACCACCTGCGAGGCCATGCCTTTTCACCGTTCATCGAGCTGCATGCCAGCGATCCGGCAGGTTTTAGTGAAGCATTCGCAGACCTCTTGCCGCACCTCGGATTGATCGTGTCCGGGGGCAATACCATCCTTTTTGAAATCGATGCATCGCGCACCATTCGTGTGCTGGCGGAGACTGTCGATGATGCCGCGGGCGAAGCCTTGGACAAAGGAGCCAAACTCCTCGGCATGCCCTATCCGGGAGGGCCTTTGATCGAGAAACGAGCAACCGGGGGCGACCCAAAGGCTTTTTCGTTTCCCCGCGCCTTTCTCAATTCCGGGGAATTGAAATTTTCGTTCTCCGGACTGAAAACGAGCCTGCGCTACAAGCTGGAAGAGCTTTCAGATACTGAACTCGAAACGGTGATGCCCGATCTGTGCGCCGCTTATCAAGCCGCGGTTATCGATGCCCTTCATGGAAAAGTGCGACAAGTGATCCGGCGCGACCGCTCCCGTTGGAAAAGCCTCGGACTCTCAGGAGGTGTTTCCAATAACCGCGCCCTGCGTGAGGCGTTTACCCAACTTGCCGAACGATCCCGCCTGCCACTGCTGATCGCGCAACCGCGGCACACCGGGGACAACGCCGCAATGATCGCCTTTTCCGCCTGGATTGATCCGGACGGTTGCCGGCCGTCGGTCAATTACCATTTGGGTTTTGATCCAGGCTGGACGTTGGCCTGACGCGGAGGTTGCGAATTCTTAGGCAGCCTGCTCGCGGGCCTGACTCCAAATACGGAGCGAACGCAGGAAAAAATGTTCCAGCGCGGCGTCTTCCTTCAGGTTGACCTCAAGAAGCCCGGCCAACGCTTCAAGTTCCTCGATCGCCCGTGCCAAGGCCAGCGATGGATAAGGCGCATGGTGGGAAATCTCGATCGCGAAGAGTCGGGTCGTCAGTTCAATCTCCGCCCACAGCTGGTTGCGCACACTTTTGCGCACACCGACTTCCTGCGCTTCCCGCTCGTCGCTTTCCATCGATTCGGGCAGCCGTGCCTGCTCCGCCTGCCAAGCGCTGTCGCTGACTTCCTGCAGCACGCTGAGAAACGTTGCCACCAGCCCGTACGCACCCATCACCGCGTTGGCCCGGGCACCAGCGCCGCTTTCAAGCGAGAGGAGATTCTTCAGCCATCGATGGTAGCGGGTGCTCCAGTCCGCCCAGCTCGCATTGCCGATCGACTGCCGGCTGGAAGGCAGGCGAAAGTTGAAACAGCGGCTGCGAATGGTATCGAGGAGCGCGTAGGGACGCGTGGTCAGGAGCAGCAGGGTGGTGTCGCGGGGAGGTTCTTCGAGCGTCTTGAGAAACGCGTTGGCGGTGGCCGTGTTCATGCGGTCGGCTTCGTAAACGATCGCGACCTTGCGTCCGCCCTGATTGGAGGATTGAGAAAGATCCCGCAAGAGCCGCCGCATGGTGTTGGGTTCTTCGGCACCCCGTTCCCCAATCCGGATCTGCCGCGCCTTTTTTGCCGGTCGCAAGGTGAACAGATCAGGATGCGAAAGCGCCCGCCCCGGCGCATTGAGTAACGCCCCCGCCAACGCCAAAGCCACTTCTTCCAGTGCCTCCAGCCGCTCACCGCGCAGGAGAATGGCATGAGCCAAGCGTCCGCTGGCAAATGAAGCTTCCAGAACCTGCACCGGGCGCGACTGGCGAAGGGCGGCGGGCAAATGTTCGCTGAGGCCGGCCATCAGGGATCTTTAGATCACCCGTTCCCGGAGTGCCGTCCAGATGTTCTGCTCGACCTCGGTTACCTCTGCCATGCCGTCTACGATCAAAAACCGCTCGGGAAGGGCTTTCGCCAACATCAGGTAACCGTGCCGGACCTTGCGGTAGAATTCGATGTTCTCTTCTTCCATCCGGTCCGGCAAATCGCTGACCCGGTGGCTGATCCGCTCAAACCCGACTTCCGCCGGCACGTCAATCACCACCGTGACATCGGGCACCAGGTCACCGACGGCAAAGGTGTTGATCATGTGCACCGGCCCACTCTGCAAGCGCCGACCGACGCCTTGATAGACGGTGGTCGAATCCATGAAGCGGTCGCAGAGAACAATCTTTCCGGCGTCGAGCGCGGGGCGGATCACCTGTCGAACCAGCTGCGCCCGGCTGGCCGCAAAAAGCAGCAACTCGGTTTCAGGGAACATCTGGTCGCCACCGTTGTTGTATTTCAACAGGTGGCGGATTTGTTCGCCGAGGTCCGTGCCGCCCGGCTCACGGGTGACGACTACGTCGTAACCGGCGTCGGTAAAACGATCGGCCACCCGGCTGATCTGAGTGGATTTTCCGCTCCCTTCCGACCCTTCAAAGGTAATCAGGTAGCCGCGGGTATCGTCATCAATGGAAGGCATTACTAGTGATTGGAGGAAAACCTAACCAGACCAATGGGCAACCGTAAAAGGTGTCCTCAGGACAGCTTGCCGTCCTTCCAGGTGGTGAGGAACGCTTGGGTGTCGGCGAGGGAAGGGCTTTGGCCGGTGCGCACATATTGACCCGAGGTCGCCACAGCGATGGTGAGGCAGGAGGTCGGCGAAAGACCGAGCACATAAGCAGCGCAGAACCCCGCATTGAAGTGGTCGCCGGCACCGGTGGAGATTTTCGGCGAGGCGCAGAAGGGGCCTTCGACGTAGGCTGTTTCGTCCTTGGTGGCGCAGGCGGCTCCTGAGCGGGGATGCACCACCACTGCGCTGATTTCAAGCGCCGTACGGATGCGATCGGCCAGGCGTTTCAGGTCTTCCGGCTTGTCGCCATTGACCTCGATCTTGAGCACTTGCGCGACTTGTCGGGCCTCTGCAAGGTTCAGCCCGAGCACTGCGCGGCCAAAACTCTGGAAGCGGCTGATCGCCTTGAGCGCGCCAGCGATGTCGGCTTCGGAACGTTTTGCCGGATCGGCCAGATCGAAAAAGAATACCCGGCCGCCGTCGCGCGGTGGCAGGTGAGGCAGGGCCTTGGTCAGGAGGTCCTCAAAAATCGCGGTCATCGCCGGAATCATCGTCCAGTTGACCAAGCCGATGAGGTCGGAGCGGGAGAGAATATCGAAGAATTTTCCTTCGCCCATGACCTGGGTCATCCGCTCGTAAGTCAGATTGTCAAAGTCCGACATCTCGCCCAGCATGAGCTTGCCGTCGTCAAATTCGAGGGCGTGCGTGATGCCGGGTTGTCCAAAACTGATCGCATGGGTCCGCGCCGCAAATTCAGTGAATACCGGCGCAATCGGCTGACCAAGCATCCCGGCATAAGTCACGCGCAGCCCTTTGGAGCAGAGCGCGTTAGCCATGATCGGGCCGTTGCCGCCCAGCTTTTCGACCTTTGGATAGAGCTCGATGTTGGCGCTGTGGCCCGCCGCCGCGAGGATGCGGTTACCAAAATCGGTAATCTCGGGCATCGGCGTAAAGTCTGTCCCGCGGCCGTGGCGTTGTTGCACCACTGCCATGATCTTGTCGACGAAACCATCGAGCCCGATCAGCGCGGTCTTGTTGAGGATGCCCGAAGCGAGCGGGGCGAGTTCATCCAATGTCGAAGCGAGATTTTTCATTCTGGATCCGTGCAAAAGTTCGATTCAGTTTTAGCGAACAAACGGTGTCGAGAAAATTGCCGTGCACGTTTTTTGAATTGGCGGGTGCCACGGGCCGTCTCACTGTGCGTGCACATGATGCTGGGGTTTCCTCTCGCCAACGTTTTTACCTATTTCGGGCAATCCAACACCGCCGGTCAGGTGATCGTCCTGTTGCTGGCCGTGTTCAGCCTGATCGCGTGGACGTTGATGATCGGCAAGCACATCGATCTCAAGCGCCTGCGCCGCGCGAACCGGATTTTCGAAGATCGCCTCAAGGCGTCGGATTCCGTCACGAAAGTGGACCCCCAATTTCGCGGAGCCGTCGGTCCTTACGCCCAACTCGCCCGGGAAGCGCTCACGGCCTACCACAGCGGCAAGGGTGGGGGGCACGCCATTTCCCATGTGGAAAATGCCCTCCAGCGGGCTGTGTCGCGCGGCTGTGTCGTCTATGAGGATCGCATGGTTATGCTGAGCTCGATCGTTTCCGGCGCGCCGTTTCTTGGGCTGCTCGGTACCGTTTGGGGGGTGATGGACGCCTTCGGATCGATTGCGGGACAGGCGGGAGCCAGTGTCGCCACCCTCGCTCCGGGGGTGTCTGGCGCGCTGCTCACCACCGTGGCCGGTTTGCTCGTCGCGATTCCGTCGGTCTTTGGTTACAACTACCTGCTCACGCAATCCAAGCTGATGATCATGGAGCTGGAGAATTTTGCCAGCAACCTGGCCGACCGTGTCGAGCTTGAAGCCCGGGAGGAATAACCGCGATGGCCCGAACGTTTCACCGACGCGGCCAGCTCGAGGCAATGTCCGAGATCAACGTGACGCCGTTGATCGACCTCGCCTTCGCCCTCCTCATCATTTTTATGATCACCGCCCCGCTGCTGGAACAGTCGATCGACATCGATCTGCCGGTGGAATCCGCCCGTCCGCAGTCGGCCAAGGCTCCCCAGATGCAGGACATCAGTATCGACGCGGACGGCCGTTACTTCTGGGGCGCTGAAGCGATGTCCGCCGAGCAGATTGACGAAATGTTGGCCCTGCTTGCCCTCGATCCTGAGCCCCCGGTCATTCGCGTGCGGGCAGATGCCTCGATCCACTATCAGGCCGTGGTCGATTTGATTGATATGATCAAGCAGCACCGGCTCTCCAAACTGAGTCTGGAGACGCGCGGGCGCTAAAGACCGTGTTGCACCATGACCCGCACCACTAAAGACGCCTTTACCCTCTCGATCGCAGTGCACGTGCTCGCCGTGGCGATTGGTTTTTTGCTGGTGCTCGTCAACTATCTGCGCGCGGAGGAGGAACCGCCGGTCGTGTTTGAATTGTTCAACCCCGCGACGGAAACCGCGCCCAGCCGCACGGAGCAGGCCGCACCACTACCTCCCCGGCCGGTTGAGCCGCAACCCGACGACAGTCCGCCGCCGCTCGATTTGCCCACCTTTGATGACCTCAGGCCGGTGCCCGAGGTGCCTCCGCCGCCCGCGCCTGAGCCGCCCAAGCCGCGTCCGAGCGAGCCTGAGCCCGCACCGCGTCCCAAGCCGGAAGCTCCGCAGCCCACGCCTCAACCGACCCCGCACAAGGTGTCTTTCGAAGAGTGGTCGCGCAACCGCAACCTGCCCGCCCGGACCCAACCGGCACCGCAACCGAAGCCCCGTGCAGTCAACGTTCCCACCATCCAGACGGATATTCGGAAAACGCTCTCCACCCGGATTGGGGCGGTGGAACGCATTGACGCGGGGACCATGAGCACCGCGCAAAATGATGCGCTTCAACAATACATCGCTGCCTTGGTTGCCCGCTTGCAAAGCGTGTTCCAGCCAATTGGCGCGAATTTATCCGCGCGGGTGCAGTTTACGCTTCATGCAAATGGCTCGATCACCAACGTCCGCATCCTTCGCGGTTCGGGGGACTCAGCCTTCGACAAATCCGTTCTGGAATCGTTCCGCAAAGTCAGGGCTCCGGGCACACCACCAGGCAATCCGCCCCACACGCTGACGATCACATTCACCACGGAAGATTGATCCGCGCAAAGGCGGGAAATGGTGGAAGAGGCCGGAATTGAACCGGCGACCTAAGGCTTATGAGTCCTTCGCTCTAACCAACTGAGCTACTCTTCCCCAAAGGTGAAGCCGTGAAAACTGGAAACATTGCCGCGGATGTCAAGTCCTTGTCCGCAGACTTCATTTCAAGAGCTGCATTTTTCGCAGTCCAGGATGATCTGACAACTTCGATCTCGCTCCAGACGGGTGAAGATCACGTTCCGGTTTGTTCTGCAGTCGGGTGGGGTGGACGCGGGAATTGAGGAAACCGGGCCGCGTCAGCAGCCACCCGCTGCTGGTGCCAAGCGATTAAATCATCAATCCGGTCCAGCCGGAGGATGCCGAACAGACGTTCCCCTTGATAGACGGGAATCCGGCTGGGTGAACGGCTTTCCAAGCGCTTGCCCAGCGTGGCCAGAGGCCAGTGGGCCTGAACGATCGCTGGCGGCTCCCGCAGGTGTGTCAGCGGAGTGCCCAAGCCATGCGCTTGCATCAGCCGGCGGATCTCGTCCGGCGTAAAGATCGCCAGCACCTGATCATGGGCGCAGACCACAATCTCCGCCGGTTGGTGAAACAAACAGAGGTCGACCGCTTCTTGAAGCACGGTCCCCTCGGGCACGCGGGTAAACTGTTGAGCGGCCAGATTGCCGACTGCCAGGTTGCTGTTGTGTTCCGCCATCCGGACAAAACGCCATTCCAGCTCCCCCAGCATGAAAATGAAAAGAAACAGCACCACCAGCAGCCAGTGCCCGAACCACAGCGCCAGCAAGAGACAGCCCAGCGCGATCGGCCGACCGATCCATACCGCCATCTGAGTCGCCCGCACATAGGGCAGGCGAAAGGCCAGTGTCGCCCGCAGGATCCGCCCGCCATCCATTGGGAAAACCGGCAGGCAATTAAAGATCCCCATTGCGAGGTTGTAGAACAGCATCAGCCGGAAGAAGCCCGCCAGCGTGAAACTGAACTGGTTGAGCTCCCGCGCAAATGCCTCCACCTCCATCCGCGCATAACCGAGGTAGAGAAAGGCCGCCAACAGCAGGACCAGCGCAAAATTAACCGCCGGACCGGCAATCGTAATCGCCAGCTCCCGCCGGGGATCGCGCGGCATCTGCGACAGTTGCGCCATCCCCCCGATCGGCAGGAGCAGGATGCGGTGGGTGTGGATCCCAAAAAAGCGCGCCGTCAAGCTGTGCCCCAGCTCATGAAAGACCACACAAGTAAAGCCCCCGATCACCACCGCCACCGCCCAAAGCGCCGTCCACGCGCCCTGAATCTGATAACCCGTAAGCGCCGCCCATCCCAACAAAAGGAGGAATGTCAGATGCAGCTCCAGCTTGATCCCGAACACAGGGAACAGCGGAATGGACCAACCCGATTTCATGCGCCCTCCACGATGCGCGCCTCCCTCCACCCCCGCAAGGCCATGTTCCGATTAATCAAGAGGTAGGGCCCGACGTCCCCGGCGGGCCGCGCGGCGAATGGCCAATCCGTCACGATACCTATCTCGCCAACAACCCACGGACAGCGGGGGACCACTGTCCTTACCTTCGCCATGACGACACGATTGGAATCCCCAAAGGTAGAGCCCGACGTCCCCGACGTCCCCGGCGGGCCGCACGGCCAACGATCCACGGACAGCGAGGGACCACTGTCCCTACCTTCACCATCGCGACACAAATGGAACTCCCCAAAGGATTGGGTCGGGGACCGGGTTTGAACCGGCCACCCTCCCACACCACCGGACGTGCGGTTTTCCGCATCCGGCGGTTGAACCGTGGCTCAGCCGGAGGCTGGAGCCCAGCGTGATGGTGTCCAGAAGCCCGTGGATTCGAGGCATTTGTTGTTCAGGGCCGTGTGCATGGCTGGATGTTTCGACATCGGCCAGGCCGCTCCCCACAGGGGGGTGCGGCGCAGGACTTTCTCACTGACGCCCATGCGCTCAAGGGCGTTACGTCGTCCCTGTGCGTCGTGCCAACGCTGCCAGAAGCAGCACCGGATGCGGCGGCGTATCCACCGGCTGATGTCCTCGCGCCAGAACGGATGTTCCGCCAAGCGGTAATAGGCGCACCAACCCCGGATGTAGCTCTGCCACTCATCCCGCAGCTCAGTACTGGTGAGGGGACGGCGCCAGTCGAAGTGGCGTTTGACCCGCTCACGCAGCCGCGCGAGGCTCTTGGGCGCGGGTTTGAGCTCGTGGCGTTCAGTGATCTGGTAGCCCAGGAACTGGCGTTCCCAAGGCCGTCCAATGTCACTTTTGTCCCGGTTGACCGGAATCTTGAGGTGTTTCTCGATCCACTTCACGACCGACTCGAACACCCGTGCGGCGGCCTTCTCGCTGCCCACGTAGATATTGCAGTCATCGGCGTAGCGGCAGAACGAGAGCCCTCGGTTTTCCAGCTCCTTGTCCAGCGCGTCGAGGTAGAGGTTGGCCAGCAGCGGGCTCAATGGTCCACCCTGAGGCACACCCTTGCTGGTGGGCGTGCGCTGTCCGTTTTCATATACCCCCGCACGTAGGAAGCGCCCGATCAGCCGCAGGATCGCTCCGTCGGAGACTTCGGCGGCCACGCATCGCAAGACGCGGGCGTGATCCACTTCATCGAAGAAGCTCTTCAGGTCGATGTCCACCACCCAGCTCTTGCCAGCGCGCACGTAGGCGCGCGCCGCCTCCACTGCTTGGTGGGCGCTGCGGCCGGGGCGGAACCCATAGCTGTGCTCGCTCATCTTCGGATCGAACACCGCTGTCAGGCTCTGTGCCAAGGCCTGTTGCAGGAAGCGGTCCATCACCGAGGGGATGCCCAACGGGCGTTCACCGCCACCGGGTTTCTCGATCCAGACACGCTTCACCGGCGCGGGCTTGTAGCGCCCCGCGCGCACCTTTTCTTCGATCACAGGCCAGTGCTCACGCAGATGGCCCGCCAAGGCTTCCGTCCTCATCCCGTCCACCCCAGGCGCTCCGCCATTGGCACGCACAACACGCAGCGCCTCGTTGA